>Ga0209051_1002285_pt1 | contig 14000 bp, 12 predicted proteins | sample AraplaCvi_mMS_r2_2_FD_184286 | JGI IMG/M metagenome (GOLD analysis project Ga0209051, IMG submission 184286) | Arabidopsis root microbial communities from North Carolina, USA - plate scrape MF_Cvi_mMS_r2 (SPAdes) (version 2) | ecosystem: Host-associated > Plants > Roots > Endosphere | place...
GATCACGTCGAACAGCACGGGCAGCTGGAAGAAGGTCGGGTTGATGCAGCCGACGACGACGCTGACCAGCACGATCAGCAGCAGCGTGAACACGGAAGGCCGGCGCGCGATCCAGGCGGCCCGGCGTGCGAGTCCTCCGGGGGCGGGCGCGGCGGCCGGGGCGGCCGCGGCGAGGGGCGAGGCGATCATGGCAGGGCGGCGGCGGGTGCGCCGTCGGAGACGAGGTGGTGGTAGAGCTCGGACTCGGGCAGGCCCTCGGCCTCGAACTCGCGCGCGATGGCGCCCTTGCGCATCAGCAGGATGCGGTGGCAGTTCTGCAGCAGCTCGGGCAGGTCGTCGCTCACCAGGACGACGCCCAGGCCCTCGGCGGCCAGGCGCTGGACGATGCGGTAGATGGTGTCCTTGGAGCCCACGTCCACGCCCACGGTCGGCCCGTGCAGGATCAGCACGCGCGGCCCGATGGCCAGCCAGCGGCCGATCAGCACGCGCTGCTGGTTGCCGCCCGAGAGGGACTGCACCGGGCGCGACAGGTCCGGCGTGGCGATCTTCAGGTCCTCGATGGTCTTCTTCGCGAGCGCCTCGGCGCGCCGGCGGTCGATCGCACGGAAGCGGCCGCGCAGGCGGTCGAGGACGGACATCACGACGTTGTCCTGGATCGAGCGGTCGAGGAACAGGCCCTCGCTGAGGCGGTCCTCGGGCACGTAGGCGATGCCCTGCGCGATGGCGTCGCGCGGGTGGCGCAACACGACGTCCCGGCCGGCGACCTTCAGGGACCCGCGGTCGGCGGGCCGCACGCCGGCCAGCGCCAGCGCGAGCTCGTTGCGGCCCGAGTCGAGCAGCCCGGTGATGCCCAGCACCTCGCCCGCGTGCAGGTCGAGGTCGACGCCCGCGAAGGCGCGGCCGCGGCCCAGGCCGCGCGCCTCGAGCAGCCGCTCGCGCGTCGCGCCGGAGTCGACCATGCGTCGGCCCTCGAGGCGCTTGCCGGTCATCCAGTAGGCGATGTCGGCCTTGGTGAACTGCGCGATCGGGCCCTGGGCGACCAGCGCGCCGTCGCGGAAGATGATGGCGTCGCCGCCGATGGCGATGCACTCGTCGAGCTTGTGGCTGACGAACAGCACCGCCACGCCCTGCGCGCGCAGGGACTCGACGACGGCGATCAGGTTGTCGACCTCGTGCTGCGTCAGCGCGGTGGTCGGCTCGTCCATGATGACCATGCGCGCGCTGACCGCGATCGCGCGCGCGATGGCCAGCAGCTGGCGCGTGGCGACCGGCAGCTCGTCGACCTGGGTGTCGAGGAAGGCCGCGTCGGTCGGCAGGCGCACCGCCGCCAGCGCGCGCGCGGCGGTGGCCTGCAGCGCACGGCGGTCGAAGCGGCGCGCGAGGTTGCCGTCGGCGCGCACCAGCTGCTCGCTGAGGGCGACGTTCTCCGCCACGGACAGGTTGGGCAGCAGCGAGAGGTCCTGGTAGACGGTCTCGATGCCGAGCGCGAGCGCCTGCAGCGGCGTCAGGGCGTCGTGCGGCACGCCGTCGACCAGCAGCCGCCCCTCGCTCGGCGGCTGCGCGCCGGAGATGATCTTGATCAGCGTGCTCTTGCCGCAGCCGTTCTCGCCCAGCAGGTGGTAGATGCGGCCGGCTTCGATGCGCAGGCTGACGCCGCGCAGCGCGTGCACGCCCGCGAAGCGCTTGTGCACGTCCTGCACCTCGAGCAGCGCGGGCGCGCCCGCGCCGCCCGCCGGGGTCACGGCTTCGGCAGAGTTCATGGCGGCGGCGTCAGAACGCGTAGTTCTTGTAGTTGGCCTTGTCGACCTCGACCCAGGCCTGGCCGCGGATGATCACGCCCGCGCCGGGTCCCTTGGTGACCGAGACCTTGTTGTAGCCCTGCACGCCGAAGTCCATGCCGTCGGTCGGCTTCTTGCCTTCGAGCAGCAGCTTGGCGGTCTTGTTCATGACGATGCCGGCGTCCTTCGGATCCCAGAACGCGATGCCGCCGACGGCGCCCGACTCGAGGTACTTGGCCGCCTCGCTCGGCAGGCCGGTGCCGAACACGCAGACCTTGCCCTGCAGGCCGGCCTCCTCGACCGCGCGGCCGATGCCCAGCACGTCGAGCGAGGACGAGCCCTGGAAGCCCTTGATGTCGGGGTGCTTGCGCAGGATCTCCTTGGCCTTGCCGTAGGCCTTCTCGGCGTCGTTGAGCGACTCGTTGTCGGGGTCGACGAGCTGCATCTTCGGGTACTTCTTCTTCGCGTTGTCCACGCCGCCGTGCGCCCACTGCACCTGCGACTGGCTGCCCAGCGAGCCGAGCAGCGTCGTCCACTTGCCCTGCTGGCCCATGCAGGCGGCGAGGCGGTCGTTCAGGCGCGCGCCATAGGCCGTGTTGTCGAAGGCCTCGACGTCGGCCAGGGTGTTCTTCTGGTTGTCCGCCTCGTGGGTGACGACCTTGATGCCGCGGTCCAGCGCGCGCTTGAGCACGGGCTCGAGCGTCGGCGGATCCATCGAGACGACGGCGATCGCGTCGACCTTCTTCGCCACCAGGTCTTCCACCAGGCGCTGCTGCTGCGCGGCGTCGGACTGCGCGGGGCCGATCTGGCGCGTCACGAGGCCGGGGTTGGCGGCGCCGAATTCCTTGACGCCGACCTCCATCCGGTTGAACCAGCTGATGCCGGTGATCTTGACCACCGTGACGATCTCCTGCGGCTTGCCCTGCGCGTACAGCGCGCCGGCGAAGGCGAGGGTGGACATCGTGGCGGCGGCGATCGTCGTTCTACGCATGTGTCTTGTCTCCAACCCTCATGTCGGTGTGCGCGTCGCGCCAGGAGGGGACTGGCGCGACGGTGCGCCGGAGCGCGGATTGAACGTGTGGAGGCGGCGCAGGTCCACCCGCGCGGAGGCGAGGAACAGCAGCAGCAGCGCGCCCCAGGCGCAGTCGCGGAAGAACTGCGGGATGTCCAGCAGGTTGAAGGTGCTGGAGAGCAGCTGAAGCGCGAGCGCGGAGAAGAAGAGGCAGACCATGCGGCCGTAGCCGCCCTGCGGGCGCACGCCGGCCATCACGGCGATCAGGATGGCGATCAGCAGGTACGAGGTGCCGTAGTCCGACTTCACGCTGGCCGTGCGCGCCGCGATGATCACGCCCGCGCACGCGGAGAGCAGCCCGCTCGCGGCGTAGGTGGCGGTCAGCATGCGGTCCTGCGCGATGCCGGCGTAGCGCGCCGCCTTCGCGTTCGTGCCCAGCAGGTACAGCCGCAGGCCGAAGGCGGTGGAGCGCAGCAGCCAGCCCACGGCCAGCAGCGCGGCCATGAAGACGAGGAAGGGGATGGGCACACCCCACAGGTATTCGTTGCCGATGGCCGAGAGCGGGTCGGCGGCGCCGATGCGCAGGCTGGAGCCGCCCGTGAGCACCACGGCGAAGCCCGTGAACACGAGCTGCGTGCCGAGCGTGCACAGGATGGGCGTGAGCCCGATGCGCGAGATCAGCAGCCCGTTCAGCAGCCCGCCGGCCAGGCCGGTGAGCAGCGTCACGGCGACGAAGACGCCCGTGTACGCCCAGGGCGCATCGTCGGCGGAGACGACGTGCGGCGCCACGCTCGCGGCGACCACGCCCGAGAGGTTCGCGAGCGCGATGCCGGACAGGTCGATGCCGCCGTTGCCCGAGATCATCGACAGCGCGACGCCGATCGCCAGCAGGCCGAGCTCGGGCATCTGGCTGGCCATGGACTGGAAGTTGTAGACGTCCAGGAACTCGCCGTGCGACAGCACCGTGGCCGCCACCAGCACCAGCACGTTGATGCCGACCAGGAAATTGAGCTGCGGATCGGAGAACTTGAGCTTCATGGCGAGGGGGCGCGTGCGCCGTCTCAGGCGGCGCGGTTCATCAGGGCCTCGATCTCGGCGCGGCGCGGCATCGACGGTGCCGTGCCCGCGCGCGTCACCGAGATGGCCGCGGTGGCGGTGGCGAAGCGCGCGGCCTCCAGGGGCGTGGCGCCCTCGGCGAGCGCCGCGGCGAAGCCGCCGTTGAATGCGTCGCCCGCGCCGGCCGTCTCGACCACGGCGCCGGCGGACAGCGCGGGCAGGTGCACCGATTGCGTGGCGTCGTGCAGCAGCGCGCCCTGGGCGCCCAGCGTGATGAGCGCGCAGCCGGCGCCGCGCGCGAGCAGCGCGTCGCCAGCGCGGCGCGCCTCCTCCACCGTGGACACGGGCAGGCCGGTCAGTGCCGCCGCCTCGTGCTCGTTCGGCGTGACGAAGTCGCACAGCGGATAGACCGCGTCGTCGAAGGGGAGCGCGGGCGCCGGGTTGAAGATGGTGAGCACGCCGGCCGCGCGGGCGATCTCCAGGCCGCGCTGCGCGGCCTCGGCCGGCTGCTCGAGCTGGGTCATGAACACGCGCGCGCGGCGGATGACGCCGGCCGCGGCGTCGACGTCCGCCGCGCCGATGTGCGCCGCGGCGCCGGGCACCACGATGATGGCGTTCTCGCCCGTGCGCTCGTGCACGTAGATGAACGCCGCGCCGGTCGGCACGCCGTCGAGCTGCGCGACGTGCGGCGCGATGCCCTCGTCGGCCCAGGCCTTCAGGGCCATCGTGCCGAAGGTGTCGCGGCCGATCTTCGAGATGAAGCCGACGCGGCCGCCCGCGCGGGCCGCGGCGACGGCCTGGTTGGAGCCCTTGCCGCCGGGGCCCACGGCGAAGCCGGAGCCCGCGACGGTCTGGCCCACGGCGGGCAGTCGCTCGGCGCGGAAGGCGAGGTCGGCCACGAAGATGCCGAGGATGGCGATGCCGTGCTGGTCTTGTCGGAACGTCATGGTCGGGTACTCAGGCCTCCGGGAGGACGCCCTTCTTGAAGATGAAGCAGCCGTAGAAGCGGCGCTCGCCGGTCGCGATCACGCAGTAGGCCTTGCGCGCCTCCTCGTAGAAGGCGAAGCGCTCGATCGAGCCCATGGCCCAGGCGCGTCCTTCGGCGCGGTCGATCTCGTCCTGCACCTCCTGCTGCACCGGCGAGACGCGCTCGGGCTCGCCCACGATCTCCATGCGGCGCGCCGGCTTGTCGACGGCGCCGTCCAGCGGCAGCACCGACAGGATGGCGCGCGCCGCGGCCTGCGTGCCGACGCCGTCGATGCGCAGCACGCGGCCGAGGGTGGTCGCGCGCGCGACGGCGTCGGCGGGGAAGTTGGCGTCGCACAGCACGACGTCGTCGCCGTGGCCCATCGCGCGCAGGGCCTGCAGCACGTCGGCGTTCAGCAAGGGGTCGATGTTCTTCAGCATGTCTCCTCCAGGCGGGGTGGGGGTGGTCGTATCGTCAGTCGCCGTAGGGCACCCAGATGTTCTTCACCTGGGTGGCGTGGCGCAGGAAGGCCGGGCCCTCGGCCGCGGCGTCGTCGTGCCAGTCGGTGGCCAGGCCGTGGTCGACCAGCGTGCGCTTGAGGTTGCCCGTGGACAGGCGCTCCACCAGCGCGGCCGAGCCGGCGCTGCCGAAGCTCCAGCAGGCGTCGACGTCGTCGTGCGCGGCCAGCGTCGGCAGCAGGGCGTCGTGGCGGCCGGTGACGACGTTGATCACCCCGGCCGGCAGGTCGGAGGCTTCCAGGACCTGGCACAGGTCGATCGCGGACAGCGGATGGCGCTCGCCCGGGATCGCGACGACGCGGTTGCCCATCGCCAGCAGCGGCGCCACCAGGCTCACGAAGGACAGCAGCGGCGCCTCGTCGGGGCAGGCCACGCCGACCACGCCGATCGGCTCGACCATGGCCAGCGCCACGCCGCGCATCGGCGGCACGTGCACCGCGCCCTCGAACTTGTCGGCCCAGGCGCCGTAGGCGAACAGGCGCCCGAGGGCGCGCTCGACCTCGACGCGCGCCGCGGCGGCGTCCACGCCGGTGGTCGACACCAGGCGCGCGGCGAACTCGTCGGCGCGCAGCGCGAGGTTCTCGGCGATGTAGTAGAGGCCCTGTGCGCGCCGGTGCGGCGTCGCGCCCGACCAGCCGGCCGCGGCGCGCGCGGCGGCCACGGCGTTGCGGATGTCCTTGCGGTTGCCCGCGGCGACCTCGCCGACCAGCCGCCCCGCGTGCGAGAGCACGGACAGCACGCCCTCGCCGTCGGCGCGCGCCTGCTTGCCGCCGACGAACAGCTTGGCGGTGCGGTCGAGCGCGGGCAGGTCCAGCGACGGGGCCTCGGCCGCTGGCTGCGGCGCGGCGGCCGGTCGCGGCTTGCGCGCGGCCCAGGCGCGCGGCTTGAGGTATTCGAAGCAGCCCTCGCGGCCGCCTTCGCGTCCGTAGCCCGACTCGCGGTAGCCGCCGAAGCCGACCGCGGCGTCGAACAGGTTGGTGGCGTTGATCCAGACCACGCCCGCCTGCAGTTGCGGCGCGACGCCCAGCGCGAGGCCGATGGTCTCGCTCCAGACGCTCGCGGCCAGGCCGTAGCGCGTGTTGTTGGCCAGCGCCACGGCCTCGTCGGGCGTGCGGAAGGTCATGGCCACCAGCACGGGCCCGAAGATCTCCTCGGTCGCGACGGTGGACGCCGGGTGCACGTCGGTCAGCAGGGTGGGCGGGTAGAAGCTGCCGCCCGCGGGCAGCGCGATGTCGGGCTGGAAGCAGGTCGCGCCCTCGCGCACGCCGGCCTCGACCAGCTTGCGCACGCGCTCGAGCTGGATCGGCGCGACGAGCGAGCCCATGTCGATCGCCTTGTCCAGCGGCGTGCCAGCACGCAGCGACTGCATGCGCACGCGCAGCCGCGCGATGAAGTCCTGCGCGATGGGCTCCTGCAGCAGCAGGCGCGAGCCGGCGCAGCAGACCTGGCCCTGGTTGAACCAGATCGCGTCGACCACGCCCTCCACGGCGGCGTCGAGGTCGGCGTCCTCGAACACGATGAAGGGCGACTTGCCGCCCAGCTCCAGCGTGAGCGACTTGCCGCTGCCAGCGGTCTGTTCACGGATGAGGCGCCCGACGTCGGTCGAGCCCGTGAACGCGATCTTGTCGACGCCCGGGTGGGCGACCAGCGCCGCGCCCGTGGCGCCGTCGCCGGTGACGACGTTCAGCACGCCCGCCGGCAGCCCGGCCTGCGCCGCGAGCTCGGCGAAGAGCAGGGCGCTGAGCGAGGTGAACTCCGCCGGCTTGAGGACGACGGTGTTGCCGAGCGCGAGCGCGGGCGCGATCTTCCACGCCAGCATCAGCAGCGGGAAGTTCCACGGCACGATCTGGCCGACGACGCCGAGCGGCTGCTGGTCGGCGAACTCGCGCTCCTGCAGCTGCGCCCAGCCGGCATGGTGGTAGAAGTGGCGCGCCACGAGCGGCACGTCGATGTCGCGCGTCTCGCGGATCGGCTTGCCGTTGTCCAGCGCCTCGACCACGGCGAGCAGGCGCGCGTGGCGCTGCACGAGCCGCGCGAGCGCGTAGAGGTGGCGCGCGCGGCCGTGGCCGCCGAGTGCCTCCCAGGCGGGCTGCGCGGCGCGCGCCGCGGCCACGGCGGCGTCGACGTCGGCGGCCGAGCCCTGCGCGAGGCGCGCGAGGGGCGCGCCGGTGGCGGGCTCGAAGGTGTCGAAGCGGGCGCCTGCCGAGGGCGCGGCGGGACGGCCGCCGATGAAGTGCGAGAAGCCCTCGGGGTGGCGGGCCAGCCACTGGCGCGCCTCGGCGTCGCTCTCGGGCGCGGGGCCGTAGTCCATCGTGTCGAAGTAGTGCGAGACGGTCATCGGAAAGCTTGGCTTCAGGCGATCGGGTGGCGGTGGAACGCGGAGTAGCGCCCGGTGACGTGGTGCTCGAGCTGGCGCTCGATGTCGGCCAGCAGCGAGGACGCCCCGATGCGGAAGAGATCCGGCTCGAGCCAGTCGCGCCCGAGTTCCTCCTTCATGAGCACCTGGTACTCGAGCACGCCCTTGGCGGTCGACACGCCGCCCGCGGGTTTGTACCCCACGTGGTGTCCCGTGCGACGTGCGTATTCGCGGATCATGCGCAGCATCACCAGCGTGACGAGCGGCGTCGCGTTGACGCCCTCCTTGCCGGTGGAGGTCTTGATGAAGTCGGCGCCCGCCATCATGCAGACCATGGAGGCCTTGGCGACGTTGCGCATCGTCTTGAGCTCGCCGGTGGCGAGGATCGCCTTCACGTGCGCGTCGCCGCAGGCCTGGCGGTAGTCGCGCATCTCGTCGTGCAGCGCGCGCCAGTCGCCGGCCAGCGCGTGTTCGCGCGTGATGACGATGTCGATCTCGCGCGCACCGTCGCGCACCGAGGCCTCGATCTCGCGCAGCTTGAGCTCGTGCGGCGTGAGGCCCGCCGGGAAGCCGGTGGACACGGCGGCGACCGGGATGCCCGTGCCCTGCAGGGCTTCGACGGCCGCGGCCACGTAGCGGTGGTAGACGCAGACGGCGCCGGTGTGCAGCGGGCGGTCTCCGAAGCCGAGCGCCTCCAGCAGGTCGGCGCGCACGGGGCGGACGGCCTTGGCGCACAGGCGGCGCACGCGCTCGGCGGTGTCGTCGCCATTCAGCGTGGTGAGGTCGATGCAGGTGACGGCCTTGAGCAGCCAGCCCGCCTGGGCGTCCTTCTTGACGCTGCGCCGGCCCGGGAGCGAGGCGACGCGTCGCTCGGCGGCCGAGAGGTTGACGCGCAGGTCGTCGATCCAGCTGGCGTCGAAGTCGCGGCCCGGGTTGCGCGCCGCGCCGCCGCGGGGCGCGGGCGCGTCGTCCGCGAGGGTGGCGGCCCGCGGGGTGGAGCGCGGGACGGGCCGCGTGGCGGCGCCCGTCTCGCGGCGGAGAGGCGTGGAGGTCATGGCTGGGACGCGGTTCGGGTCGCGTTGTCGTTCGAACAATGTTAGAGCAATAACATTTGACGGTGCAACATGTTTTTGCACTAACATTGCCTTGTCGGATACTGGAGCCAAAGCGGGAGCTGGACATGGCAAGAACATCGGGGGCGGAAGCGAGGGCCGTGCGGGTCGCCCGCCTGCAGGAGCTCGTCGAGGCCGACGGCCCGGTTCCCCTCAAGCGCGCCGCGCAGGTGCTCGACGTGACCGAGATGACGATCCGCCGCGACCTCGCGGGCGGCGACTCGCCGCTGTCCTGCCTCGGCGGCTACGTGCTGGCCGCCACGCTGCCGGCGGGCGAGAAGTACTCGCTCGACGAGGCGAGCGACCAGCACGCGGCCAACAAGCGCCTCGCCTGCGAGCGCGCGGCGCAGACGGTCGACGACGGCGACTGCGTGTTCATCGACTGCGGCACCACGCTGGTCCACCTCGCCGAGGCCCTGCCGGCGGATCTCTCGCTGAGCGTGGTCTGCTACTCGATGAACATCGCGCAGATCGTGAGCCGGCGCCCGCGCACGCAGCTGATGATGATGGGCGGTCTGTACCACGGCTCGTCGGCCACGTTCGTCTCCGACGAAGGGCTGGCCTGGCTCGAGCGACTGGGCATCAACAAGGCCTTCATCTCCGCCGGCGGCGTGCACCCGCAGCGCGGCGCGAGCTGCTCCAACTTCCACGAGGTGCCGGTCAAGCAGGCGGTCGTGCGCAGCGCGGCCGAGAGCGTGCTGGTGGTCGACGAGAGCAAGCTGGGCCGCGTGCGGCCGGCCTTCTTCGCGTCGCTCGAGCCGTTCTCGCAGATCGTCGTGGGCGGCGCGCCGTCGGCCGAGGTCAAGCGACAGTTCAAGGGCTTGCCGCTCGACATCCTGCGCGGATGAGCCGCAGGGGACAAGGCCGTGGCCAGTCCCCCTGCGCGAGCTAGCCGCGCCTGCGCAGCTTGCGCATCGCGAACCAGAAAAGGCCGGCCCCCACGAGCACGAAGGGGACGGCGAACATCAGCACGGCCGTCATCCAGGTCTTGTCGCCGAAGCTCACGACGATCATGACGCCGCCGCACAGCGACATCAGCAGGCCGGCGGCGGCCGTCAGCGCCAGCAGGATGGTGACCAGCAGCTTCGCGCCATTGCTCATGACAGGGACTCCGTGCGCGAACGGATCGGGACGATGCGCCCGCCGTGCGAGGCGGCGAACTCGGCCCGTCGCCGTTCGAGCACGTCGCCGTGGTCGCGATACAGCAGGTTGAAGGCCTCGAAGGGGATGATGCGGCCGTCGGGCTGGACGATGTGCACGCAGGACTTCTTCATCGCGCGCACGTCGAAGTTGACCGCGTCCATGAAGGCCATGACCAGCACGCGGAACACCCGGCTGTAGTCGAGCGCCGGCGCGGCCTGCACCTGCGGCAGGCAGCACAGCAGCGACGACAGGCAGCTCGCCTGGCTCTCGGGCGAGTGGTTGGTGGAGAACAGGCGGAACACCTGCTCCTTCAGCGTGGCGTCGGTCTCGAACACGATGGTGCTGCGCGGGCCGGCGAGCAGCGTCTCGGCGGGCAGCCAGCGCGTCAGCGGCTGCAGGCCCTCGGGCGTCTTGATGCCGTAGGCCATGGCCAGCGCGTCGGGGTTGCAGGGCACCGGCACGACGTCGTCGGGCGCGAACAGCTTGGTTTGCGCGAGCAGGCGGTCGCGCACGCCGGTGAGCGTGAGGCGCTCCGTCGCGTTCAGGCCCTCGGTGCGGCCGGCGAACTGGATCGGCTGCAGGGTCACGCCGCGCACGCAGGGCTGGGCCGCGGCGAACTCGACGAGCTGGCCGATCTCCCGGTCGTTGACACCGTCGGCGACCACCATCACGAGCGTGGTCGACAGGCCCACGCGGTTCAGGTTCTCGAGCGCCTGCTGGCGCACCTGGCGCAGGTCGGCGCCGCGCAGGCGCATCAGCGCCTCGCGCTCGAAGGAGTCGAACTGCAGGTAGACCTCGAACCCCGGGGCGTACTCCGCCAGGCGCTCGGCGAAGCCCGGCTCGCGCGCGATGCGCAGGCCGTTGGTGTTGAGCATGAGGTGGCGGATCGGCCGGGCCTTCGCGGCGTCGAGGATGCGGAAGAAATCCGCGTGCAGCGTCGGCTCGCCACCGGAGATCTGGACCACGTCGGGCTCGACCTCGTTCGCGACGATGGCGTCGAGCATGCGCTCGATGGTCGGCAGGTCGCGCATCTCCTGGCGCTGCGGGCCCGAGCCGGCGTAGCAGACAGGACAGCTCAGGTTGCAGTGGTCGGTGACCTCCAGGATCGTGAGGCAGGAGTGCTGCATGTGCTCCGGGCACAGGCCGCAGTCGTAGGGGCAGCCCCAGGCCATCGCGGTGTTGAAGCGCGCGGGCATCTCGGGCGGTTTGATCCAGGTCTCGCGGCCCAGGCGCCAGAACGCGGCGTCGGTGGCGAGCAGCACCTTCGAGGCCCCGTGCTCGGGGCACCACTTGTGCAGCCAGACCTTGCCGTCCTGCAGCACCTGCTTGCCCTCGACGCGGCGCAGGCAGTGCTCGCACAGCGAGACGACGTGGTCGTAGTACAGGTAGGGACGGTTCTTCGGCATGGGGCGAGTCAGGCGGGCGCGGGCTGCGCCGACCGCCGACGGTAGCGGTACAGGCGCAGATACGCAAGGAAGCCCGCCAGGGCCAGCCACTGGATCGCGGTCAGGCCGCCGAGGAGCGCGACCGGCAGGCCCGTGGCGGGGCCGCCGCCGAACGGGGGCTTGAGGCCCTCGAGCGCGAGCCGGATCAGGCAGTAGCCGGCCATGAATGCCGCGAAGCGCGCGCCCGATGGGTACGCCGGTATGCGCGCCACGACCGCCCAGCAGGCCGCGACGCACAGGATCTCGTAGAGCGCGGTGGGATGGCGCGGCACGCCGTCGCCGTAGTCCCAGCCCCAGGGGAGGGAAGTCGGGCTGCCGAAGGTGCCGTCCCACAGCCCCGAGAACTGGCAGCCGGCGCGCCCGATCATCAGGCCGACGGCGATGGCGGGCACCCAGGCGTCGCCGGTCGACGCGTGCCAGCCGATCCAGCGCTTGCCGGCTTCCGCCCCCAGCGTGCCGCCGACGAAGCCCCCGAGGATGGACTTGCCGGACAGCATTTCGGCAAGGCTGCCGCGCGCGAGGAAGTGCGGCAGATGCTCCGCGACATGCAGCAGCTTGCTGCCCGCGGCGGCGCCGAAGAGGACGCAGGCGAGCAGCAGCCAGCGGTCGAGGCGCGCCGGCGGCTGCGGCAGCCGCCGGGCCCGCGCCCAGTAGACGCGGGCGCCGACGAAGTAGGCCGAGCCCTCGAGGAGGACGTGCGCCAGCGGGCCCGAGGTGGAGTGGAGCGGCGACACGCGGAGGACGCGGACGTCGGCGCGCTCCTCAGCCGCGCGCTTCCGCGTGGTACTGCACCACGCGCTCGACCTCGTTCTTCGAGCCGAGGACGACCGCCACGCGCTCGTGCAGCTTCGTCGGCACGACGTCCATCATGCGCTGGGTGCCGGTACTGGCCGCGCCGCCGGCCTGCTCGACGAGGAAGCTCATCGGGTTGGCCTCGTACAGCAGGCGCAGCTTGCCGGCCTTCTCGGGCTCGCGCTTGTCCCAGGGGTAGAGGAAGACGCCGCCGCGCGTGAGGATGCGGTGCACGTCGGCCACCATGGAGGCGACCCAGCGCATGTTGAAGTCCTTGCCGCGCGGGCCGTCCTTGCCCTCCAGGCACTCGTCGATGTAGCGCGTGATCGGCGCGGCCCAGTGGCGCTTGTTGGACATGTTGATCGCGAACTCCTTGGTGTCCGCGGGGATCTGCACGTTCTCGGACGTGAGCACCCAGGAGCCCAGCTCGCGGTCGAGCGTGAACATGGCCACGCCGTCGCCCACGGTCAGCACCAGCATGGTCTGCGCGCCGTAGATGCAGTAGCCGGCCGCGGCCTGGTTGTTGCCGGGCTGCAGGAAGTCCTGCTCGCCCACGCCGTGGTGGTGGCCCACCTTGCGCAGCACCGAGAAGATGGTGCCGATGGAGACGTTGACGTCGATGTTGGACGAGCCGTCGAGCGGGTCGAACAGCAGCAGGTATTCGCCCTGGGGGTAGCGGTTGGGCACGACGTGGATCGAGTCCATCTCCTCGGAGGCCATCGCCGCGAGGTGGCCGCCCCATTCGTTGGCCTCGATGAGGACCTCGTTGGAGATGATGTCCAGCTTCTTCTGGACCTCGCCCTGCACGTTCTCGGAACCGGCGCTGCCCATCACGTCGCCGAGCGCGCCCTTGTTGACGGCGATGGCGATGTGCTTGCAGGCGCGCGCGACGACCTCGATCAGCAGGCGCAGCTGCGACGGGATGCGGCCGTGCTCGCGCTGCTGCTCGACGAGGTATTGGGTAAGACTGACTTTCTTGGGCACGCTCAATCCTTCAAGGCGCGGTCGACGACTTCGCGCACATCGGGGCTCAGGTCGGCCCGGGCCGCGACGCGCGCGAGCGCCTCGCGCGCCGCGCCGCGGTAGGGCTCGGCCAGCTGGCGCCAGCGGTCGAGCGCGCGCGCCAGGCGAGAGGCGACCTGCGGGTTCAGCGCGTCGAGCTCGACGACGCGCTCGGCCCAGAACACGTAGCCCTTCGCGTCGGCGCGGTGGAACGCAGCCGGGTTGAAGTTGCACAGGCTCAGCACCAGGCTGCGCGCGCGGTTCGGGTTGGACAGCGAGAAGTCGGGGTGCTTCATCAGCGCCTTGACCGACTCGAACACGCGGCCGTCCTTCTCGGGGGCGCGCGCCTGCAGCATGAACCACTTGTCGATGACCAGCGGCTCATGGCGGAACAGGTCGTGGAAGCGCGCGAGCGCGGGCGCGGCCAGCTCCGAGTGCGAGGCCACCAGCGCGCCGAGCGCACCCAGGCGGTCGGTCATGTTGGTCGCGTCCTTGAAGCGCTGGTAGGCCTTGCCGGGCCACACCGTGTCGCCGGTGCGGGCGGCGTCACGCACCAGCATGGCCAGCGCCAGGTTGGCGAGCGCGCGGCGCGCGCTCTGGTCGCCGTCGGGGCTGTAGCCCTCGCGCACCTGGTGTGCCTCGAAGACCCGCACCCAGTCGTCGTGCAGGCGCGCGGCGAGTTCCCGGGCCATCGCCTGGCAGACCGCGTGCACGCGCTGCGGGTCGACCGGGGTCGCCAGCTGCTCGGCGACGTAGGCCTCGGACGGCGGTGTCAGCACCAGCTCCTTGAAGGCCGGGTCGAGCGACGCGTCGAGCAGC
>Ga0209051_1002286_pt1 | contig 13994 bp, 13 predicted proteins | sample AraplaCvi_mMS_r2_2_FD_184286 | JGI IMG/M metagenome (GOLD analysis project Ga0209051, IMG submission 184286) | Arabidopsis root microbial communities from North Carolina, USA - plate scrape MF_Cvi_mMS_r2 (SPAdes) (version 2) | ecosystem: Host-associated > Plants > Roots > Endosphere | place...
CCGGGCGTCGACGAGCCTTCGGCGGTGGACCCGTTCCAGCACGCCCGCCGCGTCGGTGTCGGAATCGGCCGCAATCTCCAGTGCCTGGAAGAGGCGCGCCACGCGGGTGTCGACCTCCACCAGGAATCGAACCCAGCCGGCGATGAGGGCGGCCGGGTCGGTGTTGGCGAGCAGGGCGCGTGTCCGGTCGCGATCGGCCACCGCCACCGGCTCGTCGTCACCGGCGACCGCCCAGTCGACGGCGATCTCCAGCAGCGCGGCCTTGCCGCCGACGGCGGTGAACACGGTCTTGCGACTCACCCCGGCCGCTTCGGCCACCGCGTCGATGGTGGTTGCGCCATAGCCATTCTCGGCGAACAGTCTGCTGGCGGCCGAGACGATCGACCGGCGGGTGGCGTCGGCGTGCGCGGCCCGCACGCCGGAGCGGTAGCTGCGCTTGACAACGCCGTCAGGCGGGGTGACTCTAGGTGTATTCATTACACTGCAAGTTACCTCAAATGGATGTTCCCATGCGGATGATCGTCGTCGGTGCCGGCCCGACGGGACTCTTCACCTCCATCGCCCTCGCCCGCCGACGTCACGAGGTGCTGCTCGTCGACCGGGACAACGGCCCGCCGGAACACGGCAACTGGCATCGCAGGTCGGTGATGCAGTTCCACCACGCGCACACCTTCCGCGGCCCGGTCGTGGAGGCGCTCCGCCACGAGATGCCACACGTCCTGGCGGACCTGGAAACAGTCGGGGCCGTCGTCGTCGACGCGCCGGACGGGCGACCGGCAGCGCTGCTGTGCAGACGTGTCACGTTCGACTCCGTATTGCATCGCCAAGCTCGGCGGGAGCCGCGACTGACCTTCCACACCGGCCACGTCGACGGGTTGGTGATGGAGCGCGGACGCGTTGGGGGAGTAACGGTTTCCGGACGTAGGTTCGACGCCGACGTCGTGATCGACGCATCGGGTCGGGCTGGGAAGCTCACCGGGGAACTGCGTGCGCCCGCCGAGGGTGGCGACTGTGGTGCCGTCTACGTCGACCGGCAGTACCGCCTTCGTCCCGGCGCGTCACCGGCGTCGACCAACTCGCCCATCGGTCTGTCGCTGAACTTCTCGGGATACTTCGCCATCGTCTTCCTTCACGACGACCGCACGTTCTCGATCACCTTCGCCCACGACGGGTCCGACCGCCGCCTGCGCGGGCTGCGACGGCCGGACGCCTTCGACGCCGCCGTCAGCGCCATTCCTGGCCTCCGTGGGTGGAACGAGCCGCGACGTGCCAGTCCCATGTCCGACGTCCGACCAGGCGGGAAGCTGTACAACACCTACCGAGGCCAGCTCGACGGCACGGGTCGACTGGCCGCGCCCGGTCTCATCTCGATCGGCGACGCGGTCTGCACCACGACCCCGCTCGCCGGGCGCGGTGTGACGCTGGCTCTCCTACAGGCCCGCGCCTTGATCGGTCTCCTCGACGAGCGCGGTGCCGACGTCGACGGCGTCACGGCGGAATTCGACCAGTGGTGCACCGACAACATCCGGCCCTGGTTCGACGACCACCGACGCTGCGACGCCGATCGGATTCGCCGATGGGCGGGCGGCGACGTCGACGCCACCCGACCACTGCCGTCGGACTTGGTCGTGGCGGCGGCCGCCGCCGACGCCACGCTGTGGCCCGCGGTCGAACCGTATGCGCGGATGGACGCTCTGCCCGCCAGCCTGGACGTGGTCGAGCCACGGGCGAGGGAGATCTTCGCCAACGGTTGGCGTCCCGCCGAACCCGACGGGCCAACCCGGACCGAGCTGGCCGAGTTGTGCGAGCGCCATGCCGCGCAGGTCGCCTAGCGCGGCGGAGTCCACGCGACGGGCAGTCGCTTGATGCCGTGAATGAAGGCCGACTGCAGGCGGGCCGGTTCCTCGATGGCCACCACGTCGGGGATCCGGCGGTGCAATTCCTCGAAGGCAACGGTGATTTCGCGGCGCGCCAGATTGGCCCCCAGACAGAAATGCGCCCCGCCGCCACCGAATCCGACGTGCGGGTTCGGGTGGCGGCGTACGTCGAAGGCGTACGGATCGTCGAACTTGGCGTCGTCCCGATTGGCCGACCCGTACCACAGCGTCACCTTGTCGCCCTCGGCAAGCGGCACGCCGCTGAGCTCGGTCGGACGGGTCACGGTGCGTCGCATGTAGGCCACCGGCGACGCCCACCGCACCACCTCTTCGACGGCGGTGGGGGCGACGGAGTCGTAGTCGTCCCACCAGAGGTCACGCTGGTCCGGATGCCGGCTCAAGGCGAGCACACCGTGGCTGATGGCGTTGCGGGTGGTCTCGTTGCCCGCCACCACCAGAAGGATGAAGAAGGACGCCACCTCGGCGGAGGTCAACCGCTCGCCGTCCAGTTCGGCCTGCACCAGGCTGGTGGTGAGGTCTTCGCCCGGCGTGGCGCGTCGGTCGTCGGCGAGCGCGGCGGCGTAGGCGCCGATGTCCATGGCCACCTTGACGAACTCGTCGAAGTCCGCGGTGATCTCGGGATCTCCGAAGCCGAGAATCACGTTCGTCCAGTTGAAGACGTTCTGGTGATCCGCCTCGGGGATGCCCATCATGTCGCAGATGATTTGAAGCGGCAGCGGCCCGGCCAGAGCGGCCACCAGGTCGCACGAGCCGTCGGGATGGTCGGCGATCATCCCCTGTACCAGGCGGCGGGCCCGATCCCTGACCGAGTCCTCGATTCGAGCCAACACTCTTGGGGTGAAGGCACTTCGGACGATGTTGCGAAGCCGGGTGTGCCGGGGATCGTCCATGGCGATCATGGAGCCGAAGTACTCCGCCAATTCCGGTGTCTGGTCGCCGATGACGATTCCCTGGGCGGAACTGAAGATCTCGGGATGCCGGCTGGCGTGGAACACGTCGTCGTACCGGGTGACGGCCCAGTGCCCCCTGCCCTGCTCGAAGCCGTCCTGCACGAACTCCGGATGCTTCGACACCGGGGCTTCCCGACGTAGCGTGGCGAAGGCACCGTCACGCACGTCGTCGTCGAGAGCCCAGAAGTCCCAAGAGCCGAGGTTGACGTCGGCGAGCGGGACGTCAGGCGGCGGTGCACCGTTGACACGTAACGAAATACCCACGATGCCGAGCGTAACCTCAGGGCCGAGCTTCGTGACCGGATCGGCCGTGCGTGCGTCGGTCGTCCTTCATCCTCGCCTCGAACAGGTGTCGCTCGCCGCCGACGAGATGGTCGCGCACCCGCCGTTCGTGATCGCGGAACTCGGTCCAGTAGCCGTCGTCGAACTCCTCGACGACCTGGAACGTCCACCGCCCGTGCAGCACGTTGCGGCCCACCAACTCGCTCTCGAGCCGGTCGGCGACGTCGCCGTGCCCCGCCTCGCGCAGTTCGTCGCAGGCGTCGCCGAGGGTCAGGTCGGCGTGCCCCATCAGTTGATGAAACGAATAGAGGTGCCCGCGGGCGCGCTCGACGTACTCGAGGGCTTCTGAGACCTTGCCGACCGCGGCCACGGTGTCGTCGTCGTTGACTGTCATAGCCGCCAGATACCCCGCCGCTCGTCGGCCCAACCGAACGCCACGTTGGTCGATGGCCTGCGCGTGGGCGCCGGTGCGTGATACCACCGACGGGTGCGCAACCCACATGCAGGACAGCCCTTTACGGATTCCGACGAGGAGATCGCCGAAGCGCTGCTCGACGTCAGCATCCCGACGCTGATGCTGTCGCTGGTGCACATGTCGGGGGATCCCAACCTGATCCGCGGTGCGCTCAAGCCGGCCGGCCTGTTCCTCAACGAGGTCCAGGGGTACATGTCCGAAGAGGACAAGGCAGCGGTCAGGACTCTCGCCCTCGACGTGATCGGTGACTACCGCGACCGCGGGTGCCCCGACCCCGAACCGGTCGGCGGCGAGCTGCTCAAGGAAATGATGGAATGGCTCGTCTGCGAACCCGTGCCAGACGAGTACGTGCCGATGCTGCTCGAGGAGATGGAACTCGACGGCAGAGACAGTCGGGCCGTCCGCTCTGCTGCATCGGCGGCCGCACGCGACGACTTTCCCGTCGTCGTCATCGGGTGCGGGGAATCCGGTCTGCTGGCGGGCATCCGGCTCAAGGAGGCGGGCATCCCCTTCGTCATCGTCGAGAAGAACGCCGGCCCAGGGGGCACCTGGTACCGCAACACCTACCCTGGCGCGCGCGTCGACGTCGGAAATCACTTCTACTGCTATAGCTTCGAACCGACCGATCAGTGGACGCACTTCTTCGCCGAGCAGCCCGAACTGCGGGCATACTTCCAGCGCGTCATGGACAAGCACGACGTCGGACCGCACGTCAGGTGGGAAAGCGAAGTCACCGAAGCGAATTGGGACGATGCCGCGTCGACGTGGACCGTTCGTACCCGTGGGGTCGACGGCGTGGAGTCGGCACTCCACGCACGGGCGGTCATCAGCGCCGTCGGACAGCTGGACCGTCCGTTCCTGCCGACGATCACCGGTCGGGAGTCGTTCGCGGGCAATGCCTTTCACTCCGCCGAGTGGGATCATTCGGTCGACCTGCGTGGGCGCCGCGTTGCCATGATCGGCGCCGGTGCCAGTGGCTTCCAGATCGCACCGGCGATCGCCGACGAGGTCGAACACCTCACCGTCTTCCAGCGCACCGCCCAGTGGATGTTTCCGAACCCGAACTACCACGAGCCCGTCGGACCGGGGGTGCAGTGGGCGCTGCGCCATCTGCCGTTCTACGGCCGGTGGTACCGGTTCCTGCTGTTCTGGCCCGGCTGCGACAAGGGATTGGCGGCGGCCCGCGTCGACCCGAACTATCCCGACCAACAGCGCGCCGTCAGCGAGATCAACGAGATCACCCGAATGATGTTCACCGAGTGGATCACCAGTCAGGTCGGCGACGATCCCGACCTCGCGGCCAAGGTGATCCCGGACTACCCGGCCACGGGCAAGCGCACGCTTCAGGACAACGGCAGTTGGCTGAAGACGCTGACCCGCGACGACGTCGACCTTGTCCGCACGCCGATCGACCACGTCGACGCCGACGGGGTGGTCACCGTCGACGGGACGCGTCATCCCGTCGACGTCATCGTCTACGCCACCGGTTTCCGCGCCACCGAGGTGCTGTGGCCGATGGCGATCACCGGCCGCGGCGGCGACGATCTTCGCGACCGGTGGGGTGAGCGACCCGCGGCCTACCTCGGCATCACCGTGCCCGGCTTTCCCAACTTCTTCTGCATGTACGGACCCGGCACCAATTTGGCCAGTGGCGGCAGCTTGATCTTCCACTCCGAATGCCAGATGCGGTACATCTCAGGGTGTTTGGACCACCTGATCGACGGCGGGCACCGGTGGATGGAGCCACGTCAGGACAAGACCGACGACTGGGTGCGGCGAAGTCAGGAGGAGATGCGGACCATGGTGTGGGCACACCCGTCGGTCGCTCACTCGTTCTACAAGAACAGCCACGGCGAGGTGTACACGTTGAGCCCTTGGCGACTGGTCGACTACTGGGCCTGGACGCGGATGCCCGATCCGAACGACTTCGTCTTCGGCTAGATCGGGACACCCCACAATCGAAACATCAACCACAGCAGCCACATTGGCCGCAGCGGATCTTTGCTCGCGTAACGCGGAGGTGGTCCGTGGCGATGTCCACTACAGGGGGTCGCAAAAAACATGGGGAATCGACGCGTGACCGAGCGGTGTTGCCTACACCGAACACCAGCCCGAGTCGCGAGCTAGGAGAGCGACACATGAACCCGATGAAGATGGCTGCGGCCGCCATCATCGTAGGTGGTCTGAGTCTGGGTGCAGTACCGGCCATCGCGCCGGTGGCGTCGGCACAACCGGGCGCACCGTTTCCGGCGAAGCCTGGACACGGTGACGACTTCTGCCCGCCCCAGTGCGGCAACGGCCACGGCAACGGGCGAGGTCACGACGACAACGGGTGGCCCGGCCAGTTCGACCGCGGTCACGGCGACGACAAGGGTTTTTGGTGGAACAACAACCGCCATGATTGGTGGGACGACCGCAACGGTCCGCCGCCGTGGGGCTGGGGTCCACCGCCGCCCATCCAGTGGAACGGCGGACCGCCGCCGCCCTCGGTCAACTACTGGGGATACAACTTGAATCCGGTGTGGAACGACGGTCCCCGGCAGTGGGGAGTCTGGCTGTTCGGCCAATGGATCCCCATCTTCGGTGTCGGTTTCAACTGAGTTCGGCGCCTGCCCGCGCCCACGTCACCCCTCGACGACGGCCTTGATGCGCTCCGACGTCTTCCGCATGTCGCGGGTGTTCAGGCGCTTGCGTAGCTGACCCGCGCCGGCAGCACGGGCAGACTGGGTGGGGTGAAGATTCGATTCGGCGTCGGCCTTGGCGCGGGGCCCGAGGCCAGTCCCGCCGCACTCCCACACCTCGTCGACCGGCTCGAGGCCGCGGGCGTCGACTCACTCTGGTTCTCCGAGCTGGTCTACACCGACGCCGTCGACCCCTTCGTCGGGATGGCCTACGCGCTGTCGCGAACCACCAAGCTCAAGGTCGGCACCTCGGTGATGATCCTGCCGGGCCGTCACCCGGTGCTCGTCGCCAAGCAACTCGCATCACTGGCCGCACTCGCCCCGAAGCGGGTCCTGCCCGTCTTCGGCCTCCGGTCGGCGCTGCCGGAGGAGCGCGACGTCTTCGTGGTCCCGGACGGACGGCGCGCCGCGGTCTTCGACGAATCGCTGCAAATGCTGACAGCGGCATTGCGATCCGACGGCGGCGACTTCTCCGGCGACTTCTTCACCGCGACGGCCATGGCCGTCGGCCCGCGCCCCGCCAAGCCCCTCGACATCTGGCTGGCTGGCTCCGCGCCTGCGGCCTTCCGTCGCATCGGCCGTCTCGCGGACGGATGGTTGGGCTCGTTCCTCACCCCCGACGAGGCAAGGCGCGGCCGCGAGCAGATCGAAGCGGCCGCCGAAGAGGCTGGCCGAGCCGTGGAGTCGGACCACTACGGGATCAACGTCGCCGTAGCGGAGAACGGAGTTCCCGACGAGGTACTGGCCTCCATCCGGGCTCGACGGCCCGACGTCGACCCCACCGAGTTGGTCGCCGACGGCTGGTCCGCCCTCCATCGCATGATCGACGGCTACCTGGACGCCGGGTTGACCAAGTTCGTCATCCGCCCGGTTGGCGGCGCGAGCACCGACGAGTTCGTCGACCGATTCGCCAGCGAACTGCTAGCACGGGAGAACTGACACCCATGACCGAAGAGGAGGGCGGGGGAGTCGTCGTCGTCGCGGGTCATCTGATGGTCGACCCCGACGTGCGCGACGACTATCTGGCGGGCTGCCGTGACGTGGTTCGGCAGGCCCGTGAGACGTCCGGTTGCCTGGACTTCGCCGTCTCGGCAGACGTCCTCGACCCCGGCCGGGTCAACGTTTACGAACGATGGGCGTCGCGGGCGGCCGTCGAGGCCTTCCGCGGCAGCGGTCCGAGCGACGATCAGGGCGCCGCGCTGCTCTGGGCATCGGTGGCGGAGTACGACGTCGCCGCGGAGCGATTCCTGACCTGACGGCTTCTAGCAAACGTCCTTACGCATTGGTGACGCACCGCGTCTGCGCAGCGAACCGATTATCTGTCGCCTGACCGCTTCGGGTAGTCTCGACGGAATTGCGCGGACCTGCGGGGGAAGGCTCTCGAGCAAGCGGAGCCGCTGCCGATACTCACACTCCTGACGCCAAAGGCTGAACCATGCCAAACACCAAGAACGACGACCAGGGCCTAAAGCCGCACTTCGAAGACGTGCAGGCCCATTACGACCTGTCCGACGACTTCTTCCGGCTGTTCCTGGATCCCACCCAGACCTACAGCTGCGCCTACTTCGAGCGTGACGACATGACGCTCGAGGAGGCCCAGATCGCGAAGATCGACCTCTCGCTCGGCAAGCTCGGACTCGAGCCGGGGATGAGGCTGCTCGACATCGGCTGCGGCTGGGGAGCCACCGTCAACCGCGCCGTCGAGAAGTACGACGTCGACGTCGTCGGTCTCACGCTGAGCAAGAACCAGCAAGCCCACGTCAAGGAACTCCTCGAGAAGTCGGACAGCCCGCGGAACAAAGAGGTACGGCTGCAGGGGTGGGAGCAGTTCGACGAGCAGGTCGACCGCATCGTCTCCATCGGTGCCTTCGAGCACTTCGGCAAGGACCGCTACGAAGACTTCTTCAAGATGGCCTACGCCGCGCTGCCGAGTGACGGCGTGATGCTGCTGCACACGATCATCAAGCCCAGTGACGAGGAATACCGCGAGCGCGGCCTCCCGATGACGATGACCAAGCTGAAGTTCTTCAAGTTCATCATGGACGAAATCTTCCCCGGTGGTGACCTGCCGCAGGTGGTAACCGTGGAGAAGCACGCCACGGCGGCCGGCTTCAAGCTCACCAGGGTGCAGCCCCTGCGCTTGCACTACGCGCGGACCCTCGACATCTGGGCCGCGACGCTGGAGTCGCGCCGCGACGATGCCATCGCGATCCAGTCAGAAGAGGTCTACGACCGCTACATGCGGTACCTGACCGGCTGCGCGGAGCTGTTCCACAAGGGATACACCGACATCGCGCAGTTCACCCTCGAGAAGGCCTGACCGCAAATCGCCTCACCCGGGTGGTGGCCGTCGTCCCGGCGGCCCCATCTCGGCACCCGCGGCGTCGCGCCGCCTCGCGGCCATCCCCGCGAGGGCCTCGAACACCACTCGGTGCGCTGCGTTCACCGTGAGCTCGGCATGGTCGTAGGCGGGGGACACCTCGACGACGTCGACGCCTGCCACGTCATGGGAGTAACACAGCTGCCGCACCATCCTCAGCAGGTCGACGCTGGTGATGCCACCCGGCTCCGGGGTTCCCGTGCCGGGCGCGTGCGCCGGGTCGAGAACGTCGATGTCCACCGACAGGTACAGCTTGTCGGCCTTGGCAAGCGCCTCGCCGACGGCGTCGGCCATGACGGCCTTGAAGCCGCGCTCCCAGATCTCCTGCATGGTGTGCCACACCATGCCCTGCTCCTGCATCCATTCGAAGGTGTCCTGCGGCGGCCAGTACCCGCGCAGTCCGACCTGGACGAAGTGCGTGCCAGGGACCGCGCCGGACTCGATCAGCCGGCGCATCGGGGTCCCGTGGCTGGCGAGGTTGCCGTCGATGATGTCGGCGGTGTCGGCATGCGCGTCGAAGTGGACGATGCCGACGTTGCCGTAGCCGTGCACGTCGGCAACGGCCGTGGCCGACGGCCAGGTGATCGAGTGGTCGCCGCCAAGCACCACGGGCACGATGCCGCGGGAGGCCACCGCCGCCACCCGCTCCTTGATGTTCTGGTGTGACACCTCGGTCTGGCCGTGGGGGCAGTACGCGTCGCCGAAGTCGACGACCTCCAGCCAGTCGAAGATCTCGAGCCCAAGATCCATGTGATAGGTCCCTGGTTCGTAGGCGGTCGCCCTGATTGCCCGCGGACCGAACCGCGCGCCGGGCCGATTCGTCGTCCCGACGTCGAACGGCGCTCCGACGATCGCGACGTCCGGTCGCCACGAATCGAGTTGTTCGACCTCGGTGAGGAATGGCCGATGCCCGAAGGTGGCGAGCCCCGAGTAGGGCAGGTCGAGCTGCTCGGCCATTCCCGGCGGCAGTTCGCGATGGGGTTCACCGTGGCCGTGGTGGTGACCGTGGTCGTGGCTCATGGGGTGACGGTACCGCCATTGGGTCCGTTGCGCCCTTGACCCGCAACGGAAGTGAGCGCCTCCCGCAGCGGGGCAGGCAGCTCCCGGGACGTCCAGTCCTGCGTCGAGACGACGACGTAGACGTTGCGACCGCGTGTCGTCGGCACGTCGGTTCCGTCGGGGTTGCTGCGCACCACGTCGAACCCAAGGGTGAAACTCGACCGCCCCGTCGACTGGCAACGAACCTCGACCCGGACGGCGTCGCGCCAGCGAACCGGTGCGAGGTAGTCGATCTCGGCGTGCACCGTCTGCAGGTCGACACCCCACTCGTCGAACCCGACGATCGGCACGCCGACGTGGTCCAAGAAGGCGGTCGACGCCTCGTCGAACCAGGTCAGGTAGTGGCCGTGGAACACCACACCCTGCTGGTCGACTTCGGCGTAGCGCGGAACGATCGGAAGCGAAAACGCGTCGGTCACACCGGACACCCTGTCAGTCGCCGCCTGCTGACAGACTCGTGGGCATGCAACTGGTCACCGTCGACGACATCCGCGCCGCAGCCGATCGAATCCGCGGATCGGTGCTCCGCACGCCGTTGATACCCGCACCCTGGGGAGATCCCAAGCGCCCGCTGTGGCTGAAACCGGAGAACCTGCAGGCCATCGGCGCGTTCAAGGTGCGGGGCGCGTTCAACGCGATCGCCCACCTCGATCCCACCGTCCGGGCCAGGGGCGTGGTCGCCTACTCCAGCGGCAACCACGCCCAAGCCGTGGCCCACGCGGCGGCGACGTTCGGGATCAGCGCGTCGATCGTCATGCCGGAGGAGACGCCGGAGATCAAGATCGAGGCCACTCGCCGCCACGGCGCCGAGGTGGTGCTGTGTGCGGCCGGCCAACGCGAGAAGGTCGCCGGGGAGGTGGTGGCCCGCACCGGCGGGGTGCTGATTCCGCCGTTCGACCATCCCGACGTCATCGCCGGGCAGGGCACCATCGGGCTGGAGATCGTCGAGGACTTGCCCGATGTCGCCACCGTCATCGTCCCGGTCAGCGGCGGAGGCTTGGCATCCGGCATCGGCACCGCGGTGAAGGCCCTCGCGCCCCAGGCGCGGGTGGTCGGCGCGGAACCCGAACTGGCCGCCGACACCGCCGCGGGCCTCGCCGCCGGGCATCGCGTCGACTGGTCGATCGAGGACCGCAACCGCACCATCGCCGACGGGCTTCGATCACAGCCATCGGAGCTGACCTTCGCCCATCTGCAGAAGGTGCTCGACGAGTTGATCACGGTGTCGGAGAACGACATTCGTGCCGCTGTGCGAGAGATCGCGCTGCGGGCGCATCTGGTGACCGAACCGAGCGGGGCCACCGCGCTGGCCGCCTACCGGAGGGGGGAGACGCCTCCGGGGCCCACGGTGGTCGTGGTGTCGGGCGGCAACGTCCAGCCAGCCCTGCTCGCCGAGATCCTCGCCGGCTGACTGGTACGTCCGTACCGGACTACCAGGACAGCACCAGCGGGGTGGACACCTCGCAGCTGTCCCGCATGGCATGCGCCCACGCGTCCTGCTCGGCGGCGGCCACTAGCAGTCGGCGGTGACCCGACCACCCGCACGAGCACCTCGCCGTGGCGTCGAACCGTCCGAGCCGTCGGACGGAGGCCACGCCCACGTCCACCAGTAGTTCCGGTGCCGTCATGACGTCTCCTTCACCGAACCCCGCGGCCCCCAACGCGGTCATCATCGCGCGGGCGCAGACTGGATTCGGTTTACGACAGGTCACAACTCGGCCAAGGACCCGCTCAGTGCACGCCCTCCATGAGCCCGCTGATCCACCCGCTGATCGCAAACACCACCAGGCCCACCGCGATCGCGACCGCACCAAGGATCCCGAAGTAGGCGAATTCCCTTGCCGGGTCGTAATACCCGGCGAGTACGCCCGACATGGACGTGCCGAGGCCGACGGAGAAGAAGTAGAGCGCCATCATCTGCGCGCGGAACGCCTGCGGAGCCAGCTTGGTGGTGACCGACAGTCCGATCGGCGAGAGCATCAGCTCCGACACCGCGAACGCCGCGAGAACGGCGGCGATCAGAAGCGCGGGCACCGCCTTGCCCGTCGTCCCCGCAAACGGCAGGAACAGGAGGAACGCCACCCCCATCCCGATGACGCCATAGGCGAACTTGCGCGGGGTGGTGGGGGCCCGGTTGCCGAGCTTGGTCCACATTGCGGCGAACACGGGGGACAGCAGGATGATCCACACCGGCTCGATCGACCCGATCCAATTGGAAGGCGCCGTCCACCCGAAGATCGACCAATTCATCCGCTCGTCGGAGTACACCGCCAGCACGGTGAAGATCTGCTGGAACAGCGACCAGAACACCGCGTTGGCGACGAAGAGCGGGATGAAGGCCCGCACCCGGGTGCGCTCGACGGCCTCGACCTTCGGGCTCCTGAGCATCACGGCGAAGTACGCGATCGACGCGGCGACGATGACCCCGGTGGTCACCTGCGACAGGTTCGCGAGCTTCACGATGCCCGTCGCCAACACCGCGGCGACCGCGGCCACGACGACGACCAACGCGCCGACGTAGACCGCGATCTTGTCGCGCGGCAACGGGTTGGGAACCTCGCGTCCATGGGTGCCCAGATTGCGGCGGAAGGCCACGTACTGGCCGAGGCCGAGCGCCATGCCGACCGCCGCCGCGCCAAAGCCCCAGTGGAAGCCCACGCTGGACTGCAGCAGTCCCGTGATCAGCGGGCCGACGAACGCCCCAAGGTTGATCCCGAGGTAGAACAGCGTGAAGCCGCCGTCGGCGCGGGCGTCGTCCTTGTCGTAGAGCGTCCCGAGCAGCGACGACGCATTCGCCTTCAGCGCACCCGACCCGAGTGCCACCAGTCCAAGGCCCACGCCCACGCCCGTCAGGCCAGGCACGACCGCCAGCGCGATGTGTCCGAGCATGACGACGGCGCCGCCGTAGAACACCGTGCGCTCCATGCCGAGAACGCGGTCGGCGATCCACCCGCCGAGCACCGTCGACAGATACACCAGCCCGCCGTACGCGCCGACGATTCCGGTGGCCGTGGCCTGCGGAAGTGCCAGCCCGCCCTCGGTCACCGAGTAGTACAGGTAGTACCCGAGAATGGTCAGCATCCCGTAGAACGAGAAGCGCTCCCACAGCTCGACGCCGAACAGGTTCACCAGTCCGATCGGGTGCCCGAACACGGTGCGTTCCGGTGCGCGGTCGTCAGTTCGTCCCTCCGTCATACGGTTACCCTGCCACGCAGGGCGGGCGGACAACGGGTAATGTCGCGCGCAATGGTCCTCCACGCTGGTGCTGCCCGTGCGCGGCCGCCTCGTGGCTCCGAAGGGGTACATGTGGACGCCGTGCTCGGCTTGTCTATGACGCCGACGTCGGTCGGTTTGGTTCTGGTCGAAGGCCAAGACGCCGACGGAGCGACGATGGATCGCGACTCCATCGCCTTCACCGACGGCGATCTGGCGACCTCTGAGCAGGCCACCGCGGCGGTCCTGCGCACCGAGGCGATCGCGGCCACCCGAGGCCTCCGCCTGCACTCCATCGGCGTGACCTGGAGCGAAGACGCCGACCTGCAGGCCTCCATGCTGTTGGAGTCGCTGTCGGAGTCCGGCTTCGACAACGTCGTGGCTATCCGCATGCCGGAGGCCACCGAGGCGCTTGCCCGCGGCATCGCCGACGTACTCGGCTACGACACCACCGCGGTGTGCGTCGTCGAACCCGAGTCGGTGATCTCGCTGATCGTCAACACCAGCGACGGTGCGGTGCAGACGGCGTTCAACCACTCCATCCACTCCGATGACGCTCTGATCAGCTGGCTGAGCACCGTCTTCACCCGCGCCGACTGGGCGCCAGAGGCGCTCGTCGTCGTGGGTTCGGCCGGCGACCTCGACCCGCTGCTGCACCGGCTCGAAGACGCCCTGTCGGTACCGGTATTCGCCCCCGAGGAGGCGAAGCTCGCGCTGGCAAGAGGGGCGGCACTGGCGTCGGCTCAGAGCACCGAGATGCCGCTCGCCGCGCTCGCCGACGGCTTCGTCGTCGACGCCCGCTCCGACCATGCCGAGCAACTGCTGGTCGGCGCCAAGAACGAGCGCCGCCGGAAACTGGCGACGGTCGGCCCAGCCGCGATGCTGGCCGTCGGCGCCGTCACGTTCGTCGTGTCGGTCTCGATCGCCGTGAGCCTGCAGCTGACCCCCACGCGCACCGCTCAGCCCAGCGAACCCGTCCCCGCCGCCAGGGTGGAGGCCCCCGAGGTCGTCAGGGCCGACCCGCCCGTGGCACCGCCGCCGCCGCCGGTCGCGGTT
>Ga0209051_1002287_pt1 | contig 13992 bp, 13 predicted proteins | sample AraplaCvi_mMS_r2_2_FD_184286 | JGI IMG/M metagenome (GOLD analysis project Ga0209051, IMG submission 184286) | Arabidopsis root microbial communities from North Carolina, USA - plate scrape MF_Cvi_mMS_r2 (SPAdes) (version 2) | ecosystem: Host-associated > Plants > Roots > Endosphere | place...
TCCGGTCGGCCAGCGTCGACTTCCCGTGGTCGATGTGAGCGATGATGCAGAAGTTCCGAATCTGCGCCGGCGCAGTAAACGTCTTGTCGGCGAAGCTGCTGATGGGAATCTCCTGGTGGGGGTACGTGGCAGCGGCGCTGCGCTCGTCCAGGATATCGAGCCGGGACCTCATCGACACAATCGCGCTCGGTGACATCCCCCGGTCGCTCCGCTCCTGCCCGCCGGCCGGCTCACCTATGCTCGACCCCATGGCTCCTCAGTTGAGTCCGTGGCAGCGGATTGTGAAGACCACCGAAAGACTGGTGTTCGACGAGGCCCCGAGGATCATCCGCCAGTTGCAGAACCCCGAGACGGTGCCGCGCACCCTCGGCCAAGGCATCAGGTTGGGCATCGACGTCGGCCTCAGCGTCATCGCCGCCACGCAGCAGCCACCTCAGCAGGCGATCACCGCAGGCCGACCGGTCACGAAGAACAGTGCCCCCACCGCCCGTCGGGCGCGCAAGATTTCCTACGCCCCCGACCTCGACGGCCAGGCCGACCCCGGCGAGATCGTCTGGACCTGGGTCGCCTTCGAAGAGGATCCGTCCCGGGGCAAGGACCGGCCCGTTCTGGTGGTGGGCCGCGACAGCACGACCCTGCTCGGGCTGATGCTGTCCAGCCAGGAGCGTCACGGCGCCGATCGGTCCTGGGTCGCAATCGGAAGCGGCAGTTGGGATTACGAGGGACGCGCCAGTTGGGTCAGGTTGGACCGCGTGCTGGACGTGCCGGAGGAGAGCATTCGCCGCGAGGGTGCGATCCTCGAGCGCGAGACCTTCGAGATCGTCGCAACGCGGCTTCGGACCGACTACTCCTGGCGTTAGCCAGGCCTCGAGCGCCTGGCAGACACCGTCTCGGCGGCGACGGCAGCCACCGGTTCGCCTGATCGCAGCCGTGCCACGATCTGGTGGGGCACGTGACCTCCCAAGATCACTCTGCCCTCAAGCCAGCACGATGGCGCGCATCCCCATCTCGGCGACCGTGCGCGCTTCGGTGTCGTCGAGCGGCCCCAAGCCGTTGAACATGCGAAACACGATGGGCCCGAACAAGAGGTCGATCGTCAACTCCGGATCGAGATCGGGTCGAAGCTGGCCATCCGCCTGCCCCTGGCGGATGAGCGCAACGGTGGCGGTGCGACGTTGGGAGAAAAATGCGTCGCGCAACGTCGCGGTGCCGTGGTCGTGGCTCGGCGCGGCACCAAGCAACTGCGCGACGACCCGACCCCGAGCGCTGGCATAGAAGCGGGCCAGCCGGCGAACCTGGTCGACGAGGTCGTCGACCGCGTTCCCGGTAGTGCGGACGGGCACCGCCCCGGTGACGATGTCGCCGTAGGCCGCCGCCGCGAGGTCGAAACCGTTCGTCCAGTGCTTGTAGATGGTTGCCTTGCTGACACCGCTGCGGCGAGCCACTTCGTCGATGGTGAAACCGGCCACCCCGCGTTCGTCCAACAAGCCGACGGCCGTGTCGAGTACCTCCCGTCGCGCCTGCATGCTCACCGGCCGGCCGCGTTTGCGACCTGCAGCCGCATCGACGCTGGGCTGCGCACTCGTACCCGTCATACATCCATGTTATTGCTGAACGATCCGTTTGCATAAGCTCGTGACGGGACAGAGTCAAGATGCATCTCTCCACACCGGCGATCGTCGTGCGCCGGGCCGAGTACGTCGCGCAATGGGTGGCGACGTCCTGGTGCGATCGGGGCGGGGCCAACACGACCATCCGTACTTCGAATCCGAGCGCACACCAGCCGAGTACGCCGCAGCAGCCCACGTGACGGTGTCACGCCAGGGGCCATGAAGTCGATGATCCCCTCGAGATGCACAACCCTTCCCGCCGCGGCCCAGGACCGTCCTCGACTCCGTGCACCAACACCCAGAGACGCAACTCCGGATGCTTCCATCGACCGTTCTCGGCCTCTGTGAGGGCAGCGAGGATGTCGCGGTTGACGGCGGGAATGAAGACGTCGTCGAGTTGCGCCTGATACTCGCCTGAGCCGCAGCGGGATCCTCCACGAGATCAACGATGCGCCGTACTTCGTGTTCGACCAGAAGGTCACTGACGCGCGCGACGAGCTTGCACTCGGCCTCGGGCTCCAGAGCTCCATCTTGAATGTACATGTCGCACATCGGCTTTCGAGCGTTCTCCTTCTGCCCGTGAAGCATCGAAGCCGTAGCCGACTGCGCTGATTCACTGGTCGTGCGGGCTCGGATGCAGTCGTGGCAGCTCGCTGCCGAACCTAGACTCCATGGTTCTTTGCAACCATCGGGCGTTCACCGATCCGCGCTCAGATGAGTTTCCGACGCAAGGGACTGGTCCTCGTCTCCGCGGCGTCGCGCCAGCCTCCGTGTCTCAAAAGGTAACCCTGACAGGGTTATCCGTCTCGAGCCCCGAGTCCATACCGTGAAGGAACGTCCCTTATCGAGGGCGAAGTGCGCGAGAGGAATTGGATACCCATGCAATATCGCCGGCTGGGCAGTTCGGACTTGACGGTCTCGGAGATTTCGCTGGGTTCATGGCTCACCTATGCGGGCGGCGTCGGCCAGGACACGGTTCGTGCTTGTACCGAAGCGGCCCTCGACGCAGGCATCAATCTGTTCGATACCGCCGAGGTCTACGGCAACGGCGCCGCCGAGTCGGTGTGGGGCGAGATCCTGTCGAGTCACGACCGCGGGTCCTACGTCTTGGCGACCAAGGTGTGGGGCTCCCTCAAACCACCCGAACAGGGCCAAACCGGCGAGTACATCCGTCAGGCGATAGACGGGTCGCTGCGCCGCCTTCGAACCGACTACGTCGACCTCTACCAAGTTCATCGTTTCGACGTTCAGGTGCCCATCGAGGAAACGATCGAGGCACTGTCGTCCTTGGTCTCATCCGGCAAGGTTCGCCATCTCGGATTCAGCGAATGGACGCCGCGTCAGATCCAGGCCGCCGTCGACCTTGCGGGGCCCGACCTGTTCGTCGCCTCGCAGCCGCAGTACTCGTTGTTGTGGCGTGCACCCGAATCCGAAGTGTTTCCGCTGTGCGACGCCAACGGGATCTCGCAGATCGTCTGGTCGCCCCTCGCCCAAGGCTTGCTGACCGGTAAGTACCGGCCCGGCCAAGATCATCCTTCCGACTCGCGATTCGCCAACCGCGACATGAACGTGTCGATGAACCTCGTCGCCAACGATCAGACGATCGCCGCGGCCCAACGTCTGCTGCCCATCGCAGAGAGCGCCGGGTTGTCGATGAGTCGGATGGCGCTCGCCTGGGTTCTACGACGTTCCGATGTCGCGTCCGCGATCACCGGGGCTTCCCGGCCCGAACAGATCCACGAGAACGCCACCAGCAGCGGCGTCACCCTGTCGGCAGACGTCCTCGCCGCGATCGACGAAGCAGTGGCCGGTGTCGCCGTGACCGAACCCACACTGGCCGTCTACGCAAGAGAAGGGGTCCTGCATCGATGACTCCGACTGGACGAGAACGGACGAGATGACGACGCGCAATCACGGGATCGATCGCGTGCAGACCACACTGCGCCAGAAGCTGCACGGTCGGAAAGTACATTCGGGCGGAACGGGTTACGAACAAGCCCGCCAGCGCCTCTACAACGTCGGACTCGATTTCAGCCCGGAATTGGTCGTGACGGCTGAGAGCACCTACGACGTCCGAGCCACCGTGCTCGCGGCGGTCGACCACGGCCTAACCGTCTCGGTCCTCGGCGGCGGCAACGACTGGTCAGGCCGCTCGGTCCGAGGAGACGTCGTCATCGACCTGATCCGCATGCAGCGAGTGGAGATTCGGGGCCACGTCGCGGAAGTGCAGGGCGGTGCGACCCTCCAGCAGTTCGCCGACGCCGCCGAGTCGCGTGGACTGGCTGCGGCCACCGGGACGATGGGGCGAGTCGGCGTCGGTGGACTCACCCTCGGTGGCGGCTACGGACCTCTGACCGGGCGGCTCGGGATGGCCGCTGACAACCTGATTGGTGCGGAGGTGGTCTTGGCCGACGGGCGCATCGTCACGACCGATGCCACCAGCGAACCCGACCTGTACTGGGCCCTGCGCGGCGGCGGCGGCAACTTCGGTGTCGTCACCGAGATGCGAATCCGCTTGCACGCCATACCCTCCGTGTCGGCTGGGACGATTGCGTTCCCACTGGATCAGGGCCCTGACGTCCTCCGCCGGTACGGCGGTCTCGTCGAACGATTTCCCGATGAGCTCACCGAGACGTTGGGTTTACTGCAGACCCCTGACGGGAGCACCGTGCTCGTGATGCTTCACGCCTGGTGCGGCGACGAAACGCAGGACACGCGCATTCGTGACATGGTGGCAGGACTGGGCGATCCGGTGCTGGTCCAGGTCCGGCGGCAATCGCCGGCGCAGATGCTCCGCGAAGCGGGCGCCTTGGCGGTCATCGGGGCGAAGTTGTCGTGTCGCACCGTCACCGTGCCCGAGCTGGGGGTCGAGACGGCCCGCATCATGGTGTCGTCGATGAGGGAACGGCCATCGCCGCTGAGCTGGATTGGCATGCACCCGTTCCACGGCGCGCCGGAGCGCATACCCGTCGAATCGACTGCGTTTGGAATTCGGCAACGCCACGTCATGATCGGGTTCTACGCCCTGTGGCGGGGTGACGACGACGCAGAGAACGGCGCCTGGGCCGACGCGGCCGAGGCGGCCTTGAGCCCGTACGCGCTGGAGAGCGCGTATCCGAACTACTTCGGTGCAGACCGCCCGCAACAAGCAGCCGTAGCCTATGGCCCGAATGCCGGCCGGTTGCGGCGGGTGAAGGCTCGATACGACCCGACCAACGTATTTCGCGCCACATCGCTGCCACCCGATGAATCCGGAGCATAGTCACCGCGGGAGCGCGCGCACTCGGTCATCCTCACAAAGAACATTGTGTGCGTACTGCTTCGGCTACCTCGCGCGGTGCCTCGTGTTGCGGAAAGTGCCCGACGCCGGGAAGCTCGACCACCTCGGCCCGCGGCAGGAGGATTCTCGCCTCCTCGAGGACGTGGCGGCCCGACACCGGATCGTCCAGTCCCCAGACCAGCTTCAAGGGGCCGTCCCACGCGCTGAGGGCAGCCTCCCAATTCTGGTGATGTGCAGCGCGTTCGGAGTTGTACTTGATGTGCAGATGCGCGAGACGATGGCCATCCAGGTAGGACATGCCGACCCACAGGTCGTCGAACTCGGCGTCGGTGAGCTTGGCCCCGCGCACTGCGTCCAGTCCCGATCGGGTTCGGGGTGCGGTGATGCGACTGGCGACCAGCTTGCCGACGACCGGCATGATCAGCAGTTTCTGCAGTCGCGTGGGCCGATATGCGCTGTAGACGATGCCGCAGTTCAACACGACCACGGACTGCACCGCGAATGCGAGGCCGTGAGACAAGCTGCGGTGAAGGAGTTCCTGACCGACGATTCCGCCGTAGTCGTGGACGACCAGACGTACGTCGTGGACACCGAGATGGGCCAGGAGATCTTCCACGGTGTCGACGGATTCGGCCACCGAGTAGCGGTGGGCGCGCGGCTTGTTGGACACGCCGTATCCGAGGAAGTCCATGGTGATCACGTCGTGGTCGCGCTCGAGATCGGCGGCAACCGCCGCGTAATCGTAGGACCAGGTTGGAAACCCATGCAGCAGAAGTACCGTCGGCCCTCGGCCGCGGCGGCGATAGGCGATGCGATGTCCGCGGCGGCTCTGGAACGTCTCGTTCTCGTCGATCCACTCGCGAGCCGACGGCACGTGGGGCACCGAACGTTCGTGATCGTCGATCATGCGCTGTCCTTCGTGTCGAAGCGGCGACGCCGCGATCGAATGTTCAGACCCTCAGCGAGGCCCCTCACCCTGCATACAGAACCCACTTCAAATTCAGCTGTGTATCACAGTGCAATTATGTCGCTGGGATGTCAAGTGTCGGTTACGCTCCCTCGGAGGCTCAGAACTGGAGGTCGACCACCAATGGCTCGCTTGACGCGCATCGAGCAACGGGCGGTGACCCGCCAACGACTCGTCGAGGCCGCAGGCCGCGTCTTCTGCCGAGTCGGATTCGAGGCGGCACCCATCGACGTCATCGCTGAAGAGGCGGGATTCTCCCGGGGCGCGTTCTACTCCAACTTCGAGTCCAAGGACGAGTTGTTCGTCGAGCTCCTCGGCCGACATCTCGACGCCGAAATAGAAACGCTCGGTCGATCCCTGGAGCGGATTGGATCCGCTGCCGACCTCGCCCCGGCGATCGAGCGGCGTTATCAGATCCTCGGTGGTGACAGCAGTTGGTGCCTACTGACCACCGAGTTTCAGCTCTACGCGATGCGCGGCGGGAGCAAGGCCGCCGAGTTCGCCGACATCTACGAACGCTATCGACAGCGCCTCGGCGAGCTCATCGCCGGCCACTTCGATCGCCTCGGTATCAGGTCCGACCTCACTCCGTACGAGTTCGGCGTCTCGCAGATCGCCCTCTCCCATGGTCTGGCGCTGCAGCGGGCAGCAAACGACTCCTTGGACGAGAGCCTTCCTGCGCGCGCGCTCGCCACGTTCATGCGAGGGGCCATCGCCGACACGACGACGGCTCCCCCGTCGCCCTAGTCCTCCCACACCCTCGGGGATGCACTGGCACGATCGCGACCCGGCGATGGTATCGAATACCGAAGCAGGGAAACGCTTCTCAGGATGAGTGAATCGCAATCGGACGACTCCCACGCCGCGCAGATGACAGAAGGAAGGCCCTCGATGAAATCGTTGCACTTCGTCGAAAAGCACAGGCTCGCGTGGCGGGAATCGCCCGACCTGCGGGTGGCCGGACCGCTCGAGGCGATCGTGCACCCCATCGCAGCTACGACCTGCGACCTCGACCGCAGCATCATCAGCGGCGTCGTCGACTTCGGCCGCGACTTCCCGCTCGGGCACGAATGCGTTGCCGAAGTCCTGGACGTCGGGTCGGGTGTCAGTCGCATCGAGCCCGGCGACGTCTGCGTCGTTCCCTGGCACATCAACTGTGGGACATGTGGCGCGTGCCGACGGGGACTCACCGCGGCGTGCACCGCGTTTCCCGAACTGTCCGGATACGGCGTTCCGCTAGGCGGAGATTGGGGCGGACTGTTCACCGAGCAGGTGCGCGTTCCCTTTGCCGATGCCATGCTGACCACGCTGCCGGCGACCGTCGAGCCGGTGCCCGCCGCCAGCTGTGGTGACAATCTCACCGACGCCTACATCGCGGTCTGGCGCGGATTGTCCCGACACCCCGGGGCTGCCGTACTCGTCGTCAGCGGCCTGCCAAGCCTCGGGCTCTTCGCCGTGCAACACGCCATCGCGCTCGGAGCCTCCCACGTGACGTTCGTCGACCACCGCGAACACCGCCGCGAACTCGCCCGCGCGCTCGGAGCCGACGTACACCCCGACGTGCAGCCCAACCGCGACCACGCGCGTTACCCCGTCGTGATAGGAGCCAATCCTCAGCCGGCACGGTTACCCGAAGCCATCGCGTGCGTCGCCCCCGGTGGCCACTTCTCCAATCTGGCAATGGTATTCGGTGACGCCCCCATGCCCCTGTGGACCATGTATCAGCGTGACATGTCCTTCTCCACGGGGTTCGCAAGCATCGCGCCTCACGTCGACGCCGTATTGAACCTCATCGGCACCCGTCGCATCCGGCCCGAGGCGGTCGTCACCGAACACGCGTGGGACGACGCGCCCGAAGTGCTCCTGGAGTCGCATCCCAAGCCTGTCCTGGTTGCTCCGCGTCTCGCCTCGTGAACGCGTCGCGCGAGCCCGTCATTTCACCCGATCATCGCGAAGGGAACCCGCCAACCATGACCCCGTCGAGCCGTCATGACGAATTCCTGGCCCTCCATCACCAACCTCACGCCTTCGTCATGCCCAATGCGTGGGATGGGCTTTCGGCTCTCATCCTGAAACGAAGCGGCTTTCCCGCTCTGGGCACTTCTTCGGCGGCCCTGGCCGCCACGGTGGGCCGACTCGACGGTCGCCACACCGTCAGTGCCGCCGAGCACCTCGGACATGCCACGCTGCTCGCGACGATCAGCGGCCTGCCGATAAACGGTGACTTCGAGGACGGCTACGGACGCACCCCGGACGACGTTTCTGCCACGGTGGCAGCTGCCGTCGACGCCGGACTCGCCGGCATCGGCGTCGAAGACACCACCGGCGACCCATCTTCGCCCATCCGCAGCTTCGACGATGCCGTCGCTCGGATGCGGGCCGCCGCACGGGCGGCCCGTGGCCGGATCGTGCTCACCGGTCGCACCGACAACTTCCTTGCTGGCTACCCCGACTTGGACGACACATTGCGTCGCCTGACGGCCTTCGCCGAGGCTGGGGCGGACGTCCTCTACGCGCCCGGCCTGCCCGACGTCGACGCACTCAAGCGAGTCATCGCAGCCGTCGCCCCCCGACCGGTGAGTGTCGCGGTGGGTACCGCGGCCGGGACGCTGACCGTCGACGAACTGTCTTCGCTTGGTGTCAAGCGAATCAGCACCGGACCGGCCCTGTACCGGCACGTCGCCACCGCATTGCAACGTGCTGCCGAGACCCTCGCAGGCGGCAATGTCGCCGACGCCACCTCAGGGATGTCACATGCTGAGATGACCGCCATCATCAGCGACGCGGACGCATGATTCTGCGCTGCCGGGTCGTCTGCGAATCGTGTGGCGGACCGGTCGACGTGCACTCGGTCCGCTTCTCCGCGGGACCGGTCACGCCGGGACCGCGAAGGGCACCGACGCCGCAGCCGATCTCGTCGGTGCGGACGTAGATCCGGCGCGTGGGTGGAAGCCATTCACGCAGGCGCCGATGGGTCGGGGCCGTCACGTCATCGGGAAATCCGTTGCCGCCGCCCGGACTCGCTCGGCATCGGCAGTCTCCGCCAACGATGCGGCCTTTTGCGCCATCAGGGCCACGCTGTCGGTTCCGAGCGGCAGTCGAAGTGGCGGATCTTGGGCTGCGGCCAATGCGCGGATCGCTGCCACCGCCTTGGCCGGGTCCCCTGGTTGCCTTCCCTCGAGCCCGTCGATGGCGTTCTGCAGGGCTCCCACGGTCTCGGCGTAGGCGTCGTCGGACTTCCTAGGTCGACGCTGCTCGTGGTGAGCCAAGAAGTCGGTACGAAACGATCCTGGTTCGACGACCGTGACCCTCACCCCCAGCGGGGCCAGTTCTGCGCACAGCGCCTCGGAGATGGCCTCCACGGCGAACTTGGTGGCCCCGTAGATGCCGCGGCCGGCTCCCACGACGATGCCAGCACTCGAGCCGATGTTGATGATGCGGCCGGAACCTTGCGCGCGCAGGGTTGGCAACACGGCACGAGTAACGTTGAGCACGCCGAATACGTTGGCGTCGAAGATGGCTCGCACCTCGGCGTCCGACAACTCCTCCACGGCACCGAAGATTCCGTAGCCGGCGTTGTTGACCACGACGTCGATACGGCCGAATCGCCGAACGCCGCTCTCGACTGCCGCAGCTGCCTGCGCTTCGTCGCCGACGTCGAGGTCCTGGACCAAGAGTCGATCGCCGGCGTCTGAGAACGCCTCGGCGATGCCGTCGGGCCTGCGGGCGGTTGCCACGACGTGGTCGCCTGCCTCCAGTGCCGCCGCCACCAGGCGGTGGCCAAATCCGCGGGATGTCCCCGTGATGAACCAGGTCGACATGCCTCTCCTCGGTTGGTCGTTGGAACGGGTCCGTCGTTCGAGCTCGGCGACGGATCAGCCGGGGTTCACGCCGACGTCGACGCCATCGCGATCCGGCGCGACCGCGCTTCCTAATCGGGCAAGGGCGTCGGACGCGGCGCTGCCCGGCTCGCCGTGGTACACGACGAGGTGCTGTCCGGGAGCATCTGCGATGGTGAGGTTCTCGAAGGACAGCGTCAGCGGACCGAGCACGGGATGCTCGAAGTGCTTCGTCTCGCCGCGCTTGACCCGCACCTCGTGGCGACTCCACAGTGAGGCGAATTCCGCACTGTTGGCCGACAATTCGCCGACCAGTTCGACGAGCCGATGATCGTCTCGGCCGGCGTTGTCGACCCGCAGGGCCGCTACGCACCCCTCGGCGATGAGGGCCCAGTCCCGGTAGAAGACGCGCGCCGCTGGGTCGAGGAAGATCGCCCGGAGCAGGTTGGTCTCGTCGCCGAGCCAGCTGAACAGCGCACGTCCCATCGAGTTGATCGCAAGAAGGTCCAAGTGGCGGTCGTACAGGAGTGCCGGTGTCTCCGTCCATCCCTTCATCAGCGCGACGAGGCCCGGTGCGGCCCGCTCCGGGCGAGACGGGTCCGCCGCCCGCCGAGGCGACGGTGGTCCCACCAGCGCTCGCATGTACGCATCCGCCTGGTCGTCCAGCAGGAGGGCGGCGGCGAGGGCGTCGAGGACTTCGGTCGAGGGCCGCACGTCGCGGCCCTGCTCGAGACGCACGTAGTACGCAGTGCTGATGGCTGCCAACATCGCGACCTCTTCGCGGCGCAGGCCAGGGGTGCGCCGCGAACCGTCGGGCAAGCCGTGCTGGGTTGGTGCCACCAGCGCGCGTCGGGCGCGGAGGAATTCGCCCAAGTGAGGCATCACGCGGTCCATGCCTTCACGTTAGGTCGCCCCTTCCGTCGCTGGGTAACCCCACCAGGTCCCCCCTCGTTCGATTGCACGCGCAGCCGCCCCGCCCGAGGTCGCCGAGGGTGCTTCACGATGCCACCCACCAACGGAGGAGATTCGAATGCGGTTGTCGCGCAGGCCTTTGGGCCTCGCGGGTGTTGCGGGTGTGGTGAAGCTTGATCTGGGTGCACGGTCGCCGGCACCGCCGCCGAGACCAGGCGCGTCTTGGCGCTGCAACCCCGGCCCACGGTGCTGGTCGGGCACTCGAGGCCGGCGGGGACTTTCCCGCTCCGGCAGAGCAATTCCCCATTCCGCCCACCTCGGCCGGAGTCGTGACCGCGCCCGACGGCCACCCCCAACTCAACGAGGACGCCTTCCTCGCCGACTTCGCCGGAGACGTGCCCACCCAGCGAGCGCGGGCCCCGTACGCGGTGCAAGGTCACGATCACGCGACGCTGACCCGCGAGCGAACCACGGCGGCGGCGTGGCACGACCGGCCAACCTGGTATCAGGTGTCGACCCGAGACCGCGACACCTCTCATCTGTCCCCGGTGACCCAACCCGGGCCGGTCTCCGCGGGTCACGCGGTCCGAGCGGCGATCGCGTCCGCGACGGCCGTGGCGAAGTCGTCCGGTGCCTCCACCGGGGTGAAGTGGCCGCTGCGGACGACGCGAAGGTCCACCTCGGCGAAGTAGTCTCGCAAGTGGTCGGTCCACTCGCGGCGGACCAACGCGTCCGCGCCGGGCCACAGCACGATCGTCGGCGTCGCGATGCGGGCGTCGCGCTCGGGCGGCGTCTCTTTCAGTGCCGTGTTCACCGCCCCGGCCCCAGCCCGGTAGTACTTGATCGAGGCCACCAGGGCACCAGGCGTCGCGTAAGTCGATGCCAGACGGGCGATCTCGGCCTCGTCGGGAGTGAATTCCGGTCCGGTCCAGTGATTCCAGAAGTAGCTCAGGTATGCGTGCACGGCGTCGGGCCGGCCGTCGATCGCTTTCTCGACCAACGGAAGTTGATGGAAGGCCTGATACCAGTACTCCCGTTGGATGTCGGGGTCGAGGATGCGGGAGCCGACCCCGGGCAGCGGGGGTGACAACACGAGGTGCCCGACTCGGTCGGGGTGTCGTTCGGCGACCTCGCGAGCCACCCGTCCGCCGACGTCGTAGCCGGCGAGCACCGCCTGGCCAACCTCGAGTTCGTCCATCAAGGCGACGATCGACCGGGCTTGCGCCGCAACGTCGTACTGCCGACCGGGGTCCACGTCGTGCTTGTCGGACTCTCCGAAGCCCCGCAAGTCGGGCACGATGACGTCGGCGCGGTCACGCAACCGATCCGTCACGGCCCGGTAGTCATGCCGGTCGCCGGGCCAGCCGTGCAGCAGCACGACCGGGTGCCCGGTGCCGGCTCGGTCGTAGGCCAGCCGGAACCCGTCGACGGCGCGCCCTTGACGGTCAGCCACGGACGGGCTCCGCCTTCGTCGTCGTGATCACCTCGACCAGTCGCGCGAGCCGAACCGCGTCCTGAGGTCCCGGTGCGGTGTCGGTGCCGTTGTGGACGTCGTCGCGCAGCGCGGCGTAGACCCCGGCCGTGTTGACCGCTATCGCCGGCAGAGAAGCCAATTCGCCTTGTTCGACGTCGACGTTCTCGCCGTTGACGGCGAGCGCGAGGGGCGCGGCCTGGAATCCGACCGGGCCGCCGCCGCTGAGGGTGATCACACCGTCGCGGCCCACGACGTCGAGGCGGAAGACTGCTTCGTCGGCTGGTCGGCCGCCGACGATCTCGGCGGCGAGCGCGGCGCCGCCGCCGAGCCTGCCGTGGACCAGGATGTGATCGGCGATGGTGCGCTGGTGGGTCACCGACGATCCGTCCACCGCGATCTCCGGGTACTGGATGGACGTCAGTACCGACTGGGAGGTCAGCTCACCGGCCAGATGGGTGGCAAGGTCCAGGCTGTGGCCGCCCATGATGGTGGGGAGGTTCATCGCGGTGTCGGGATCCTCCAGGGAGAGGGTCGACTCGTCGATGACGGCGCCGAAGCCCGCCACCGCGGAATGCACGGTGGCGTAGAGGATCTCGCCGATGTCGCCGCGGTCGATCCGCCGGCGCGCCTCGACGGTCGCGGGGCTCAACCTGCCCTGCAGCCCGACGGCCACGCGGCACCCGGTCGCCTCGGCGAGGCTGGCGATCTCGGCGGTCTCGGCCACGTTCGGCGCGACCGGCCACTCCGTGATGACGTGCTTGCCTGCGCGGAGGGCGGCGATGATCAGCTCGTGATGCGACGGAACGGTGGTCGCCACCGTCACGATGTCCACGTCCGGGTTCTTGATCAAGTCCTGGGGGTCGCCGTAGGCCTCGCGGGCGCCGAATGCGGCGGCGGCGGCGTCGGCGGATTCTTGGCGTCTCGTTGCCACCGCGACCAGTTCCAGCCCGTCGAGTGTCTGGATGGAGGGTACGTGGGCGAGCTGGGCCCATCCCCGCTCGGCGTTCGCCCCGATCAAACCGACTCCGAGATTGCTGGCCAACACTGCCTCCATGCTGTGTGTAATTACTGAACGTATCGTTTAGTTTAGCCCGACCGCCGCTCGAAGGAAACGGCTCGTTCAGAAATGTGTCGGCGAAGACACCCTGCCTCCTGATCCCGTCCGTGTCGTACATCCCCGGAAGCAACCTGTTGACGGTGACGCCGCTCGCCGCGACGGCCTTCGAGATCGCCACCGAGTAGCCGACGAGGGCGGACCAAGGCGGACCGGAGAGAGTGCGCAAACCGGGTCGCACCATCGGCAACCGCCACAACAAGAAGCAGCGTCAGACGTGTCTTGACCGACAACGAGCCTGTTATCGCTCAACACTATTCACGCGAACACTCGGCACGGACGTCGCCCACTAGAAGACCCGGCACGGCCCACGCTTAGACCCATCTCACCGACGAGGCCCGCGCAACGACCCATTAAGCCTGGGTCCATCTCCACTATCACCGCAGCCACCCAGCCCCTTGGCGGTCAACTACCAGCCAGCCGTATGCCCAACCTCTCAGGTCAGTAGATCTAGCGCGGAGCCCGCCACATCGGGATGAGGGTTGGGCCGCCCGGCGGGGTGATCTCGCCGGTGATCTCGAAGCCGAAGCGCTGGTAATAGGGCACGTTGTCGGGCTTGCTCGACTCGAGGTAGGCGGGCGCATGCTCGGCGTCGCAGCGATCCAACCGCGAGTTCATCAGCGCTTGCCCGTACCCCTTGCCGCGGACGTCGGGATCACTTCCGATGAACGCCAGATACCAGTGCGGCTCCTCGGGGTGAGACTTCTTCATCATCTCCTCGATGACGAGGCCGCGCTGAAGCGACCGGCCGAACGCCCACATCAACCCCGGCATGGCCCGCAATTCCTCCGCGCGC
>Ga0209051_1002289_pt1 | contig 13991 bp, 13 predicted proteins | sample AraplaCvi_mMS_r2_2_FD_184286 | JGI IMG/M metagenome (GOLD analysis project Ga0209051, IMG submission 184286) | Arabidopsis root microbial communities from North Carolina, USA - plate scrape MF_Cvi_mMS_r2 (SPAdes) (version 2) | ecosystem: Host-associated > Plants > Roots > Endosphere | place...
GATCCACACGCACGCGTACCAGTACATCGTCGAGTCGCTCGGCCTGGACGAGAGCGAGATCTTCAACGCCTACAACGAAGTGCCGTCGATCCGCGAGAAGGACCAGTTCCTGATCCCGTTCATCGAAGCCATCAGCGACCCGCTCTTCAAGACCGGCACGCACGAGACCGACCAGACGCTGCTCAAGTCGCTCATCGTGTTCGCCTGCCTGATGGAAGGCCTGTTCTTCTACGTCGGCTTCACGCAGATCCTTGCGCTGGGCCGCCAGAACAAGATGACCGGCGCCGCCGAGCAGTACCAGTACATCCTGCGCGACGAGTCGATGCACTGCAACTTCGGCATCGACCTGATCAACCAGCTCAAGCTCGAGAACCCCGGCCTGTGGACGGCAGAGTTCAAGGCCGAGATCAAGGCGCTCTTCATGCGCGCCGTCGAGCTCGAATACAAATACGCCGAAGACACCATGCCTCGCGGCGTGCTCGGCATGAATGCCTCCATGTTCAAGGGCTACCTGCGGTACATCGCCAATCGGCGTGCGCAGCAGATCGGCCTCGAAACGCTCTTCCCGAACGAAGAAAATCCCTTCCCCTGGATGAGCGAAATGATTGACCTGAAGAAAGAGCGCAACTTTTTCGAAACCCGCGTGATCGAGTACCAGTCGGGTGGCGCGCTCTCCTGGGATTGAATCTTTCCGACAATAATTAATGAATTCAAGAATTGCCCTTGCCACCGATCGCGCCGAAGAGCGCGGCATGGACGAGGGCTCAGGTGTTCATGGTGCTGGGCTCAGATTCCAACGCCATGAATCGCTTCACGCTACCCAACGTGCGTGGAGTGCTTCAATAGGTTGATTTTTTCAACTTGATCAAGGAGAAATAGAAATGGCAACTGCAAAGAAAGCGCCGGCTAAGAAAGCCGCTGCAAAGAAGGCTCCGGCAAAGAAGGTCGCGGCCGCTAAGAAGGCTCCCGCCAAGAAGGTAGCTGCGAAGAAGGCTCCGGCCAAGAAGGTCGCAGCGAAGAAGGTAGCCGCCAAGAAGGCGCCGGCAAAGAAGGTAGCCGCCAAGAAGGCAGCTCCGGCCAAGAAGGCCGCTGCCAAGAAGGCGCCGGCGAAGAAGGCCGCAGCGAAGAAGGCTCCTGCCAAGAAGGCGGCGGCGAAGAAGGCTCCGGCAAAGAAGGCCGCTGCCAAGAAGGCCCCTGCGAAGAAGGCTGCCGCCAAGAAGGCTCCTGCCAAAAAGGCCGCGGCCAAGAAAGCCGCGAAAAAGCCTGCTGCCAAGCCTGCCGCTGCTGCCAAGAAGCCTGCTGCGAAGAAGGCTGCCAAGGCTCCTGCCGTAGCGCCTGCTCCTGCTGCGCAAACGACGCTGAACCCCCAGGCAGCCTGGCCGTTTCCGACGGCCAGCAAGCCCTGAGTCTGCTCAGCGGCCTTGACGGCAAAAAGCCCGGCACCTCACGGTGCTGGGCTTTTTTTATGGGCGCCTGCCAGCGGGTGGCTCAGAGGCCCAGCGCCTTCAGGTCGATCTGGTAGTTCTGCGGCCCGCGCTGCGCGATCTTGAGCGCGCCGATGCGGTTACCCAGTGCCGCGCACTGCGCGAGCGGCCATTCCTTCTCCAGACCGAACAGCAGCGCGCCGCGCCAGGCATCGCCGCAACCGGTGGGCTCGACCACCGCCGCCGGCGTCACGCCCGGCACATGCTCGCGTTCGCCGTCGATCCAGACCTCGCAGCCCTCGGCCGCCAGCGTCACGACCAGGCCGCGCACACGCTTCGAAATCTCGCCCAGGCTCCAGCCGGTGCGCTGCGACAGCATCTTGCCTTCGTAGTCGTTGACGACGACCCAGCTCGCCAGGTCGACGAAGTGCCTGAGCGCCTCGCCGTCGAACATCGGCAGGCCCTGGCCCGGATCGAACACGAACGGAATGCCGGCTGCGGCGAACTGCTCCGCGTGCTGCAGCATCGCCTCGCGGCCGTCGGGTGCGATGATGCCGACGCGGATGTCTTCGCGCGCGGCGATCTTCGTGAGGTGCGCCTGCTGCATCGCGCCGGGGTGGAACGCGGTGATCTGGTTGTTGTCGACGTCGTTCATGATCATCGCCTGCGCGGTGAAGGTGTCGTCGAGCTGGCGCACGAACTCGGTGCTGATGCCCAGCATGCGCATGCGCTCCAGGTAATCGGCGCCGTCGCTGCCCAGGGTGGCCATCGGCAAGGCAGTGCCGCCCAGCGCATTGAGGCTGTAGGCGATGTTGCCGGCACAGCCGCCGAAGTCGCGCCGCAGGCCCGGCACCAGGAAGGACACATTGAGGATGTGCAGCTGGTCCGGAAGGATCTGGTCGGCGAACCGGCCCTCGAAGGTCATGATGGTGTCGAACGCGAGGGAACCGCAAATCACTGCTGCCATGGGTGAGCCGTTGGGTAGAAATGGATGAATGGAATGAGAAGGCAGGCGCGAGCCAAGCCTAAGGATAGAACGCTTCGACGCGGTAGCCGGCAATGGGGGGCAGCGCGGCCGCTTCGGTCGCGGACAAACTCAGCGGCAATGACGCCGCCTGATCGGAGCGCGCCGCAAGCACCGCTGGCGCGCCGTAGTCCGCAGCCATCAACACGCGACGCACGACGGCGCGCTCCTGCGTGTCGAGCAGCGAGAGCTCGACGGCCGGCATGGCCAGCGGAACGGCCGCGCCATTGCGCAGTGTGAAGCTGAGCCGGTAATCGTTGTTGCCGGTCTTCTCGCGCGCGAAGGCCGCGCCCTCGATCACGATGTCGCCGATCTGCCTCAGCGCGGTGAGCTCGCAGCCAGTCGCGCGGCACAGGGCCGCGAACGCGGGACGCAGGTTCGGCTGGCGCGCGACGATGCCGTCGCGTTCGTGGCGCAGGACCTGCACAACCAGAAGCAGGACGGCGAGCGCGGCCAGCAGCCAGAGCCAGCGCCGTGCCCCAGGGCGCTGCCAGACGCTTGCGGCGCGACGGCCCAGGTTCTCGTTGCCATCGGAAAAAGGAAGCCGCTCCGAGTCTTCCGCATCGTCGCGGACCGCCGGCAAAGGCGAAGGGAGCAGGCCCGGTTCGGGCTCGCTCGCCTCCCGCACCATCGAGGCCGACATCTTTGCGGCGGCGCGCTCGTCGCGCGCCTTGGCGCTCGCGATCTTGGCCGACTTGATGCGGGCCCGGCGCAGCGCCTTTTGCATCTGCACCTGGTCGCGGTCTGGTTCGGGCGCGTGCTTTTCGTCTTCTTCGCTGGCGGTTGCCGCCATCTCGCGCGCCTGGAGGCGCAGGGCCGGCAACGGTGGTGCGGGCGGGGGCGGCGGCGAAGGCGGAGCCGCCAGATTCAGGTCGATGTTCGGAAACGGCGGCAGCGAACTCGCCGGCGGCCGCCATTCGGGCTCGTTGGCTTCGAAGTCGGTCCACAGCTCGTCGGCGACGATGCCGTGCGCCGGCAAGGCGAAGGCGAAGGCGGGCGCGGGCGCGGGAGCTGGTGCGGGTGCAGGCGCGGGGTCGGGTGCCGGCACCAGCCCGGCCTCGGAAGGCGCAGCTGCAGCCTCCGGCGGCTCGCGATGCTCGGGTTCGTCGTCGAAGAAATCAGCGTCTTCGATCGCATCGGAGGAGGACGGCTCGGTCGATGCAGCGGGTGCCGGTGGAGGCGCAGCGCTCGTGGCCGGCGGGCCATCGGGCGCCTCGTGCAAGTCGAGCGTGGCGTCGAACACGTGGCTGCAGCGTCCGCAGCGCACCCAGCCATCCGAAATGCGAAGCTGGTCGCGCACCACCTTGAAGGTGGTGGCACAGGCGGGGCAGCGCGTGACGAGGCTCATGACGGGGCGATTGTAGGGTTGGGCCCTCGCCGCGCCAGTGGGATCAAACGCGAAACGGCAGGCGCGCGCGTCCTCAGCAACGCGCCGTCATGAGGATCCAGCCATCCTCGCTGTCGCTGACTTCGAGCGCGGCATAAGGCGCATAGGCCTGCTTCAGCTCGTCGGCCTGGCGCTCGAGGATGCCGGCCAGCACCAGCGATCCACCGGCCGCCACGTGGCTGCGCAGCAGTGGCGCAAGCACCTTGAGCGGCGTGGCCAGGATGTTGGCCAGCACGGTGCCGTAGCGGCCCTTGGCCGCTTCGGGCAGGCCGGCATTCAGGCGCACGCCGTTGGCTTCGGCATTGAGGCGGGTCGACGAAACGGCCGCCTCGTCGATGTCGACGGCATCGATGTCGGTCGCGCCGAACTTCGCCGCGCCGATGGCCAGGATGCCAGAGCCGCAGCCGTAGTCGAGCACGCGCTGGCCGGCGAACGAACCCTGCCTTGCGATCCAGCGCAGGCACATGCGCGTGGTGGGATGGGTGCCGGTGCCAAAGGCAAGCCCCGGATCGAGCCGGATCACCTGCCTTGCCTGCTCGGGCGGCTCATGCCAAGTCGGCACGATCCAGAATTCGGGCGTGATCTCGACCGGCGCGAACTGCGATTGCGTGAGCCGCACCCAGTCCTGCTCGGGCACCGGCGCCACGCCGAGCACCGCACAGCCTTCGAAGAAATCCTGCGGCGCAAGCACCGACGCGGCCTCTTTCGCAAGCGCTTCATCGGCAAACAGCGCGATCACACGCGAACGCTGCCAGCCTTCCTTGGGCGGGGGCATGCCGGGCTCGCCGAACAGCGCCTGCTCGGCATCGGTCTGCGCGTCGGCATCTTCCACCGACACGCTGAGCGCATCGAGTGCGTCGAGCGCGTCGCTGAGCGTTTCGACCCGGTCTTCCGGCGCCATCAGGCGAAGTTCAAACATGGCGTCAGGTGTCCGCTTAGCGTTTGTGCGCTGCGAGCCACTCTTCCAGGTAATGGATGTTGGTGCCGCCGCTCATGAACTTGGCGTCGACCATCAGCTCGCGGTGCAGCGGGATGTTGGTCTGAATGCCTTCGATCACGGTTTCGTTGAGCGCCGTGCGCATGCGCGCCATGGCCTGCTCGCGCGTGTCGCCGTAGACGATGATCTTGCCGATCATCGAGTCGTAGTTGGGCGGCACGAAGTAGTTGGTGTATGCATGCGAATCGACGCGCACACCCGGACCGCCCGGCGGGTGCCACATGGTGATGCGGCCCGGCGACGGCGTGAACTTCCAGGCGTCCTCGGCGTTGATGCGGCACTCGATGGCGTGGCCGCGCATCTCGATCTGGCGCTGCGTGAACGGCAGCTTCTCGCCGGCCGCCACCATGATCTGCGTCTTCACGATGTCGATGCCGGTGGTGAACTCGGTCACCGGGTGCTCCACCTGCACGCGCGTGTTCATCTCGATGAAATAGAACTCGCCGTTCTCGTAGAGGAACTCGAAGGTGCCGGCGCCGCGGTAGCCGATCTTCTTGCAGGCCGCGGCGCAGCGCTCGCCGATCTTCTCGATCAGCTTGCGCGGAATGCCGGGTGCCGGCGATTCCTCGATGACCTTCTGGTGGCGCCGCTGCATGGAGCAGTCGCGCTCGCCCAGGTAGACCGCATTCTTGTGCTTGTCGGCCAGGATCTGGATTTCGACGTGGCGCGGGTTCTGGAGGAATTTCTCCATGTACACGGCCGGATTGCTGAATGCAGCGCCGGCTTCCGCCTTGGTCATCTGGATTGCGTTGATCAGCGCGGCCTCGGTGTGCACCACGCGCATGCCGCGGCCACCGCCACCGCCTGCCGCCTTGATGATGACCGGATAGCCGATGGCGCGGGCAATGCGCTTGTTGGTGGTGGCGTCGTCCGAGAGCTCGCCCTCGGAACCCGGCACGCACGGCACGCCGGCCTTGATCATGGCCTGCTTGGCCGAGACCTTGTCACCCATGACACGGATGTTTTCAGGCGTCGGGCCAATGAACTGGAAACCGCTCTGCTCCACGCGTTCGGCGAAATTGGCGTTCTCGCTCAGGAAGCCGTAGCCGGGGTGGATGGCCTCGGCGTCGGTCACCTCGGCCGCCGAGATGATGGCCGGCATATTGAGATAGCTCAGCGACGACGGCGCCGGGCCGATGCACACGGCCTCCTGCGCAAGCTTGACGTACTTGGCCTCGCGGTCCGCTTCGGAATAGACCATCACGGCCTTGATGCCGAGTTCGCTGCAGGCGCGCTGGATCCGGAGGGCGATTTCGCCGCGATTGGCAACCAGGATCTTCTTAAACATGTGCGCCCCCGGGGCTGCATCGCCCGTACGCTGCGCGTGCCAGGGCAATTTGACGGCCTTCGCCCGCCCGCGCCGAGGCGCGAGCCCCTCGGTTCGCAACCAGAATCTTCTTGAACATGGTCACTCGATGATGAACAGCGGCTGGCCGTATTCGACCGCCTGGCCGTTTTCGCCGAGGATCTGGGTGATCGTGCCGGACTTGTCGGCTTCGATTTCGTTGAGGATCTTCATTGCCTCGATGATGCAGACTGTGTCGCCCTCGTTGACCTTGCTGCCGACTTCGACGAAGGCCGGGGCGCCCGGGCTGGAGGAGCGGTAGAAAGTACCCACCATCGGCGACTTGATCGCGTGGCCGGTGGGTGCCGCTTCGGGTGCGGGGGCGCTGGGAAGCGCGGGTGCCGCCGGTGCGCCGGCAGCAGGAGCAGCGGCAGGTGCAGCCGCCACGGTCTGTACATATTGCACCGGGGCAGCGCCGCCGCCCTTGACGATGCGAACCTTGCCTTCGGTTTCAGTGATTTCCAGTTCGGAAATATTGGATTCCGACACCAAATCGATCAGTGTCTTGAGTTTGCGCAGATCCATGGAGCTCCAGTGCCGACTTTGCCGGTCAATAGGATGTAACTTGGCTAAAAATCGGTGATTTTCAGCGATTGGCGGCTAATGCCGAGTGTGTATCTGATTCTAACCGTGAACCAGTTCACGCCGCCAAGCGTCCAGGTCGGCCGCTTCGAGCTTGCCCATTTTACGAGCCGCCACTTCGCCCGTGCCGTTCAGGACCAGCGTGAACGGCAATCCGCCGCCCGTGTTGCCTAGATTCTTGACCAATTCCGTCCCCTGCAGGCCGGCCAGGCCCGTGGGGTAGCTGACCGGCGTCTTCTGCAGGAACTTGCGCACCGCGCTGGGCTGGTCGATGGCCAAGCCCACAACTTGCCAGCCGTTCGCGCCATTTTCGCGGAAGAAGCGGTCGATCATCGGCATTTCTTCGACACACGGTGGACACCACGTGGCCCAGAAGTTGAGCAGCAGCGGTTTGCCGCGCAAACTGGAAAAAACCAGTTCGCCGCCCTCCGGCCGCTCGAAGCGCTGCTCCCAGAAACTCGCGGCCAGCACCTCGCTCTTCGGGCTGCTGCCGCGCTCACGCCACCATGCGCCGCCCAGGCCGGCCGCAGCGGCCGCGACCGCTACGCCGCCATAAAGGAGGCCTCGCCGTGTGGGCGAAGAAGTCATTCACTGTCCTTTTCACTTTCGATCAGCCGGCGCAGCGCCGCGAGGTCGCCGCGCGGCGTGCGGCCCTGGGCGTCAGGCCGGAGCGCACCGCGCAGGTCGTCAAGGTCGTACACCAGCAGGTGCACGCCAATTTCCTCGCCCAAGGCACGGCTTGCGGCGTGCACGCTCAGCGCCTCCACCTGCTCGCCGTGAAACCCGGTGACCATCCGCGGCTCGTAGTCCACGTGGTGGTCGATCAGGGCAATCTCGGCCGACTTGGAATCATCGCAGAACAATTGAATATAAATGTCTGACAACCGCGTGGCGGTGCCGTGCCAGACCGCGCCCCCCACATGCGGACGGAACGCCGCCATGCGCTCCATCCATTCGAGCGCGAGCAGCCGCAGCGCACGCAGCTCCTGCGGCTGGGTGTCGGCGCAATAGAGCGCGATGTAGTCGCGCACCTCAGCCTCCACCTCGTCGTTGTTCGGTAGCGCCGTGCGCGAGGACAAGCCCAGGTCGCGCAGCGCCCGGCGCTTGGCCGGACCGTACTCCAGCCCCTCCTCGACGACGAGGCGGGCTGCAGCGGCGGCAATCTCGCGCTTGGTGGACGTGTCCATCGACACATTTTGCCCGCAGTACGGCGCCCCTCGCACAAACATCAGTACAAGGGACGAGGACTGGAGCGCGTGCACCGCTTGCCGCCTCCCTAGAATCGCCCGATGCACATTCATATTCTTGGCATCTGCGGCACGTTCATGGGCGGATTGGCCGCCCTGGCGCGCGAGGCAGGCCACCGGGTCACGGGCTGCGACGCCGGCGTGTACCCGCCCATGAGCGACCAGCTCCGGTCGCTCGGCATCGATCTGATCGAGGGCTTCGGCGCGGACCAGCTCGCGCTTTCACCCGATGTTTTCGTGGTCGGCAACGTGGTTTCGAGGGCCCGGCTGGCCGACGGCACGCCCAAGTTTCCGCTGATGGAAGCCATCCTCGACGCCGGCAAGCCCTACACCAGCGGCCCGCAATGGCTGGCCGAACACGTGCTGCTGGGGCGCCACGTGCTGGCGGTCGCCGGCACCCACGGCAAGACGACCACCACGTCGATGCTGGCCTGGGTGCTCGAGAAGGCCGGCAAGGCGCCGGGGTTCCTGATCGGCGGCGTGCCGCTCGACTTCGGCGTCTCGGCGCGGCTCGGGGAGAGCCCGGCCTTCGTCATCGAAGCCGACGAATACGACACGGCCTTCTTCGACAAGCGCAGCAAATTCGTGCACTACCGTCCGCGCACGGCGGTCCTGAACAACCTGGAGTTCGACCACGCCGACATCTTCGACGACCTGGCCGCCATCGAGCGGCAGTTCCATCACCTCGTGCGCACCGTCCCCGGCACCGGGCGGCTGGTGGTGAACGCCATGGAAGAAAGCCTGCAGCGCGTGCTGGCCCAGGGCTGCTGGAGCGAGGTGGCGCGCTTCGGCGCCGGCGGCGAATGGCAGGCGCGCGGCTCGCACGACGCCTTCGACGTGCTGCTGCGCGGCGAGGTGGTGGGGCGGGTCGAATGGGCGCTCTCGGGCCTGCACAACCAGATGAACGCGCTGGCGGCCATTGCCGCCGCCGAGCACATCGGCGTCGCGCCGGCCGATGCGGCGCGCGCGCTGGGCAGCTTCAGGAACGTTCGCCGCCGCATGGAACTACGCGGCACCGTCGAGCGCAGCGGCGGCGCAATCACCGTCTACGACGATTTCGCCCACCACCCCACCGCCATCCGCACCACGCTCGACGGGCTGCGCAAGAAGCTCGACGACGCCGGCCGGCAAGGCGAACGCATCCTTGCGGCCTTCGAGCCGCGCAGCAACACGATGAAGCTGGGCGTCATGGCGGCGCAGCTGCCATGGAGCCTGGAATCGGCCGGCCTGTCGTTCTGCCACACGGCCGGGCTCGATTGGGATGCCGCAGCCGCGCTTGCCCCCATGGGCAAGCGTGCGCAGGTGGCCGGAGCCATCGAACCGCTGGTCGCCCAGATCGTGGCGGCGGCCCGGCCGGGTGACCACATCGTGTGCATGAGCAACGGCGGCTTCGGCGGGGTGCACGAGAAGCTGCTCGCGGCACTGCGCGCGGCCCCCGCGCCATGACGGCCATGCGCGCCCGCGAACTGATCGAGACCCTCGCGCTGCAACCGCACCCCGAGGGCGGCTGGTACAGCGAGGTGTTCCGCTCGGCAGCGAGCGTCCTGCCCACCGATGGCCGCGCTGCGCGCAGTGCGCTCACCAGCATCTACTTCCTGCTCGAGGCCGGGCAGCATTCGCGCTGGCACCGGGTGCTGTCGGATGAAGTGTGGGTGCACCTGGAAGGCGTGCCGCTCGCGCTCTGGACCTGCGACGCCGCGCTGCGCACGGCCCCGGCCCATGTGCGGCTGGGGCCGGTCGACGCCCATGGCACGCGGCCCCAGCACGTGGTGCCGGCCGGCCAGTGGCAGGCCGCCCGGCCGATCCAGGGCCACGCGAGCGGCGACTACACGCTGGTCGCCTGCATGGTCGGGCCGGGCTTCGACTTCGCCGACTTCTCCCTGGTGCCGCCGGACGGCGATGAAGCCGCCGCAATGCGGCACCACTGGCCCGAACTGGCCGGAATGCTTTAACCCCGGCGCCGCTTGATCGCCTGCGACAGGGTGTCGAGCACCTGCACCGAGTCGTCCCAGCCCAGGCAGGCGTCGGTGATGCTCTTGCCGTATTCGAGGCCCGAGAGCTGGTCCTTGCCCGGCGTGAACTTCTGCGCGCCGGCTTGCAGGTGGCTTTCGACCATCACGCCGAAGACGCGGTTCGAACCCTCGGCGATCTGGTTGGCGATGTCCTTCGCCACGTCGATCTGCTTCTGGTGCTGCTTGGAGCTGTTGGCGTGGCTGCAGTCGACCATCAGCGTGGGCGGGAGCTTGGCGGCCTCGAGGTCCTTGCAGGCCGCCTCGACGCTGGCGGCGTCGTAGTTGGGCGCCTTGCCGCCGCGCAGGATGACGTGGCAGTCGCGGTTGCCGTTGGTCTGCACGATCGCGACCTGGCCGTTCTTGTGCACCGAGAGAAAGTGGTGGCCGCGCGCCGCCGCCTGGATGGCGTCGGTGGCGATGCGGATGTTGCCGTCGGTGCCGTTCTTGAAGCCGATGGGCGCCGACAGGCCCGAGGCCAGTTCGCGGTGCACCTGGCTTTCGGTGGTGCGCGCGCCGATGGCGCCCCAGGCGATCAGGTCGCCGATGTACTGCGGCGAGATCACGTCGAGGAACTCGCTGCCTGCGGGCAGGCCGAGCCGGTTGATGTCGATCAGCAGCTGGCGCGCCATGCGCAGGCCCTCGTCGATGCGGTAGCTCTCGTCCAGGTACGGGTCGTTGATCAGGCCCTTCCAGCCGACCGTGGTGCGCGGCTTCTCGAAGTACACGCGCATCACGATCTCGAGCGTGCCGGCGTACTTTTCGCGCTCCGCCTTGAGTCGGCGGGCGTATTCGAGCGCCGCGGCCGGGTCGTGGATGGAGCACGGGCCCATCACCACCAGCAGCCGGTCGTCCTTGCCCGCCATGATGTTGTGGATGCTGCGGCGGGTGCCCTCGATCAGCGTCTCGACCGGCGTGCCGCGAATCGGGAAGAAGCGGATCAGGTGTTCGGGAGGGGGCAGCACGTTGATGTCCTTGATGCGTTCGTCGTCGGTCTTGCTGGTTTTTTCGACGCTCGCATACCAGCTGTCGCTGGCGGGGGCAGTGTTCGTGCTCATGGTGCTTTCCTTGTTGGAGTGGATATCGTCAGGGCATAAAAAAACCGCCGGGGCTCGAGGCGCCGGCGGTTTTGGGAGGGTGTTCGTTTGCTTTACGCGCTCGCCTCTCGTCCGCCGGAAACCGGGAACCAAAAGTAGGCAAAGAAATAAGCGCGGAGGGCGGACATGTGGGCGAAATGTAGCACGGAAAACGAAAAGCCGGGCAAAGGCCCGGCTTCAAGGGCTCAGCGGTAGCCGGATTCGTTGGGGTTGTGGATGATCCAGATCAGGTTGCCGCTGGAGTAGTCGCCCATGCCGCCGCCCGCGAAGACCAGGCGGCCCTGGCCCTTGTAGGTCATCTCGTAGCGATGGCGGTCGCTGCCGAAATAGAACGGGATGAAGGCCTTGCCCGTCACGTAGGCGCCCTGGTCGGTCGGCGGGCCGGCAAGGTCGGTGACCTGCTTGGCGCTCATGCCGATCTGCAGCCGCGTGAACCTGCTGTTGCGCGCCGGATTGCCGGTGATCTCGCCTTCGTAGCCATTCAGGCCCTTGACGGTGCGGCCGCTGCCGGCTTCGACCTTGGAGGAATCAACGACGTTGCCCTTGGCGTCCATGCCGGCCTTGGCGCCGCCGCGTGCCGGGGCCGCGGGGGCGCTGGCCGCAGGTGCCGATGCCGCGGGCTGGCTGCTGTCGCCCGAACCGCCGCGCGAAGCGCAACCTGCGGTTGCCAGCGCCACGGCGGCAGCCGCGGCCCACAGGGCCGCAGACGAATTGATCCTGATCCTCATCGAATGCTCCTCTTTGTAAGAAATGAGGAGCGGAGCTTACAAGCTCTCAGGCCGTTCCGCCTACGGTCAAACCATCGATGCGCAGGGTGGGCTGGCCGACGCCGACCGGCACGCTCTGGCCTTCCTTGCCGCAGGTGCCCACGCCCGAATCCAGCGCCATGTCGTTGCCGATCATGGTCACGCGGGTGAGCGCGTCGGGGCCGTTGCCCACGATGGTCGCGCCCTTGACCGGGTACTGGATCTTGCCGTTCTCGACCCAGAAGGCCTCGCTGGCCGAGAACACGAACTTGCCGCTCGTGATGTCGACCTGCCCGCCGCCGAAGTTGGTGGCATAGAGGCCCTTCTTGATGCTGGCCACGATTTCCTTCGGGTCCTTGTCGCCGCCGAGCATGTAGGTGTTGGTCATGCGCGGCATCGGCACGTGGGCGTAGCTTTCGCGGCGGCCGTTGCCCGTGGTCTTGACCTTCATGAGGCGCGCGTTGAGCGAATCCTGGATGTAGCCCTTGAGGATGCCGTCCTCGATCAGCACGTTGCGCTGGCTGGCGTTGCCTTCGTCGTCAACGTTGAGCGAGCCGCGGCGGTCGGCAATGGTGCCGTCGTCGAGCACCGTCACGCCCTTGGCCGCCACGCGCTGGCCGATGCGGCCCGAGAAGGCGCTCGAGCCCTTGCGGTTGAAGTCGCCTTCCAGGCCGTGGCCGATGGCTTCGTGCAGCAGGATGCCGGGCCAGCCGGAGCCGAGCACCACGGTCATTTCGCCGGCGGGCGCCGGGCGTGCATCGAGATTGGTCAGCGCGGCCTTCACGGCCTGGTCGACGTATTCGGCAATCTGCGCGTCGTTGAAGTAGGCCAGGCCGAAACGCCCGCCGCCACCGCCCGAGCCGACCTCGCGCCGGCCGTTCTGTTCGGCGATCACGGTGACCGACAGGCGCACCAGCGGGCGCACGTCGGCCGCCAGCGTGCCGTCGGCGCGCGCCACCAGCACCACGTCGTATTCGCTCGCGAGGCCCGCCATGACCTGCGCCACCCGCGGGTCGCGCGAACGCGCCAGCTTCTCGACCTTTTCGAGCAGCTTGACCTTGGCCGTGCTGTCGAGGGTGGAAATGGGGTCGATGCCGTTGTAGAGCGACCGGCTCGAGGCGATCTTGCGGGTGGCGGTCTTCACGCGGCCGGTGCGGCCTGCGGAGGAAATCGAGCGCACCGTGCGGGCCGCGTCGAGCAGCGAAGCCTCGGAGATGTCGTCCGAATAGGCGAAGGCCGTCTTCTCGCCGCTGACCGCGCGCACGCCGACGCCCTGGTCGATGCTGAAGCTGCCGGTCTTGACGATGCCCTCCTCGAGGCTCCAGCCTTCGCTGCGCGTGTACTGGAAGTACAGGTCGGCGTCGTCCACCCTGTGTGCGGTGATCTCGGCCAGGGCCTTGCCCAGGTGCGATTCGTCGAGGCCGAAGGGCGTGAGCAGGAGCTTTTGCGCCGTGGCGAGGCGCTCGATGGTGGGTTCGCGGGAGATCATTCCTGATTATTGCTCGCCCCCAGGCTTCGCGCACTTCGTGTCGCTTTCGCCCACCCCCTACCGGGGGCAACACCAGAGGCCCGGCAAAGCCGGTTCCTCGGTGTTTCTGGAATTAGTTCTGGGCCAGCTTCCTGGCCCGGGCGATCGACATCAGGATGCCCAGCCCCAGCCCCAGCGTGACCATGGCGGTGCCGCCATAGCTGATGAACGGCAGCGGCACGCCCACCACCGGCAGGATGCCGCTCACCATGCCCATGTTGACGAAGGCATAGGTGAAGAAAATCATGGTGACCGCGCCCGCGAGCAGGCGCGAGAACAGGGTCTGCGCCGCAGCGGCGATGGCCAGCCCGCGGAAGATCAGCAGGATGAAGGCCGCGATCAGCGCCAGGTTGCCGACCAGGCCGAACTCCTCGGAATAGGCGGCGAAGATGAAGTCGGTGGTGCGCTCGGGAATGAATTCGAGGTGCGTCTGCGTGCCCTGCATGAAGCCCTTGCCGCCGACGCCGCCCGAACCGATGGCGATCATGCCCTGGATGATGTGGAAGCCCTTGCCCAGCGGGTCCTTGCTGGGGTCGAGCAGCGTGCACACGCGCTGCTTCTGGTAGTCGTGCAGCACGCGCCAGTCGACGCCGTCGGCGCACAGC
>Ga0209051_1002293_pt1 | contig 13968 bp, 12 predicted proteins | sample AraplaCvi_mMS_r2_2_FD_184286 | JGI IMG/M metagenome (GOLD analysis project Ga0209051, IMG submission 184286) | Arabidopsis root microbial communities from North Carolina, USA - plate scrape MF_Cvi_mMS_r2 (SPAdes) (version 2) | ecosystem: Host-associated > Plants > Roots > Endosphere | place...
CCTGGTGTCGAAGGCCGCGGCGCGCGCGTTGATCGACCAAAAGCTCGGCGGCGACATCATCTACATCTCGAGCAAGAACTCGGTGTTCGCCGGACCCAACAACATCGCCTACTCCGCCACCAAGGCCGACCAGGCGCATCAGGTGCGCCTGCTGGCCGCCGAACTCGGGGAGCACGGCATCAAGGTCAACGGCATCAACCCCGACGGCGTGGTCCGCGGTTCGGGCATCTTCGCCGGTGGTTGGGGCGCCAAGAGGGCCGCGGTCTACGGCGTTCCGGAGGAAGAGCTGGGCGCCTACTACGCGCAGCGCACCCTGCTCAAACGCGAAGTGCTGCCGGAGAACATCGCCAATGCGGCGTTCGCCCTGTGCACCTCGGACTTCTCGCACACCACGGGATTGCACGTGCCGGTGGACGCGGGCGTCGCGGCGGCCTTCCTCCGATGAGCGCTTGCGCGAAGAGCGACGGCCACCGATGAGCCACCGATGAGCAGCGGCCGGTTCGTCGCGGTCGACCTGGGCGCCACCAGCGGCCGGGTCATGCTCGCCGACGTCGGACCAGGCACCCTGCAGATGCGTCAGGTCACCCGCTTCGCCAACGACCCGGTGTATCTGTGGAACGGCCACCGCACCGCGATGCACTGGGACTTGCCGGGATTGTTCGGCCACGTCTGCGCCGGTCTGGCCGAGGCGAGTCGCGTCGCGCCGGAGGTGACCAGTGTCGGGGTGGACTCGTGGGCGGTCGACTACGGTCTGCTGCGGGACGGGAAACTCCTTGGGCTGCCGTACAACTACCGTGACGCCCGATGCGCCGCCGGCGCCGACGCGGTCCACGAGACACTGCCGCAGGAGCGCATCCACGCCCGCAACGGGCTGCAGTTCCTGGCGTTCAACACGATGTTCCAACTGGCCGCCGACCGGCTCGAGGGTCTGCTCGACGTCGCGGACACCGCCCTGCTGGTGCCCGATCTGATCGGCTACTGGCTGACGGGCCGCACGGTGACGGAGCGCACCAACGCCTCGACCACCGGGCTGCTCGGCGTCGACGGGACGTGGGACTCCGAACTCGAGGCCATGCTGGGGCTGCCACCGGGGTTGTTCCCCGGTCTCGCCGAGCCCGGGGACGACCTCGGCGCCGTCCTGCCCGATCTCGCCGGCCGGGCGGGATTCGGCACCGGGTTGCGGGTCACCACGGTGGCCTCGCACGACACGGCCTCGGCGGTCGTGGCGATCCCGATGACCGCGGCCTCGGCGGCCTACGTCTCGTGCGGCACCTGGGCGCTGGTGGGCGTCGAGCTGAACGCACCGGTGATGGACGCGGCGGCCCGCACGGCCAACTTCACCAACGAGGTCGGCGCCGACGGACGAATCCGGTTCCTGCGCAACGTGATGGGACTGTGGTTGCTGAGCGAGTCGGTGCGACAGTGGGAGCGCGACGGCGCCACCGTCGACCTGCCGCAACTACTCGAGCAGGCCGCGGCCTGTCCGCCGCCGTCGGAGGTGTTCGACGCCGACGATCCCCGCTTCGTCGAACCCGGTGACATGCCGGGACGGATCGCCGGGTGGTATCGGGAGCGCGGCCTTCGGGTGCCGGCGAGCCGACCCGAGATGGCGCGCGCGATCGTCGAGAGCCTCGCGGCCGGATTCGCCACCGGTGTCGAGCAGGCGGCGGCACTGAGCGGTGTGCCCGTCGAGACGGTCCACCTGGTCGGTGGTGGGGCGAGGAACCGTCTGCTGTGTCAGCTGGTCGCCAACCGGGTAGGCCGACCGGTGGTGGCTGGTCCGGTGGAGGCCACCGCCATCGGCAACGTTCTGGTGCAGGCCCGCGTGCGCGGGCTGCTGCACGGCGATCTCGACGACCTCCGTGCGACGATGGCCACCACGTTGCCCACGGACCGCTTCGAGCCGCAACGAGCTCCGGCAGGAAGGGTATGACGATGACGGATTCGACGAACCACTTGACCAGGCGGCGGCTGCCCAGCCCCCGTGATCTCGCGCCGCTCATGCAGTTCAAGAAGCCCGAGTTCGACGCCACCAAGCGCCGGCTGGACAGGGCTCTGACCATCGACGACCTTCGGCGCATCGCCAAGCGACGCACGCCGCGGGCGGCGTTCGACTACACCGACGGGTCCGCGGAGGCCGAACTGTCGATCGCGCGCGCCCGTCAGGCGTTCGCCGACGTCGAATTCCATCCGGCCATCCTGCGGGACGTGTCCAAGGTCAGTACGGGCTGGGACGTCCTCGGTGCGCCGGTGGCGCTGCCCTTCGGGATCGCCCCCACCGGGTTCACCCGGATGATGCACACCGAGGGCGAGATCGCCGGTGCGCACGTCGCCGCGCGGGCGGGCATTCCGTTCTCGCTCTCGACCATGGGCACGACCGCCATCGAGGACGTCAAGGCCGCGAACCCGCTCGGGCGCAACTGGTTTCAGCTGTACATGTGGAAGGACCGCGACCGGTCGATGGCCCTGGTCGAACGGGCCATGGCCGCCGGCTTCGACACCCTGCTGGTCACCGTGGACGTGCCGGTGGCCGGAGCGCGTCTGCGCGACAAGCGCAACGGCATGTCGATCCCGCCGGCGTTGACCCTGCGGACCATCGCCAACGCGCTGCCCCGCCCGCAGTGGTGGATCGACTTCCTGACCACCGAGCCGCTGGCGTTCGCCTCCCTGGATCGCTGGTCGGGCACCGTCGCCGAACTGCTGGACACCATGTTCGACCCCACGGTGACCTTCGAGGATCTGGCGTGGATCAAGTCGCAATGGCCGGGCAAGTTCGTGGTCAAGGGCGTCCAAACCGTCGCCGACGCCCGGGCGGTCGCCGATCTCGGGGTCGACGCGGTGCTGCTGTCCAATCACGGTGGGCGGCAACTGGACCGGGCCCCCATTCCGTTCCATCTGCTGCCCGAGGTCGTCCGCGAGGTCGGCAAGGACGTCGAGGTTCACCTCGACACCGGGATCATGTCCGGTGCCGACGTGGTCGCCGCGATCGCGATGGGCGCGCGTTTCACCTTGATCGGGCGGGCCTACCTCTACGGTCTGATGGCCGGCGGAGAGGCCGGGGTCGCCCGGGCCGTGGAGATCCTCACCGACCAGGTCGAGCGCACGATGCGCCTCCTCGGGGTGAATTCGCTGGAGGAGCTGAACCCGGGACACGTGACGCAGCTGATGCGGTTGACCCCGAGATCGGCCACGACCGGGTAACCTGCCCCGATGGCCGCCGGAATACGCGATGTCGCCGCCGCGGCGTCGGTGTCCGTCGGCACCGTGTCCAATGTGCTCAACGCCCCTGAGCGGGTGGCGCCGGCGACGGTGGCGCGGGTGCAGGCCGCGATCGAGGAACTGGGCTTCGTCCGAAACGACGCCGCACGCCAGCTACGGGTGGGCCGGTCGCGGTGCGTCGGGCTCCTGGTCCTCGACGTCGGCAACCCGTTCTTCACCGACGTCGCCCGCTCGGCGGAAGTTCGCGCCGCAGAGCTCGATCTGATCGTCTTGCTGGGTACCTCCGACGACGACCCCGTCCGGGAACGTACCTACCTCGACACGTTCGAGGAGCAACGCGTCTTCGGGCTGCTGATCTCTCCCGTACGCGAGGATCTCGAGCGGCTGTTGTCACTGCACGGGCGCGGTGTGCCGGTGGTGCTGGTGGACCGCGACGGCACGGACACGCCCTTCTCCTCGGTGTCGGTCGACGACGTCGCCGGGGGCCGGATGGCCGCCGAGCACCTGTGTCATCGCGGGCGTCGCCGCCTCGCCTACGTCGGCGGCCCACTGGGTTTGCGCCAGCTGGCGGATCGCTTGGCCGGTGCACGCGCCGCCGTCGAGCAGTTCCCCGACGCCACACTGGAAGTGGTGCCGACCGAGGACTCCAGCGTGCTGGCCGGTCGCGCGGCGGGCGAGGCATTGTGCTCCCGTCCCGCCCCCGAGCGGCCCGACGCGATCTTCTGCGCCAACGACCTCCTGGCGATCGGGATGCTGCAGGGTCTGGCCGACGGCGGGGTCAGCGTGCCCGGTGACGTGGCGTTGATCGGCTACGACGACATCGACTTCGCCCGGTCCGCCTCGGTGGCGCTGTCCTCGATCCGCCAGCCGAGCGCCGACATCGGCGCGACCGCGCTCGACCTGCTGGTCAGCTCGGCGGAGTCACCGGCCGCCGAACCCCGCCACGTGGTGTTCCGGCCGGAGCTCGTCGCCCGGGCGTCGACGGCGGTGTGACGACTACTTGATGGTGTAGCCGCCGTCGATGACCAGGTCGGCACCGTTGACCATCGCGGCGGCGTCGGAGGCGAGATAGATTGCGGCTGCGGCGATCTCGTCCGGATAGGCGAACCGGCCGGTGGGGATCAGCTTCTTGAGCGCTTCGCCCTTGGGGTTGTCCCAGGCCTTGATGCCCAGATCGGTCAGCACGACGGTGGGGGAGATGCTGTTGACCCGCACGCCCCGCCCGGCCCATTCGGTGGCGAGCACCTTGGTGACACCCAGAACGCCGAATTTGGAGGCGCAGTAGGCGACGTGTTCGTCGATGGCCACGCTGGCGGCCTGGGACGCCATGTTGACGATCGCACCGCGGCCAGCCTCGAGCATGTGCCTGCCCACGGTCTGGCACATCAGGAAGGTGCCCTTGAGGTTGACGGCCATCGTCGAATCCCAGTCCGCCAAGGACAGTTCGTCCGCCGGCGCGAGCCGGGCGATGCCGGCACTGTTCACCAGGACGTCGACGCGGCCGTGGTCGGAAACGACGGCCGCCACCGTGGATTCGACGGATTCGGGGTTCGACACGTCGCAGGTGTAGCCCTCGTCGGTGGCGAGGTCGGCGACGGCGACCGTCGCCCCCTTGGCGGTGAAGGCGGCCGCGATCGCCGCGCCGATTCCGGAGGCACCGCCGGTCACCAGGGCGACCTTGCCGTCGAGGCCGAAGTCGAAGTCCACGGTGGGTTCGGTTGTGTCGGGCATGTTCTCATCTCTCCTTGTCGATGCCGGGCATGGTCATGCGAGCACTGCGGTGGCGATGTCGATGTCGGTGACCAGTGAGGACACCAGTCCCGAATTCAGTACGGCCTGGGTGGCGGCGGCCTTCTCCTTGCCCGCCGCGATGGCGATCCTGGTGGGGATCTTGCGCAGCACCGATTCGTCGATGCCGATGCGGCGCTCGTCGAGTCCCGGTACCCGCTGACCGTCGGCGTCCAACAACAGGGCGCAGGTCTCGGCGCACACCCCGGCGGCGTCGAGGGCCCGGGTCTCCTTCGGGGTCAGTGCCTCGTACACCTGCGACGCCCCGGCGGTCCACGCGCCGACCGAGACGATCGCACAGCTGACCGAGGAGTGGCGCGCGGTGGTCTCCCGGATCTGGGGGGTGTCGCCGAGGCTTCGTGCGGTGCGGGCGTCGGTCACGACCAGCGGTGCGTACAGGGGCCACGACTCACCGCCACTGACTTCGCTGATGCGGCGGACGAGATCGGTGCCGTTGGAGGCGATGGCACCGGCCATGCCCGTGAGTTGCACGACGTCGCAACGGGGTAACGCCACGAGGTAGGGCGCGATGTGGGTCAGGGTGCGGCCGCAGTCGACGCCGACGACGTCCCCGTGGCGCAGGATCGACTGCAGCAGATCGGCCATGGCCTTGGCGACGGCGTCGACGTGGTCGGCGGTGTGGGTGGAGTCGGCCGCCACGGCATAGGCGTGTTCGAGACCGTACCGGCGTTGCAGGGCGGTCGACAGCTCGACGTCCACCGCACCGGGATTGTGAATCTTGATCTCCACCATGCCCGATTCCAGTGCCTCGTCGAGCATTCTGGCGACCTTGAAGCGGGACAGTCCGAACTCTTCGGCGATCTGGATCCGCGTTCGTCCCTCGAGGTAGTACCGCCGGGCGATCACCGCGCGCTGAAACAGCTCATCGGGCCCCATGGGTCGCCTCCCGTGCTTCCTGAGCCGCTAGGCTCACCCCGCGTCTGCACATATGTGCAGAGACGTTGACATGTGAGCATAGCCATTGCATGATCCACATCACAAAGAAAACTCACGAGCGGCAAGGTTGACAGTTGAGCAGCGACGACCACGGTCTCGAGAATGAAGCCCTGGCCGACCTCGCCGGCGAGGTGTTGTCCCGCGAATCCGCGGCGCTCGCCGCGCTCGTCGGCTCGGTGGAGTCCTCCGTCGTCACCGTCGCGCGCCAGATGATGACCGTCACGGGCAAGGTCGTCACGACCGGGTCGGGCACCTCGGGCATCATGGCCGAGCGCCTGGCCCACCTCCTGTCGGTCTGCGGCACACCCGCGGTCTACCTCCCGTCGATGGACGCCCTGCACGGGGGCATGGGTGCCATCACGACGTCCGACCTCGTCGTCGCGATCTCCAAGACCGGTCAGAGCCAAGAACTCACGACCCTCGTCGACCGCCTCGAGCGCCGTGGAGTCCACGTCGTCGCGGTGACCGAGAGTCCCGAGTCCCCGTTCGCGGCCGCGGCCGGCAGTGTCGCGGCGCTGCCCCCGACGCCCGCCGACGCCGACCCGGGCGACATGATCGCGATGGCGAGCACGCTCGCCGTCGGCGCCTGGAGCGACGCGGTCGCGGTGGTGACCATGTCGTTGCGCGGTCACACCCTCGGCGACGTCGTCGACGGCCACCCGGCAGGTGGCGTCGGTCGGCGTGTTCCCAGCGACGATTCCGCACCGGTGGTGCGAGGCGCATGACCACACGGGCCGTCATGGGAGTCGACTCGTCGACCCAGTCCTGCAAGGTGGAGATCCGCGACATGGACTCCGGGGTCGTCCTCGGATCCGGTGCGGCACCGCACCCGCCGGCGTTTCCGCCCTCGAGCGAGCAGCACCCCGGCGAGTGGGTGAGGGCCTTCGTCGTGGCCGCCCGACAGGCGATGGCCTCGTGCACGGTGACGCCGGACGTGCGCGCCATCTCGGTGGCCGCGCAGTGCCACGGCCTAGTCCTCCTCGACGAGCACGGCGAGGTGCTCCGCGCCGCCAAGCTCTGGAACGACACCACGGGTGCGCCCAACCTCGCCCGCCTCGTCGAGCGCATCGGTGCGCGCCAGTGGGTGATGCGAATCGGGACGTTGCCGACGGCCGCCTTCACCATCGCCAAGCTGGCGTGGGTCGCCGAGCACGAGCCGGGCCTCCTCGACCGGGTGGCGACGATTCTCCTGCCGCACGACTACCTCACCTTCTGGCTGACCGGCGAGAGGGTCACCGACCGGTCCGACGCGTCCGGTACCGGATACTTCGACTCCGTTGAGGGACAGTGGATTCCGTCCTACCTCGAAGTTGCCGGCGGTCCTCGGGACTGGGCCGCCTACCTGCCGACGGTCCTCGGCCCCGCCGACGTGGCGGGCCGGGTGCTGCCCGAGCGCGCGACCGAGCTCGGCATCGGCGCCGACGTCCTGGTCGGCGCGGGCGGCGGCGATCAGCACGCGGCATACCTCGGGCTCGGTCTCACCGACGGTGACCAGTACTTCAGCATCGGCACCTCCGGTGTCGTCGCGACGTCGTCACGGGGCCCGGTGTTCGACACGACGGGCGCCGTGGACGGCGTCGCCGACATGACGGGCGGGTATCTGCCCCTGATGAGCACGCTGAACGCCGCCCGGGTCGTCGACCGTGCGGCGGTGCTGCTGGGCACCGACCTGGCCGGTGTCGCCGAGCTGGCGCTCGCGGCCGGGCCCACCCGCGGTCCGGTGCTGGTGCCCTTCCTCGACGGGGAACGCACGCCCGACCGCCCGCATGCGCGCGGGGCCTTCGCCGACCTCACCTCGTCGACGACGCGCGAGGAGCTCGCGCGCGCGTTCGTCGAGGGACCGCTGCTGTCGTTGCTCTCGGGGCGGGACAGCCTGATCGCCTGCGGCGTCGAGATGGGCGGCGCCGCAACGGCCGTCGGCGGCGGAGCTCGCTCGCGCGCGACGTTGCAACTCCTGGCCGACCTGCTCGGCGACGAGGTGACGCTGCCCGACGTCGACGAGGCCACCGCACGCGGTGCCTGCGTCCAAGCCGCCGCCGTGGCCGCCCACGCCGACCGGGCCGGTCTGGTCGACCTCGCCAAGCGGTGGCAGCCAGAGGCCAGGTCCCGCGTCCAGCCACGCCCGCACGGCCGCGACCTCGCCGGGCTGCGCACTCGGTGGGCGGCCCTGGCCGCGTCACCCATCCTCGACGGAGGCGACCGATGATCACACTGGCCCCGTGGCACCGCGACTTTCCCGGCCTGCTGGCCGGCTCGGTGTACTCCACGCCCGACTCCCGGGCAGCGGCCGCGCAGACGCTGGCCGACACCGGTCTCGACGTCCACGTCGACGTGATGGCCGCCTCGGAGGGCCTGCCTGCGGGCGTGAGTCTGGCCGAGCTGCAGATGATTTCGAACACCGTCGACCGGTCCAGGATCGGCGTGCACCTGATCGGCTCGGCCGACTTCGTCGACGCCGTCCTGCCGAAGGTCCTCGCGTCACACCCCGGCGTGGTCTTCCTGCCGTGGCAGGCCTTCACCGCAGACCGGGCCAGGGCCATCCGGGCGGCAGGCGGTGCGGCGTGGATCGCGGTGTGGCGGGAATGGGACGGTCTCGCCGATCCCCACTGGCCCGCCGAGCCCGACGGCGTGCTGGTGATGCTCATCGAGCCCGGCACCCGGGATCGCTGCACGCTCGACCGCTTGAGCCTCGTCACCGCCTGCACCACCAGGTTCTCCGAATTACCCGTCGCCGTCGACGGCGGGGTCACCGAGGAGATCGCACCCCTGTGCGCCGCCGCCGGTGTCCAGCAGATGGTCGTCGGCCGAGCCCTCTTGACCTCCGAACGAAGGGAAGCAATGTGACCAGCACGATGCGCGCCAGTGTGATGACCGGCGTCGGCACACTCGTGATCGAGGACCGACCGGTTCCGACGCCGGGAGCCCACGAAGTCCTCGTCGAGGTCGCCGCCGTCGGGGTGTGCGGTTCCGACGTGCACTACTACCGCCACGGGCGCATCGGCGACTTCGTCGTCGAAGACCCGATGATCCTGGGGCACGAATTGTCGGGCCGCATCGCCGCCGTCGGTGACGGGGTCGACCCGACCCGGGTCGGCCAGCGCGTGGCCGTCGAACCGCAGCATCCGTGCCGGCGGTGCAAGCAGTGCACCGCGGGCCGGTACAACCTGTGCCCGTACATGGAGTTCTACGCCACCCCGCCGATCGACGGCGCGTTCTGCCGCTACGTCGTCATCGACTCCGAATTCGCCCATCCCGTACCGGATTCGATGTCCGACGAAGCCGCCGCGCTGCTGGAACCGCTGTCGGTCGCCGTGACGACGATGCGCAAGGCGCACGTCGCACCCGGCACCTCGGTGCTGATCGCCGGCGCCGGCCCCATCGGCGTGATCTGCGCGCAGACCGCACGCGCGTTCGGTGCCGCCCGGATCGTCGTGTCCGACCCGCTCGAGTCGCGTCGCGAGGCGGTGCTGCGGTTCGGCGCCACCGAGGTCGTCGATCCCATGGTCGACGACGTCGCCGCCCTCGATCCCCAGGTCGACGCCTTCATCGACGCCAGCGGTGCCGCACCGGCGGTCGTCAGCGGCATCAAGGCCGTCGGCCCGGCGGGCTACGTCGTGCTGGTCGGCATGGGCTCCGGTGACTACCCGCTGCCGATCGGGCACATCCAGAACATGGAGATCAACGTGACCGGTGTGTTCCGCTACACCGACACCTGGCCCGCCGCAATCCATTTGGTGAATTCGGGTGCGGTCGACCTCGACGGCATGGTGACCGGGCGCTACGACCTGGAGCATGTCGGCGACGCGCTCGACAGCGACACCGACCCGGCCAGCCTCAAGTCCATCGTCGTCCCCAAGTGAAGGACAGTTCCCTCGTGACCAAGCGTTCTCCATTCGACCTCACCGGGCGTACCGCCTTGGTGACCGGCGGCAACCAGGGGCTCGGACGCGCGTTCGCCTTCGGCCTCGCCGACGCGGGCGCCACCGTCGCCATCGCCGGGCGCAGCGCCGAACGCAACGACCAGGTCGTCGCCGAAGCCGCCGCCGAAGGCCACACGATGCACCCCATCACCGCCGACATCACCAAGGCGGCCGACGTGGAGCGGATGACCGCCGAGGCGATCGAGGCGCTCGGACACGTCGACGTGTTGGTCAACAACGCCGGCACCTGCTACCACGCCGAGTCGTGGGACGTCACCGAACAGCAGTGGGACGACGTGTTCGACCTGAACGTCAAGGCGCTGTGGGCCTGCTCGCTGGCCGTCGGTGCGCACATGCGCGAGCGCGGATCCGGCTCGGTGGTCAACATCGGGTCGATGTCGGGGCTGATCGTGAACCGGCCGCAGATGCAACCCGCGTACAACGCGTCCAAGGCGGCGGTCCACCACCTCACCAAATCGCTTGCCGCCGAATGGGGCCCGCTGAACATTCGGGTCAACGCCGTGGCCCCGGGGTACTGCAAGACCGAGATGGCGCCGGTGGACCGGCCCGACCTGAAGCGCTACTGGATCGACGACGCCCCGCAGCAGCGGTATGCGATGCCCGAGGAGATCGCGCCGAGTGTGGTGTTCCTCGCCAGCGACGCCGCGTCGTTCATCACGGGGTCGGTGTTGGTCGCCGACGGCGGGTACACCGCATGGTGAGCCCGGCCACCCCCGGGGTGAACCGCCGCGTCGTCGTCAACGCCATCGACGACGTCGTCTTCGAGACGGTGCCCGAGGCCGGACCCGACGCCGGTGAGGTGCGCATCCGCGGCACCGTCGTCGGCATCTGCGGATCCGACACGCACGCCGCGTGCGGGCATCACCCGTTCATCGACCTGCCCTACCGGCCCGGCCACGAGGTCATCGGCGTCGTCGACGCGGTGGGCGACGGCGTCGAGGACTCCTGGCTCGGAACCCGCGTCGTCGTCGAGCCCAACCTGGCCTGCGGGCACTGCACGCAGTGCCGGGCCGGCCGGTACAACATCTGTCGGGAACTGCTGGTCCTTGGCTGCCAGACCCCGGGCGGGCTCGCCGACAGCTTCACCGTGGCCGTCGACCGGGTGATCGCGCTGGACCCCGACCTCGACGACGACCGCGCGATCCTCATCGAGCCGTTGGCCACGCCGGTGCACGCCGTGCGCCGCGCCGCCGAGACGGTGGGCGATCTGCGGGACCGTCCGGTCGTGGTGATCGGCGCAGGCCCGATCGGACTGTTCGTCCTGCTGGCGCTGCGCCAGGCGGGCGCCAAGGTCGTCGTCGCCGACTTGCTGGATTCCAAGCGTGACCGCGCCGAACGGCTCGGGGCGGCAGGCACGTTCGACCCCACTGCGCCGGACGCAGTCTCCTCGGCGCTGGCGCTGCTGGGAGGTCCGGCGGCTGTCGTCGTCGACTGCGTGGCCAGGGAGAGTTCGGTGGCCCAGGCGATCGAGCTGGTCGACAAGGGTGGCGCCGTGATGATCGTCGGCGTGGCCGCAGGGGCCGTCCCGGTGCGGTTGGACCTCATCCAGGACCGCGAGATCGCGCTCATCGGCAGTCTGATGTACGTCCGCGAGGACTATCTCGCCGCGATCGACATGCTGGCCTCCGGTGCCGTTCCCGTCGACGAGATCATCACCGCGCGTTACGACTTCGAGCACTCCGCCGAGGCGTTCACCGCCTCCATGGATCCGGAGAACGTGAAGGTGTTGGTACGTATGGGTGGTGCGTCATGACAGTTGATTCCCCGTCGCTTCGCTCGCCCAAGGCCGTTCTCGAATGTGCCGACATCACCAAGAGTTTCGGTGGTGTCCCGGTGCTGAAGGGCATCACGTTGGATCTGCAGCCGGGGACGGTCACCGCCCTGGCCGGTGAGAACGGGGCAGGCAAGTCGACGCTGATGAAGATCGTCAGCGGCCAGTACAGCGCCGACGGCGGATCGGTGACCGTGTCGGGAAACGCCCTAGTGCCAGGGAACCCGCGGGACGCCGTGCGCCACGGGGTGGCGATCGTCCCGCAGGAACTGGCGTCCATCGAGGACATGACGGTCTACGAGAACCTGTTCGTCGGGCGTGAGATCAAGGCCGGACCGTTCCTCAACCGCAAGGCGATGATCGGCGAGGCCAAGGAGGCGTTGGCCGTCTTCGGCGTCGACATCTCGCCGACCGCGCGGATGGGCAGCCTGCCCGTCGGCCTGCGGCAGATCGTGGAGATCGTCAAGGCCGCCCGCACCGGTGCGCAGGTCGTGATGCTCGACGAGCCCACCTCCGCCATCTCCGAACGCGAGGTCGAGGGCCTCTACGGCATCGTGCGACGGCTCCGTGAACACGGCGTCGCGATGGTGTACACCACGCACAAGATGGCCGAGATCCGCGCCATCGCCGACCGCGTGGTGGTGCTTCGTGACGGTGGGCTGATCCTCGACAAGCCGCTCACCGACGTCTCCGACGACGACATCGTGACCGCCATGATCGGCCGCGAGCTCGACGCGCTGTTCCCCGACCGGGTGGCGCCGAAGACCGACGCCGTGTTGGAGGTTCGCGACCTCCAGGTCGACGGTGCCTCCGAGCCCGTGTCCTTCTCGGTCGGCTCCGGTGAGATCGTCGGCCTGGCCGGTCTGGTCGGAGCGGGGCGAACGGAGTTGCTGGAGGCCATCTTCGGAGCACGCCACACCAGCTCCGGTCAGATCGTCGTGCGCGGCACGTCGGTCAAGCGCAACTCGCCGGCCGCGGCGATCACCGCGGGCATGGCGATGGTGCCCGAGGATCGCAAGATCAACGGCGTCGTGCTGTCCATGAGCGTCCTGGACAACGGGTCACTGCCGCGGCTGTCGTCCTTCAGCGTCGCCGGGTGGTTGCGTGGCAAGGCCCGCAACACGGCCGTGTCGGAGGTGATGAAGTCGGTCCGGTTGCGCAGCAGCGGGATGGGCCAACTCGTCGGCACGCTCTCGGGCGGCAACCAGCAGAAGGTCGTGCTGGCGCGCTGGCTGACCGGTGACGTCAACGTGCTGCTGCTCGACGAGCCCACCCGCGGGGTGGACGTCGGGGCGCGCAGCGAGATCTACCGCATCATCACCGAATTCGCCGAAGCCGGCATGGCGGTGCTGATGGCGTCGTCGGACATGCCGGAGATCATCGGACTGTCCCATCGCGCGTTCGTCATGCGCGAGGGCCGATTCGTCGGCGAGCTCGACCGCGACGCCCTCGACCATCCGGCGGTGCAGGAGTCCGTGTTCCGGATGGCCACTGCGCTCGACGGACCCACACACGTCCCACACCCCGACCCGGAGGAAGAATCGTGACCACCCCAGTCGACACCGACACGACCCCGGAGCCGTCCGGCACACCGGTCGTCACGTCGCCGATCACGGGGGAGCCCGTGCGGCTGTTCTCCCGCGAGTGGATCGGCGGCATCGCGCTGCGCTACTCGATGGTCATCATCATGCTGTTGGTGATCGCCTACTTCAGCTACCGCAGTGCGCGTTTCGGCACCGTGGACAACCTGCTCACCATCCTGGTGGCGGCCGCTCCGTTCGCGCTGATCGCACTGGGGCAGACCCTGGTGGTGCTCACCGGCGGCATCGACCTGTCGGTCGGCTCGGTGATCGCAGTGTCCGCCATGGCGGGCGCGGCGACGGCGAAGGCCAACCCGGGTCAGGTCTGGATGACCGTCGGCGTGGCCATGCTCGTCGGGCTGGCGGTCGGCTCGCTGAACGGAATCATGGTGTCGCGCATCAACGTGCCACCGTTCATCGCCACCCTGGGTACCTTGACGGCAGGGTCGGGTCTGGCCTACGTGATCGGCGGCGGTGCACCGATCAACGGCCTGCCCGCCGAGTTCGGTTCCATCGCCAACACGAAGATCATGGGTCTGACCATCCCGGTCCTGGTCATGATCATCGGCATCATCGTGTTGGCCATCGTGATGAAGCGGACCACCTACGGCATGCGCGTGTACGCCGTCGGCGGCAACCGCAACGCCGCCGAGATCGCCGGGATCAACGCCAAGAACGTGTTGTTCAGCGTGTATGCGCTCTCGGGTCTGCT
>Ga0209051_1002295_pt1 | contig 13956 bp, 12 predicted proteins | sample AraplaCvi_mMS_r2_2_FD_184286 | JGI IMG/M metagenome (GOLD analysis project Ga0209051, IMG submission 184286) | Arabidopsis root microbial communities from North Carolina, USA - plate scrape MF_Cvi_mMS_r2 (SPAdes) (version 2) | ecosystem: Host-associated > Plants > Roots > Endosphere | place...
CCTTCAAGCTCCAGGAAGGCCAGGGCGCGACGACGCGCGACCTGATGGTGTACTTCATCGACGCCCATCACCCGCCCAAGGGCTACGACTCGATCTCGGTCGGCGTGAAGATCGGCACGCTGGAGACGGGCACGGGCTGGCAGCAGTTCACCGTGACCATCCCCGACACGCATTCGCTGACCCTGCCCGAGGGCTGGGTCGGCACCGGCGCGACCGATGCCGACGGCAACCCGATGCTGCCGCCGGGCCGCACCTTCGCCGAGGTGATGTCCCAGGTCGACGAGATCGCCATCCAGACCGTGCGCCAGTCCAACCTGCTGGTGCTCGACGACTTCGACGTCGCGATCGACAACCCCCACGTCGTGGCCGTCTGCCCGGGCTCGGTGAAGTCGGCCTTCAGCCTGGACAAGACGCCGCTCGCGCCCGCGGCGAACAGCCCGTTCCGCGCCTGCGAGTGAGCGGCGGCGCCGGCGGCGGACTGGCCTTCGGCCCGTTCCCGTTTCGCCGATGCCGGCGTCGTGGACACGGGGACCGGCCGGAGGCCAGTCCCCTTCCGCGGCCTCAGCGCGGCACGGCCTCGAGGATCCTTGCCGCCAGCGCGTCGTAGTCGCCGCCGAAGTGGTGCCCGCCCGTGAGCGGCATGGCGCGCGCATGGGCGGGCGCGAGCTCCGGGCACAGCGAGTCCTTCTCGTCGAGGCCGTAGAGGCACAGGGTGCCGTCGGCGGCCAGCTTGCGGGCCTCGGGCGCGATCGGCAGGTCGCCGCTCGGGCCGAGCCAGTTCGAGACGTGGAACTCGAACGAGGCCTTCTGCCCCGGCCCGAGCAGCGCGGCCAGGCGCACGCTGGCGCGCGTGGCGGCCGGCAGGCGGTTGAGGGCGAACGGCAGCACGTCGGCGCCCTGCGAGTAGCCCACCAGCACGACCTCGTCGCGCCCCCAGCGCGCGGCGTAGTAGCGGATCACGCGGTCGAGGTCGGCCGCCAGGCCCTCGGGCGTGCGCGCGCTCCAGAAGTAGCGCAGCGAGTCGAAGCCCGCGACCGGGATGCCCTGCGCGGCGAAGGCCGCGCCGAGGCTCTTGTCGATGCCGGCCCAGCCGCCGTCGCCCGAGAGCAGCACGGCGAAGCGGCGGCCGCCGCCGTTGCCGGTGGCGGGCACCTCGACGATCGGCAGGTCGGCGAGCTGCGCCGGCGGCGGCGCGAGCGCCAGCTGGCGCACGGCGACGCGGCGCCAGGCGCGGTCGAGGGCGCCCGCCGGATCGTCGCCCGCGATCCATTCGCCGCGCGGCACCGACTGCACGAAGCCGCGCGCCGCGTCGGCCGCGCAGGTGGTGCGCCCCGACTCCGGCAGCGCGACCCAGGGCGCGGCCGGCGCCGACGCGGCCGGCGGCGGCGGCACCAGGTCGAGTAGGCCCGGCCGCTCGCCCTCCTTCCAGCGCAGCGCGTTCGTGGCGCAGGGCGGCATCTTCACGGCGAGCCGCGGACAGAAGCCGTCGGCCAGCCCCGACGCGAAGGTGCCCGCCGGCGCCTGCGCCAGCAGCGCATAGGCGAGCGCGGCGTTGTCGTCGGCGCCGACGACGACGGGCGTGAGGTAGGTGGGCAGGTGTTCGTAGGCCTGCAGGTGGCGCGAGAGGTTCTCGAACGCGCCGGGCGCGTAGCTGCACTTGCCGCTCTGCGCCTCCAGCCGCGGCCAGAAGGGCGCCATCGGCACGACCGCCACCATCGCGCCGGCGGCGCCGAGCCGCTCGACGAGCCGGCGCTCGTGCGCGTCGATGGCGGTGTCGTCGGTGAGCAGCAGCACGAACTGCTGCACCGCGCCGCCGGCGGGCCGCACGATGCGCACGTCGCTGAACAGGCCGTGCGCGATCGTCGCGGGCGCCGAGGCGGCCGGCCCGGGCGCGGCCACCACGGGCGCTTGCGCCTGCGCGCCTCCTGCGAGAGCGAGCGCCAGCGACGCCGCGAGGGCGCGGACGATCGTCATGCCTTCGCCCCTTCGCTGCCGCCGATCATCGCGGTGACGTCGGCCAGGATGAACGCCGTGGCCAGCGAGCGCGGCGCGGCCAGGAAGCGCGCCTCCCACACCGGGCCGAACTTGTCCTTGAAGCTGCGCAGCCCGCGGAAGTTGTAGAAGCGGTCGCCGTGCTCGAACACGAGGCGGGCGAACTGCTGCCAGGTCGGCGCGCCGCTGCGCTCGGCCATGCCCGCCATGGGCGAGACGCCCAGCCCGAAGCGGCGGTAGCCCGCGGCCTGGAAGTGCAGGATGATCTTCGTCACGAGGAAGTCCATCGTCGCGGGCGGCGCGTCGGCCGCATAGCGCATCAGGTCGAGGCTGGCCTCCTCGCCGATGTCCGTCACCAGCAGGCTCGCGAAGGCCAGCACGCGCCCTTCGCGCCGCACCACGGCGACCGGCATGCGGCACACGTAGTCGTCGTCGAAGCGGCCGACCGAGAAGCCCTTCTCGCCGCCGCGGTGCTTGCCCAGCCAGTCGTCGGAGACCACGCGCAGCTGCGGCAGCAGCTCCGCCACCTGCCCGGGCGGCACCACGTCGAAGGTCAGCCCCTCGCGCTCGCCGCGGTTGACCGCGGTGCGCAGGTTGGCGCGCGCGCCGCCGCGCAGGCTGAAGTCGGCGAGCTCCACGTGCGCGTGCTCGCCGAGCTTGAACAGGTGCAGCCCGCAGTCGAGGAACAGCGGCACCGACGCCGGGCGCACGTGGTAGAAGGCCGCGCGGCCGCCGTGGTCGGTGGCGGTCTCGATGAACTGCCAGACCATGTCGGCGAACTCGCGCGGGTCGCCGAAGGGGCCGAACAGCCCCACCCACGAGCGCCCCTGCTTGCCGTACATGAGGAAGCTGCGGCCCGAGGGCGAGAACATCAGGTGCTTGTCGCCGACCAGCACGTAGCCGGCATCCGCGTGCGGGTTGGCGCGCAGGATGGCGGCGGCGCGGTCGATCTCGTCGCGGCCGGGCAGCGCGGGCTCGCCGGCCGGCGGGCGCAGCAGCTGCCACAGGCCGTAGCCGAGCGCGAGCAGGGCCACGGCGGTGAGCGCGCGCAGCGAGCGCGGCGCCTGGCCGTCGAGCTCGAACTGCCACCACAGGCGGTTGCTGTAGCCGAACTCGCGGTAGGCGAAGTACAGCACCCACGCGCCGGCCAGGATCACGCCCGCCAGCGCCAGGATCCACTCCGGCTCGAGGTGCTGCGTGAACAGCGCCGAGCGGCGGTCGAACTGGCGGCGCGAGATCACCAGCAGCACGACCAGCGACGCGAGCAGCGTCGCCTCGCCCACCGCGATGCCCTTGGGCAGCGCGAGGACGGCCGCCACCACCGACAGCCCGCACGCCACCCACCACGCCGCGTCGAGCCGGTGCAGCAGCCCGCGCGCGACCAGCAGCAGGCCCAGGCCCGCGACGCTGCCGACGAAGTGCGAGGCCTCGACCACCGGCAGCGGCACGCGCAGCGCGACCAGCACCTCGCGCGCGTCCTCGGTGAACGGCGTGACGCCCGACACGATCAGCCAGATGCCCGCGATCAGCGCCAGCGCCGCCAGCAGGCTGGGGCTCAGGCGCACCGCCATGCGCCCGACCGGTGCGACCACGCCCGCGCGCAGCTCGTAGACGATCAGCAGCCCGGTGGCCACCACCAGCGGCAGGATGTAGTAGATGCCGCGGTTCAGCAGCAGCGCCGCCAGCATCGCGTCGCGCGGCGCGCCGTGGCCCACCGCCACCAGCATCACCGCCTCGAACACGCCGACCCCGCCGGGCACGTGGGTCAGGATGCCCGCGGTGATGGCGAGCGCGTAGAACGCCAGGAAGGCCGGGAAGGCCGGCCGCCCCTGCGGCAGCAGGAACCACAGCACCAGCGCCGAGGCCAGCAGCTCGATCCCCGAGATGACGAGCTGGCGCAGCGCGAGCTCCAGCGGCGGCAGCTGGGCACGCCAGGCCGGCAGGGCCTGGCCCTCGGCGGGGCGGCGCGCGCACAGCAGGAGGAAGCCGGCGACGCCGGCCAGCAGCAGGACGGCCGCCACCCGCAGCAACCAGGCCGGCGCGTGCAGCGCGGCGGCGACGTCCGTCGCGCCCCACAGCAGCCCGGCCGCCCCGAAGGGCGCCAGGCCGACGCCGAACGCGACCGCGTTGAAGACGATCACGCGCGCGATGGACGCCGGCTCGACCCCCGCCGCCGCGTACATGCGCATGCGCACGACGCCGCCCGACAGGGGGCCGAGGCCGATCGTGTTGGACAGCGCGTAGGCGACGAAGGAGGTGAGCAGCACCGTGCGCTCGGCCACGCGCGCGCCGACCCAGCGCAGGGCGGAGGCGTCGTAGCGCGTGAGGATGAGGTAGCTGACGGCCGTGCCCAGCACGGCGGCGGCCACGTTCGGGGCGGGCGTGCCGTGCACCGCGGCCATGACGTCGGCGAGGTGTGCCTCGCGCAACAGGTGGCGCAGCGCGACGCCGACGAGGCCGGTGAGGCCCAGCCCGACCGCGGCGAGCAGCCAGGGACGCAGGCGCGACCAGCGCTCGCCCCAGTCGGAACCCGAAGCGGCGACGGCGCCGTCGGTCAGGGGCGCGGGAGGGGACACGGTGGGGAGGCGGCGATCCATGCTGGAGCCCGTATTGGATCAGACGGGACGGCCCGCGCGAACCGCACGGGCGATCGAGGTGCGCGCTTTTGTGGCGTGGAAACGCCGGGCCGCCCCAGGTTCGACGCCGCCCCTCGGGGGCAGGCGGCGCCCACCGCCGCGGGCGGCGCCTACCCTCGACCGTCGCGCTGGAGCCGCGCCGCCAGCACCTGCGCCCGGCCGCGGAGCTCGACCTTGCGCTGGCGCTCGTCGCCGCCGGGCCACGCGTCGAGCAGCTCGACGTGCCGCGGCACCTTGTAGCTGGCGACGTGCGCCTTGCAGTACGCGCGCAGCGCCTCGACGTCGACCGCGCGGCCGGGGCAGGGCCGGACCCAGGCGAAGGGCACCTCGCCCAGGCGCGCGTCGGGCACGCCGACCACGACCGCGTCGCGCACGCCGGGAAAGGTCTCGAGGAAGACCTCGATCTCCTGCGTCGCCACGTTGAAGCCGCCCGGCTTGATCATGTCCTTGAGGCGGCCGCGCCAGACGAGGTAGCCGTCGGCGTCGAGCTCGCCCAGGTCGCCGCTGCGCAGCCAGGCGTCCGGCTCGGTGCCCGCCTCGGCGGGCTGGCCGTAGTAGCCGCGCAGCAGGTGCGACCCGGCGATGCAGATCTCGCCCGTCATGTTGGCCGGCAGCGTCTCGCCGGTTGCCAGGTCGACGATGCGCACCCGCATGCCGTCGACCGGACGGCCGTGCGTGGCCGAGCGCTTGGCGAGCGGATCGCCGACGCGCGTGCGCGCGACCGCGCCGCAGGCCTCGCTCATCCCGTACACGCTCACGAGCTGCGGGACGCCCAGCATCTTCGTGATCCACAGGAACGAGGCGGTGGGCAACGGTGCGCCGGTGCCGGTGCGCAGCGACGAGAAATCGTGGTCGGCGACGTGCGGATAGGCGCGCAGGTCCTGCACGAGGGTGTCGACGAAGAAGGTGACCGTGATGCGCTCGCGCTCCACCATGCGGCAGAAGAGCGCGGGCTCGAATTCGTCGAGGATGACGATCGCCGCCCCGGCGATCCAGGCCGCGAGCGCGTACGAGGTGCCCGGCGCGGTGAACAGCGGCACGCAGGAGAGGTAGCGGTCGCCCGGCGCCAGCGCCAGGCACTCGGCGGCGTAGGCGTTGTTGTGCAGCAGCGCGCCGTGGCCTTGCATCGCGCCGCGCGGTTCGGCGGCGTTGCCGGCGGTGAAGAGGATCTGCGCGACGTCGCCGCCGCGCACGCCCTCCATGCGCGCGCGCAGCACGGCGTCGCCGCCCGTCGCCGCCTCGGCGACGAACTGGGCCGCGTCCATGCAGGGCGTGCTGGCCAGCGCCGCAGCCACGAGGCGATCGGCGCCGCAGCGCTCGACCTCCTCGAAGCGGCACACGCTGGGCGGCAGGGCCGCGCCGGGGCCGCCCGCGGCCAGACCGATCACGCGCCGCAACGCCGGCAGCGCGGGTGCGGCCCAGGCGCCGCGCTTCTGGGCGCAGAGGTCGGGCACGAGTTCGGCCAGGATGGCGAGGAAGTCGGCGCCGGCACCGAGATCCTGCACGACGAGGGTCGCCGCGTCGGAGCGGGACAGCACGAGCCGCACGTCGGCGTCGCGCAGCCGCGTGTTGACGGGCACGAGCACCGCGCCGATCGCCGGCACGGCCCAGCGCGCCACCAGCCACTCGATGCGGTCGGTCATCCACAGCGCGACCTTCTCGCCGGGCGCGACCCCCATCGCGAGCAGGCCGCGCGCGAAGGCGCGCACGCGGCCGGCGAACTGGCAGAAGCTCAGGCGCTCGGTGCCCCGGACGACGGCTTCGCGCTCGCCCCAGGTGGCGGCGCCCCATTCGAGCGCGTCGGCGAAACTGCATCCGAGCCAGTCGCGCGCCTGCGTGGGGGGCACGGGCTCGGGTGCGGGCTCGCCCGCGCCGCTGCGATCGGCGGAGGTGTCGCTGAGCGGCGCGAACACGGTGGTCATGGCGGCCCGACTCCCAGGAGGACGCCTGCGCGCTCGCCGGCGCACCCGGTCGTCCGGCCCAGTCTAGGAGCGCGACCCCGCGCGGTCAACCGCGCGGACGTGGGGGAATCACGACGCGAGCGGGCGCGCCGAGCGGCGGATGGTCTGCGGCGGCTGGCCGAAGGCGCGCAGGAAGGCGCGACGCATGCGCTCGCGGTCGGCGAAGCCGGTCTCCGCGGCGATCACCTCGATCGGATGCCGGCCTTCCTCCATCATCAGGCGCGCGGCCTCGACGCGCAGGCTCTCGACGGCCTTGGCCGGCGTGCGCCCCGTCTCGGCATGGAACAGGCGGCTGAACTGGCGCGGACTGAGCGCGGCAGCCTGCGCGAGCTCCTCGATCGACAAGGGCGCCTTCAGGTTCTGCTTGGCGTGGCTGAGCGCGCGCTGGATGCGGTCGGACTTGGGCGCGATCTCGAGCAGGGTCGAGAACTGCGACTGTCCGCCGGCGCGGCGGTGGTACATCACCATCACGCGCGCGATCTGGCGCGCGATGTCGGCGCCGCGGTCGCCCTCGACCAGGGCCAGCGCGAGGTCCACGCCGGCCGTCACGCCCGCCGAGGTCCAGACCGGGCCGTCGTTGACGAAGATGCGGTCCTCCTCGACGCGCACGCCGGGGAAGCGCGCCGCGAGCTCGCGCGCGTACATCCAGTGCGTGGTCGCGCGCCGGCCCTCGAGCAGGCCGGCCTGGCCGAGCGAGAACGCGCCGGTGCAGATCGACGCCGTGCGGCGCGCCCGGCGCGACGCCCGTGCGAGCCAGGCCTGCAGGTCCTCGGTGATCGGGGTGACGCCGGTGCCGCCGCCGACGATCAGCGTGTCGTAGGGCGTGGGCCCGACCGGTCGCGTCACCATGTCGAAGCCCAGCGAGGTGGGCACCGGGCCGCCCTGCTCCGACAGCAGCTGCACGTCGTAGACGGGCTCGCCGGCGGCGACGTTGGCGAACTCGAACACCGACATCGCCGACAGGCTGGTGATCTGGAAGCCGGGGCTGACGACGAAGCCGATCTTCAACATGGCGGATCCCTTCCGGAGGAATGGCAGGAATAGTGGCAAGCACGACATTGATGCCGGATCATGCCACACCTAGATTCTGGTCATGGCGGCATGTCGCACGCCACCCTCCCAAGGAATCCACGCCATGAGCACTTCCGCATCCCTCGGCACCGCCCTCGTCACCGGCGCCTCCTCCGGCATCGGCGCCGTCTACGCCGACCGCCTGGCCCGGCGCGGCCACGACCTGATCCTCGTCGCCCGCAGCGGCGAACGCCTCGCCGAGCTCGCGGCGCGCCTCGAGGGCGACACCGGGCGGCGCGTGCGCACGCTCGCGGCCGACCTCAACGTGCCGGCGCAGCTCGCCGCGGTCGAGGAGGTGCTGCGCACCGACGCGTCGATCACGATGCTGGTCAACAACGCCGGCGTCGGCTCCAGCGCCCCCCTGCTGCAGGCCGACGTCGAGAAGATGGACGCGATGATCGCCCTCAACGTGGGCGCGCTGACGCGCCTGACCTATGCCGCCGCGCCGGCCTTCGTGGCCCGCGGCCACGGCACGATCGTCAACATCGCCTCCATCGTCGCGGTGGCGCCGCAGCTGCTGAACGGCGTGTACGGCGGCACCAAGGCCTTCGTGCTGGCGCTGACGCAGTCGCTGCAGCACGAACTCGCCAGCAATGGCGTGCGCGCCCAGGCGGTGCTGCCGGGCGCGACGGCGACCGATTTCTGGGACATCGCCGGCACGCCGGTCACGCACCTGCCGACCGAGTGGGTCATGTCGAGCAGCGACCTCGTCGATGCCGCCCTCGCCGGCCTGGACGCGGGAGAGCTGGTCACGATCCCCTCGCTGCCCGACGCGGCGGACTGGAAGGCGGTCGAGGGCGCGCTGCAGGCCCTGGGGCCCAACCTGTCGAAGTCCCGGCCGGCGGCGCGCTACGGCGTGGGGGCCTGATCAGCCGAAACGCCAGCTCGAGACGGTGATGCCGCCGAAGAAGTCCCGCTCGTGATACGTGCGCGTGGCCGGGTCGGGCCCGGCCGCGCCGAGCGCCACCATGAGCGGGATCAGGTGCTCCTCGCGCGGATGCGCGAGGCGCGCCGCCGGTGCCTGCGCCCAGTCGGCGAGCGCGGCGCTGCGGCGCGCGGGATCGGCGATCGCCAGCGTCGCCTCGAGCCAGGCATCGAAGGCCGCGGAGGGCGCACGGGCCGCGGGCCCGAAGGCGCGCAGGTTGTGGTAGCTCAGCCCGCTGCCCACGATCACGATGCCCTCGTCGCGCAACGGCGCGAGCGCGCGGCCCAGCGCCAGGTGTGCCGCGGGGTCGAGCCCGCGCTTGAGCGAGAGCTGCAGCGTCGGCACGTCGGCGTTGGGCCAGATGGCGGCCATCGGCGCGAACATGCCGTGGTCGAAGCCGCGCTCCGCGTCCTCGGCCGACTCGATGCCGGCCGCGCCGAGGAGCTCGCGCACCCGGCGCGCCACCGCGGGCGAGCCCGGCGCCGGGTAGCGGATGTGGTAGGTGAACTCGGGGAAGCCGCCGTAGTCGTAGACCATGCCCGGGTGCGCGCCCGACTGCACGGTGAAGACCGGCGCCTCCCAGTGCGCGGAGACCATCAGCACGGCTTCGGGGCTGGCCCCGATCTCCTTGGGCATGCGCGCGAGCGAGGCCTCGAGCCGGTCGTAGGCGCCGCCCAGCTGCTCCTTCATCCACGGCCAGGGGCCGCCACCGTGCGAGACGAAGTAGCTGGGCAGTCGGGGCGGGGGCATGGTCGGGATCGGCGGACGGAGTCTTCGCGCGCCAGGATAGCGCGTTGCGCAAGACCCCGCGCGCCGGTGCCCGCCGGCGGCGGCGGCTGCGGACCGACGCCCGATACGGGCGCGGCTACTTCTTTGCCCAGGCGCTGCACCAGCCGCCGCTGGAGACCTGCTTGCGGCCGAACATCGCGCAGCCGGCCCACGAGTCGGCCGCGGCGCCCTGCCAGAACGCGCACTCCGCGCACTGCTGCCGCGGGTCGTGCCTGGGGAACTTGGCGCCGTCCACCTTGGCGCTGTCGTGGCGGTAGCCGAGGGCGACGGCGTTCTCGTCCGTCTCCTCGACGTGGCTCGCCGCGTCGGCGCGGGCCGCGCCGGCCAGCGCGCCGCCGCAGGCGGCCGCGCGCAGGAGGAAGATGCGCCGCGTCGAAGTCGTCGTCATGGCCGCCCTCACTTCGCCTGCGACACCTTGGACGGCGCGGCGGCCGCGGCCGGCTTGCCGTCCCTGGGCAGCTTGAAGACCCAGACCATGCCGCCCTGCTCGAGGAAATTGACCTTCTTGGCGACCTCGCCGCCCCACAGGGGCACCGCGCCGCCCCAGCCCGAGACCACGGCGACGTACTGATCGCCGCCCTGCTGCCAGGTGATCGGCGGCGCGACGACGCCGGAGCCCGTCTGGAAGGACCACAGCACCTGGCCGGTCTTCGCGTCGGCGGCCTTCAGGTACCCCTCCGGTGTACCCCAGAAGACGAGGTTGCCGCCGGTGGTGAGCACGCCGCCCCACAGCGGCGCGCTGTCCTTCACCTCCCACACCATGCGACCGGTCTTGGGGTCGTAGGCGCGCAGCGACCCGATGTAGTCGTCGTTGATCGTCTTGATGGTGAAGCCGGCGCCCAGGTAGGCCGCGCCCTTCTTGTAGGCGACCGGCTCGTTCCAGATCTCCATGCCCCACTCGTTGGAGGGCACGTAGAACAGCTTCGTGTCCGGGTTGTAGGCCATCGGCATCTGGTTCTTGCCGCCGAGGAAGCTGGGGGCGTTGAAGATGGGCTTGCCCTTCTTGCCGTCCGGCGACTGCGTCGGGTCGCCCGGGCGGCTCTCGTCGATGTACTTGGGCTTGCCGGTCTTCAGGTCGATGCCGCTCGCCCAGGTGATCTTCTTGACGAAGGGGAAGGCGTTGAGCAGCGTGCCGTCGTTGGCGTCGATCACGTAGAAGAAGCCGTTGCGGTCGGCCTTGCCGCCGACGCGCTTGCCGTCCATGTCGAAGGTCACGAACTCGTTGACGCCGTCGAAGTCCCAGCCGTCGTTGGGCGTGCCTTGGTAATGCCATCGGATCTGGCCCGTCTTCACGTCGATCGCGAGCGTGGAGCACGAGAACAGGTTGTCGCCCTGGCGCAGGTGGCTGTTCCACGGCGCGGGGTTGCCGGTGCCGAAGTAGGCGAGGCCGGTGCGGGCGTCGTAGGTGCCGCCCAGCCAGGTCGCGGCGCCGCCGGTCTTCCACAGGTCGCCGGGCCAGGACTGGCCCGTGGTGCCGCTGATGCCGTTCTCGTGCTTCGTGCCGTCCGGGTCGTAGCGCCAGCCCATGTGGCCTTCGACCGTCGGGCGCGTCCAGACCAGCTTGCCGGTCTTGGGGTCGCGCGCCTCGACGCGCCCGACCACGCCGAACTCGCCGCCCGACACGCCCGTGAGCAGCAGGCCCTGCGCGATGATGGGGGCGGCGCTGGCCGAGTACCCGGCGGCGTAGTCGTCGATCTTCTCCTTCCACACCACGTCGCCCGTGGCCTGGTCGAGCGCGACGAGCTGCGCGTCCAGCGTCGCGAAGATCACCAGGTTGTCGTACAGCGCGGCGCCGCGGTTGACGACGTCGCAGCAGGGCATGATGCCCTCGGGCAGGCGATGCTCGTACTTCCACAGCTTCCTGCCCGTGGCCGCATCGAGCGCGTAGATGCGCGAGTACGAGGCCGTGACGAACATGCGGCCGTTGTAGATCACGGGCTGCGACTCCTGGCCGCGCTGCTTCTCCCCGCCGAACGAGAAGGCCCACACCGGCGCCAGGCGGGCGACCGTGCGCGCATTGACCTGCTTCAGCGGCGAGTAGCGCTCGCCGTTCGTGGTCAGGCCCCAGGTCAGCACGTTGCCGCTGGTCGCGGCATCCGTCTGGATCATCTGGTCGGTCACGCCCTGGGCGTGCAGGAGGCCGCTCGCGGCAAGGCCCGCGGCAGCGAGCGCGAGACGGGTGGATCGGAAGGACATGGCTTGTCTCCTCGTTGGTGGGGGCGCTTCCAGCGACGCACCGCAGGCCGGGCATCGCACGGGAGCCTTTGCGCAATGTCCGTGCCACGGCAGCGCGCGCGGGCAGGAGCGGTCCGGCGGCGGTCCGCATGCGGGTTCCCCCGGGCGCGCTGTTGCGCGCTGGAGCAACCGCGCGGCGCGTAGCGCGCCACGGCGGCTCAGCGCGCCGATCGGACCTGCAGCGCCTTTTCCGACAGCTCGAACTCGGCGCGCAGCCAGGCGCGCAGCGCCTGCATCGGCGGCCAGTCCTTCAGGCCCGGCGGGTAGACCAGCGAATGCACCGACACGCGGTCGAGGACGAAGGACACCTCCGACAGCTTCACCAGCACGCCGGACTGCAGCGCGTCGGCGGCGAAGAGCTCGCGCACGACGGCCAGGCCCAGGCCCTGCTCGGTGGCCTGCAGCATCAGGCCGATGTCGTTGAAGCTTGCGACCGTCACGGGATCGGCCGCGATGCCCGCGGCGGCGAACCAGCGCGCCCACGCCTCCCGGTCTCCCAGCAGCGGCTCGCGCGCGATCGCCTCCGCGGGCAGCCCGGCCAGCCGGCGCGCCATGACCGGCGAGCCGACGGCGACGAAGGGCGAGGGGCCGTCGTAGAGGCGCTCGGCGACCAGCCCCGGCCACGGGCCGAGGCCCGTGCGGATGCCGGCATGGAAGCCGTCGCGCGCCAGGTCGACCAGCTGCTGCGAGGCCTCGATCTCGAGCGTGATGTCGGGGTGCCGTTCGCGCCAGCGGCCCATGCGCGGCAGGAACCAGCGGTTGGCGAAGGACGGGATGATGGTGATGCGCAGCTGCTGCCCGGCACCGCGCGCCGTCACCGTCGCCGCCTGCACGCCCTCCTGGATGCGCTGCAGCGCCGGCGCCACGCTGCCCAGCAGCGCCTCGCCCGCGGCGTTGAGCACCACGCGCCGGCCGCGCCGGTCGAACAGCTTGAAGCCCAGCCGCTCCTCCAGCGTGCCGATCTGCTGGCTGACCGCGCTGTGCGTGAGGCTCAGCTGCTCGGCCGCGGCGCGCAGGTTCTGCGTCTGGGCGACGGCGACGAAGGTGGGGAGGGCGTTGAGGGCGATGCGGGTCATCTTGGTCAGATTTTCTTACCGTCTGAGCCTGAATTCATCGATTCCATACCGGATCGGAGGATCTTATCCTTACCAGCACGCACTCGAAAAGGAGATCCCATGACCGCCCAAGCCTCCCGCATCCCCGGATCCCCGCGCCTCGTCGAAGGCTGGCCGACGCGCCTGCTCCGCGCCCTGGTCGACGCCCACCGCCAGGCGTTCATCTCGCGCCGGGGACTCGACGCCCGCCTCATCGCCGACATCCACGCCCCGCACCCCGTGCCCACGCCGGACGAGCTCCGCGATGCCTGGCGCCTCTGGTTCGGCGGCGACGTGATGCGCAAGCTCTGACCTTTCCAGCCATCCGCCAGGAGAACGCCATGACCGACCTCACCCTCAACGCCTCCGCCCTCGTCCTGGCCGCCGCGGCCACCGTCGGCACCTTCGGCGGCCCCGCGGCGCTCGCCAAGCACCAGTACGTGCATGCCGTGCGCATCGCGGCCGGCGCGGCGCCGCCGGGGCGGACCCTCGCGGCGCCCCTGCGGCGCCATGCCTGAGCCGACGCTTGCCCCGGCGATTCATGAGGCATGATAATCTGGTCGGAACGACCAGAAACAGCATGTCCAACACCGCCAGGAAGCAGCCCCCGCCGGGGCGATGGGCCCTTCAGGATGCCAAGTCGCATCTGAGCGAACTGATCCGCCTCGTCCACAGTCACGGCCCCCAACATGTGATGGTCCACGGCCGCGACGAGGTGGTGGTCATCGGCGTCGACGAGTACCGGCGACTCCAGGGCAGGAGGACGGGCCAGGCATTGATCGACGCCTTGCGCGCCTCGCCACATCGTGACGTCGAGATCGACGTGGCGCGCCCCGGCGCGATGCCGGTCAGGGACGTCGATCTGTGAGCGGTTGGCTCGTCGACACGAACGTCCTGTCGGAGCTCCGGCGGCCGCGCGCATCGAAACGGGTCCAGGCCTTCATCGCCGGGCAGGCGCTCGAGTCGCTGTTCATCAGCAGCGTGACCCTCGCGGAGATCCGGTTCGGGATCGAGCTGCTGGACGACCCGGTCCGGCGGGCCGACCTGGCGTCGTGGTTGACCCACGGCGTGCGTCCCCTGTTCGAGTCGCGCGTCCTTCCGGTCTCGGAGGACGTCATGCTGAAGTGGCGCCTCATGGTGCACGAAGGGCGGAAGGCGGGGCATGCGTTCTCGCAGCCCGACCTCATCATCGCGGCCACGGCCGCGGTGCACGGACTGACCGTGGTCACGAGAGACGTGTCGGCGTTCGCACG
>Ga0209051_1002296_pt1 | contig 13938 bp, 11 predicted proteins | sample AraplaCvi_mMS_r2_2_FD_184286 | JGI IMG/M metagenome (GOLD analysis project Ga0209051, IMG submission 184286) | Arabidopsis root microbial communities from North Carolina, USA - plate scrape MF_Cvi_mMS_r2 (SPAdes) (version 2) | ecosystem: Host-associated > Plants > Roots > Endosphere | place...
ACGCCTTCGAGATCGACGCCCGCGTCGTCACCTGGGCCGAGGTCCTGCCCTTCGTGCAGGACGGCGGCTACCGGTATCGATCCCTGTGGAGCGACGCGGGCTGGCGCTGGGTCGAGGCGCAGGCCGGCCGCCCCCGCTACCTCGAGCCGCGGGACGGCGAGTGGAACGTGCGGCGATTCGGCCGCTGGCTCCCGCTGGATCCGCGCCTCCCCGCCTGCCACCTCTCGGCCCACGAAGCCCGGGCCTGGTGCCGCTGGGCCGGCCGGCGCCTGCCGACGGAGCACGAATGGGAAGCCGCCGCGCGCGAGTGCGGGCCGGCGTTCGAGTGGGGCGGCGTGTGGGAATGGACATCCAGCCCGTTCGCGCCCTACCCCGGCTTCGTGCCGCACCCGTACCGAGACTACTCGGCGCCGTGGTTCGACGGGCGCCCCGTCCTCCGCGGAGGCTCCTTCGGCACGCAGGCGCGAATGAAGGACGCGGCGTACCGCAACTTCTTCGTCGCGGATCGCACCGACGTCTTCGCCGGCTTCCGCACCTGCGCCCTGGGGTCGGGTCTCCAGACCTGACCCCGACTTTCGACCGCGCACCGAACACGGGATCAGGTCTGAAGACCTGACGCCCCACCGTCAGATGGTCTCGCGCACCTGCTGCACCGTGTGCCGCAGCGGCGGCAGCAGCGCCGTGAGCGGGCGTTCGTCCGGGTAGGCCTGCGCCTGGAAGGTCATGCTGAATGGCCTGGAGATCGGGGAAGCGCTTCCGCAGCGGCTGACCACGATCCGATCGCCCCGCTACCGCATCGGCCAGCGGGCCGCCGAGAACATCCTGGCCAGGCTGTCCGGACGCAGTCCGCCCCGCCGGGACGACATGGGATTGGAGTTCATCGCGGGACAGACCGCGTGACGAGCGCCTGGCGCGGGCGTCGAACAGGGGGGGTCAGGTAGGATGACCGGACCCTACCGCCTCATTGGCGATCTTGCGAAGCGCCGCCACGAGCGCGATCGAGACCAGCACGAGGCCGATCACGAGTCCCACCCAGAAGCCGTACACCTCCAGCGGACCGTGGTCTCCGAAGCCGCGGTACGCGAGCCACCACCCCACCGGGATCCCGAAGGCCCAGAAGGCCACGCCCATCAGCACCATCGGCAGCAGCGTCACCTTGTATCCGCGCAGCGCGCCCATGGCGCAGACCTGTGTCGCGTCGAAGAACTGCCAGCAGGCGGCGAACAGCAGCAGGTCGGCGGCGATGACCCGCACCGTGGCGTCGGCCGTGTAGAGGGCGGCCACGGCGTGGCGCAGGCCCACGATGGGGCCGATGGCCAGGCCCGCGATCACGAGCCCGAGCGCGATGCCCGTCCAGGCGATGCGCCGCGCGCCGCGCGGGTCGCGCGCGCCGAGCGAATGCCCGACGCGGATGGCGAGCGCGGAAGACAGCCCCATCGGCAGCATGAAGATCAGCGACGAGAAGTTCAGCGCGATCTGGTTCGCGCCGATCTGCTCCGCGCCGAACCGCCCCACGAGCACCGCCACGCTGCAGAAGGCCGCGACCTCGGCGAGACCCGCGCCGCCCATGGGCAGGCCGATACGCAGCAGGCGCTTCTGGGCGGGCCAGTGCGGCAGCGTCCAGTTCCGCCACACGTAGGTCGGCTTGTAGTCCGACGCGCGCGCCGTCCAGGCGACGAGCAGCAGCAGCGCCACCCACATGCCGACACCGGTGGCCCAGCCGCAGCCCGCCCCGCCCATCGCGGGGAAGCCCAGGTGGCCGTAGATCAGCACCCAGTTCAGGGCCGCGTTGCAGGCGAGCCCGACGAAGGCGAGCACCATGATCGGCCGCGGATGATTGATGCTCGCCGAGTAGAACGCGAGCGCGCGATAGACCAGCGCCGCGGGCATCCCGAGGCAGATGCCCCACAGGAACACGCCCGTGCGATGCGCGAGCGCGGGCGCGATGCCGGCGAGCGTGAGCAGGTGCGGCGTCCAGGGCATCACGAGCAGCGGCACCACGCTGAGCGCGGCCGCGAGCCAGATGCCCTCGCGCGCGTCGCGGGCGACGGCCTCCAGGTCGCCCGCGCCGAAATGATGCGCGATGACGGGCGACACCGCCTGCACCACGTACATGAGGCTGATGAAGACGGGGATCCACAACGCCACGCCGAGGCCGACCACGGCCAGCTCGCCCGCACCGGCGTGGCCCGCCATCACGGTATCCACCAGCCCCATCAGCACCTGCGCGATCTGCGACAGGATGATCGGGCCGGCGAGGCGCAGGAGCGCGCGGATCTCCTGCAGGAACTTGGGGCGGTGCGGCATGGGGGCTTCGAAAGGACCGCGCATTGTAGGGAAGCGCCACCGGTGCCCGTGAGGGGGTCGGGTCTTCAGACCTGACCCCCTCTCACGGGCACCGAGTCTTCAGTACAGCACGGCCGACAGCCGATCGAAGAACGCGGTGACGGCGTGGGCACGTCGAGCGGCCGATTCGCGGCGCCGCCCCTCTTCCAGGCTCATGGCCTCTTCGACGCCCTCGGCCAGGCGATCCAGCGGCCAGGCGCGCGTCTCGTCGGGCGCGTGCCATGTCTCGAAATAGCCCGCGAGCTTCGCGGACTGACCGTGGTCGCCCTCCCGCACGAGCCCCGCCACGGCCACGCCGAAAGCCGAGGCGACGATCGCGCCGTGCAGGCTGCTGCAAGCGCAGGCGCGCGCGTGGGCGAGCAGCGCGCAGAGATCCCACACGTCGAGCGATTCGAAGATGCGCGCCCGGCCTTCGGGCAGGCGTGCGGCGAGGCGCGCGAGCAGTGCGGGATCGTCGTGCCAGGGCGCCGCGCCGGCGCGCCAAAGGACGATGCCGAGCTTCGTGCGCGTGCACAGCCGCGCGAGCTGGTCGGCCGCGCGCGCGAGGCTCGCATCGTCGCCGAATTCAGCGGAGAGCTGCAACGCGACGTAGCCCTCGCCGAAGTCCCGCAGGATGTCGGCGACCGGCCGCCCCCGTGCCCGCTCGCGGATGCGGGGGCCGAACAGCCGCTCCACGGCGGCGACCGGGTCCGGCACGAGCGACGCCTGCACGCCGGCCGCCCGCGTGGCCGACTGCGTCGCGGCGTCGCGCACACTCGCGACGTCGGCATCGGCGAGGCGTCGGAGCACTTGCGTCCGCGGGTCCGGCGCGAGCCTGGCGAGCGCGCTGCCGCCCGCGCCCGCGAACGCGATCCGCTCGACGCCGGGCAGCGCTTCGCGCGCCGCGACGTACGGGAAGTCCGCGTCGGTGCCCAGCATCGCCTGCCGCCAGGCCGGCTCGAGGCCGGGCTCGCGCTCGAGCGTCGCGAGCACGCCGTCGACGTCCTGCGGGCGCAGCAGCATGACGGCTGCCTCGCGGGCCGAGGTGGTCAGGATCTCGCCGCCGACGTGCAGCACGTGCGCGCCCTGCAGCCGCCCGAGCCGCGCGAGCCCGTGCAAGGACTGCACCCGATGGCCGCCCACGGCGCGCAGGTCGCGCTCCGCGAGGCCGGCGACCACCACCTCGCGGCCGGGCAGCATCACGGCGGCGACGTGGGCGAACAGCAGGTCACCCAGATTGTGGCGATCGGACGCGCCGAAGAGGACGACGGGGCGGGGCATGCGCCATCGTAGTCCGGCGCATCGGGCCCTTTCGTTCCGACTTCATGTCCCGATCAACCGTCGGCCAGTGTCCTTGCCAGGCGCTCGGGCGTCGTCGCCGCGACAAGCGCTTCGATATCCTCCGGCTCCAATCCGCGCTCCTGGCCGACCTGGCGAATCGCGGCGGCCAGGGGCGCGCCGCGATCCGTCGCGGCTTCTGCCTCCGGGGTGGATAGCCAGCGCTTGAGCTTCGCGAGCGTCGCCTTCGCCGCATCCGCTCCGGCCTCCTCGAGAAACTTCTTCTGGTAGGCCGCCCAGAGTTGCCGCGCGGCTTCGATGGCGATGGGGACGATCAACGCCCCGGCGACCTCGAGACTACGGGTTTCAGTGGCGGCGGCCTGGCGCGACAAGTCGTCCAGGGTGCGATCGCCGGCCCTCTCCGCCATGGCTTCCAGGTTCAGCGCCTCGATCTCGCGACCGGCGCCTTGCAGGATGGCGACCGCGATGCGTGATGCGATGTAGTCGGACTCCGTCATTCCCATTTCTCGATCGTGGCGGGCTGTTCAGAGCTCGCGGTTCTGGATCAAGCGCCGGTAGTGCTTTCCGAGGGCGGTCAGCGCGCAGCCCTTGGAATGGATCGCCGCAAAGAACATGTCGTCCGCGCCCACGGGAACCACCAATCCCTGACGGTTGAACTTCTGCAGTTCCTTGAACACGCGGACGTGCTCGTCGTTCACGGGCAGGAGCTTGAGCTTCTTGTTCACGTGCTCCCTGTCAGGCTCGTACGACGAGTCGAGTGCGAAGACGTGATCCGCGGCCGGGAAGTACTCGGGCAGCCTGTGGAGGACATCGAACGAGATCTTCGGCTCCACCTGGCGCAGCGTCACGAAGTTCTGGACATTGGCCTTGTAGATGGGGCGCTGCTCCTTGCTGCGCAGCGTCTGATCGATGTAGGCATAGACGGAGGCCGGCGTGATGTTGCCGCAGATGTCCGCGGCACCGCCATCGAGCGCGTCGAGCAGCAGGCCCGTGAACAGGCCGTTGCGCGCGCCTTCGCGGGCCAGTTGCGTTCGATCGCAGGAGGTGAGGATGGTCGTGCCGCGGCCGATGGCCGATTCGCCGTCGCTGCGAAAGCCGTTGTTCTCGCCGGCCCTGCCGGCATTGCAGCAGTCCAGGATGATGACCCGGGAATGGTTGCCCACGCCTTCGTTCGCCAGTCTCACGATGCTGGACATCCGCATCCCCTGCTTCTGGTCGCTCGAGCCGATGTACCCGTCCCCGCTGGCGTCGATGAAGCCGTGTCCGGCGAAATAGAAGATGGCGACAGACATCCCGCCCATCCCGAAGAAGCGGCTGACCGCCTCCTGGAGCCCTTCGGCGTCGACGCCGTTGCGGTCGTCGCTCACGATGAGTTCGACGTCGGCGTTCGGCGAACCATCACCGGTTCGCCGAAGCCGCTCCGCCACGGCCTGGGCATCGTTGACGCAACCGCGGAGGGCCCCGGCGCCGCCGTAGTAGTGATCGATCCCGACCACGAGGGCCTTGATGTAAGGCTTCATGTTGTAGTTCATGGCACAAGCACTCCGAACACATGCTCTTCGACTGCGACCAACGCCCCCTGTCGCCCGGTCAACTTCCGCCGCCCTTCCGACCCGTGTCCTTGTTCGTGGACTTGCCCGAGCCGCCGTGCTCGTCGCCGCCCTTGCCGTCCGTCGAATCGGTCAGGGCCAGGTGCCAGCACAGGATCTTCTTCGTCGTCTTCGAGTCGGCGTTCAGGATGTCGAGCAGGCTGCTCAAGGCACCGCTCAATCGGTCGATGTCCGCCTGTGGCAGCGAGGACAGGACGGACTGATCCTGGGTCGTCTCGACCAGGACGACCCCGTTCATCAGCTTCCTGTTCCGCGCCTCGTCTTCCGCGACAGGGATGTGAGACTGGAAATGGATTGCCTTGAGTTCAGCCATGTTGTCCTCCGATCGCCCTGGTGGCAGGTTGCTGGCACTGCAGCGTCTTGTTCAACTGAAGTACTGGCCGGGGGCGCTCGCGCCTTGACCGGCATCGACGTAGTACGGGCCTCGCGTGAGTTCATCGAGCAACGCATCGGCCTTCCTGACGGTGGGCGCATCGGCGCCCAATCCCGCCCGCAGCATGGGCATGGCCTTGCGCACCAGGTCGATGCCCTGCTCGCGATGTCCGGTGAGCGCGAGCGAGCGAGCGCAGTTCAGGCTGAACAAGCGGTCGCGCATCTGCACCGGGCTCTTCGCGAGCGCCGTGTCGTCGCAGAGGGCGCCCCACGAGGCCAGCGCCGCCGGGTGCCGGCCTTCGGCGGCCAGCGCGATGCCCTCGAACAGCGCGGTTCGCGTCGCCTCGCCCGCCTCGGCCCCGCCCGCATGCAAGACGAGCCGACGGGCGCGTGCCGTCCAGGCGAGCGCGGTGCGCGTGTCGTCCCCGGCCAGCGCAAGCTCCGCGAGCGCGTTCTCGACGATCAACCGGTAGTAGGGATCCAGACCCGCCGACGCTTCTGGCTGGTCGAGTTGCTCGAGGCGCGCCCGCATCGCACTCTGCGCCTGCCGATCGCCTGCCGCGGCGGCGGCGCGAGCCATCAGCATGGCGGCCTCCATCCGCCGGGTCGGCAGGGGATCGCCGTCCATCTGCGGTCGAAGGGCCTCGGCGAACATGGCCGCCCGCTGACCGTGGCCTTGCTTGAGCAGTACCCGCACCTCATGGGCATCGAGCCTGCGGCAGGCGGCGCTGCGGGCACCCAGGGCCTGGTTGCACTCCTCGATCGTGCCGGGCAGCCACCCGCCAAGGTCGGCATAGCGGCCGTTGTCGATGTCGATGTCGGCGCGATAGGACGCGACGTCGCGAAAGCGCGCGCCTGCGAGCTCCGGATGGGAGATGGCGAGGGCTTCGGCATCGCGCACGAGGGCATAGGCCTCTGCCTGCTTCCCGAGCATCGACTGCACCCTGGCCAGGCCCAGCCGCACGATCAGCAATTCCAGCGGAGAGGAGTCGGGCACGCCGGCGGCGCGGGAGAGATAGTCTTCATAGGCGTGGCGCGCATCGTCGAGCCGGTCCTCATGGCGAGCGATCGAGCCCGTGAACGCCCTCATCGACTGAAGCGTGGCGGCGTCGGTGCCATGGATCTCCGCTTCGTGTCGCGCATGGCCGAGCGCATCCTTGGCCTCGTCGATGCGAGTCAGCCCGAGGGCGACGTTCGTGCGCAGCAACCAGGCCTTGATGCGCAGAGGCGCATCCTGGGGCGAGCCCAGCCGCTGCAGGAGGATGTCGAGCGTCGTATCGGCGGCAGGCGAGTTTCCGAGCGCGAACTGCGCGCGGGCAATGCTGGCCAGCAGTTCGTTGACCGGTAGCGCGGCATCCCGGTTGCCCGCCGCGAGCAGCTTCCCCCTGCCGACCTCGAGCAGCTCCGCGGGGCTCGGCTCGTGACCGGCGAAGCGATCGGGATCGGTGCCTTCGAACAACTGCTCCATGAACTGGCGCGCGGCGATGGCCTGTGCGGCGGCGCTCTGGGCTTCGATGCCGCGCACGATCGCGATGGCGCCGGCACCCAGTACCGCGGCGATGGCTCCCGTGGCGGAAGCGACGGCCAGCCGATGCCGCTGGATGAACTTGCCGGCGTAGTACCAGAAAGTCGGCACCCGGGCGGCCACCGGCCTGCCTTCCGCCCAAAGCGCCAGATCGGCGGAGAGCGCGCTTGCCGAGACATAGCGGCGCTCGGGCGTGCGCGCCAGCGCCTTCAGGACGATGGCATCCAGGTCGCCCGAGAGCCCTTTGCGAAGGCCTGGCGGCGTCGTGCCGCGGGCTTGCGCGAAGGCGGGATCGCAGTGCCGCCGGCTCGGCGGCCGCGGCTCCTGGGTGAACACGGCGTCCTCTTGGTGCGAGGCGGAAGAGCTCTTGGGGACGTAGGCGCGTTCGCCACAGAGCAGCTCGCAGAGGATGACGCCGAGCGAATACACGTCGCTGGCCGTGCTCAAGGCCAGCCCGCGCAGTTGCTCGGGGCTGGCATAGGCGGGCGTCAGGGGCCGGCCGCCCGCGCGGGTGAGCTCCGTCGCCTCGAGGGCGAGCTCCGGATCGCCCAGCACCTTCGCGATCCCGAAGTCGAGCAGCTTGACCTCACCCTCGCCGTTCACGAGGATGTTCGCCGGCTTCAGGTCCCGATGCAGCACGAGCTTGGCGTGCGCGTATTGAACCGCCGACAGCACCTGCTGGAAGAGATTCACGCGCTGAAGGAGCGTCATGCGACGGCTGTCGGCATGCTCCAGCAGCGTGGTTCCGGACACGTACTCCATCACCAGGTAGGGCGTGCCGATCTCGGTCACGCCGACGTCGTACAGGCGCGCGATGTGCGCATGCTCGAGGCCCGCCAGGATGCGGCACTCGCGCAAGAGGCGACGGGTGAGCATTTCCTGCCCGGGACCCGCGTACGGCAGCTTCAGCGCCACCTCGCGCCGCACCTGGTCGTCGGCGCGGACGGCGAGCCAGACGGTGCTCATGCCGCCGTCCCCGATGCGCCGGAGGATGCGCCATCCACCGATCACGTCGCCTTCGTCGACCGCGGCGCTGTTGCCCAAGGTGGGAAGGACGGACAGGAAGTCGCCCGTCTCCTTCGCGTTGTGCCGCGCCAGCATCTTCTCCAGCGACTTGCGAAGCTCCGGGGTGGCGTCGACGGTCGCGAGCCATGCAGGCACGTCGCCCGGAGGCAGGTCGAGGGCCTCATCGAGAAGCTCGAGGAGGCGAGGCCATTCGTTGCGCTGCGCAGGCATGAGGGCGGACCGGGTGAAGCTCATTCATTCATTCGGACGGAATCGAGGCGCCATTCCGGACAACGGCGCCTCAACGCTTCAGGGCATCCATCAACAGCAGCCTTGCCTTCTCCCAGTCTCGTCGAACGGTGCGCTCCGTCACGTCGAGCGCTTCGGCGATCTCCTCCTCGGTGTATCCGCCGAAGAACCGCATCTCGACCACCTTGCTCAGTCGCGGCGACACCTCTTCGAGGCTCAGCAGGGCCTCGTGGATCTCGAGGATCTCCGCTTCGCCCGATGGCAATTCGTCGCGCACCTGGGTATCGAGCGTGATCTCCTCGTTGTCGCCCCCGCGCCGCACGGCCTGCCGCTCGCGCACCGTGTCGATGATGATCGAGCGCATCACCCGCGACGCATAGGCGAAGAACGCGCGGCGATCCGACATGCGCAACTGCCCGGCACCGAGGAAGCGCATGTAGGACTCGTGCACCAGGGCGGTCGTCTCGAGATACGTGTAGCGCCCTCCATTGCGGAGCCGGGAGCGCGCCAGCTTCTTGAGCTCGCTGTAGGCGGCGTCGAACAACTCGTCGCGGGCCTTGGCATCACCCGCCTCCACTCGCTGGATCAGTTCGGTCAGCAATGCCATGTGTCAGCTCCCTCGCGTTGCCGGAATTCGCGACACGATCGTCACCTGCTTCGTCGTCCAGGCGATCACAGGCCCCCACTGTTGGACGTCACCGCCCTCCCCCCGCGCCCCCAGGAAGGTCGACGGCCGGCGCTCGAGCTCCGAGCACGACAGCTCCCCCGGGCGGACTCCCGCGTCGACATCGGGCTGCGCCATCAACGACGCATCGGAAGACTCCGTGCTGACGAAGAGCTTCAGGATCTTCCGCGCTTCCGACCAGCCGAGGTCCTGGAGATGGTCCGGGACATCGGCCTTCAACGCCGCGTCCGAGTCGAGGATCCAGGCCGATTCGCCGCGCCCGAGCCAGCGGCCGCTGCCACCGACGGTGCCCGACATCGCCAGGGGCCGGATGCCGAATCCCGGCGTCAGCTCGAGAAGCAGGCAATACAGCCGCTTCTCGGATCGGTTCGTCAACCGGATCGAGACCTGCACCGGCTTCCACTCGCCGCCGTCCTGGCGGCGATAGTCCAGCCGCACCTCGCCCCCCGCGTCTTCGGTCAGCGGAGGGCCGCCATCCACCGATTCACTGCCTTCCGAGTCGAACAGCGCCATCTCGAGCGCGTCCTCAGGCAGGCCCTTCTCAGGCGGCGACCGGCTGGCGAGTCGATGCCAGCGCGCGATGTCCTGGAGGCGGGTCGCGATGCACTTTGCCGAAGGGGTGTCGGCGCAAAGCGCCCGCGTTTCCGCCGGGTGCGTGATGCGGAACCCATCCGGCCCCGCGTGCACGGCGAGCGCCGCCCCCGCCGGTCGCTCGCGAACGAGCAGCGAAGGCCCGCCGCCCGGGCCGCTGGCCGCGATCGCCGCCCGAAGCTGCGCGATACCGTCCTCGTCCCCCAGAAGCGCCACGTCCATGGGCTGCGCCGGCCAGGAAGTCACGACGGCGCGCAGCGTCGTCTCGGGGCCGGCGACGAATCCCGGCGCGAATCGTGGCTCGATCGTGGAGTGCCCCGGAAACGTGGCCGTCAAGGTCGCGTCGCCGATCGACCGCGACAGATCCGAGAATTCGGCGACGCCCGTCTCGAAGAGCGCGAGCCGCGTCTGCGCATCGGGCGCGGGCCGAGGCATGCCCTGCATTTCTCCCGCGTCGATCTTCCAGCGCTGGTATTGGTACTGCGTCGCCGAATGATGACGATCCTGGGTCACGATGTCGCCGCCGAGGAACGGTCGGTCGAAATCCTCGTCGAAGGCACTCTGGATCAAGGGCGACTGGTTCGCGCAATGTCGCACGACCTGCGAATGGACCCGGTTGAAGAGATCGCGATAAGTGGGGAAGCTCGGCGAACGATCCAGGGCCTCGGTCAGGAAGAGGCTGAACGCGCCCCGCCTGCCGCCCTCCAGGTCCGAGGTTTCGGCGGCCAGCTGATCTGCTGTGCAGGCCGCCAGCAGGACGTGCCGCCCACGAGGCAGCAGGAAGCGGCGCGCCGGCTCGGCCCCGGCGCCGCCGCGGGCGAACAGCGGGGCGGCCCGATCCATCATGCGGACGAGTCGGGTGGCGTCGAGCGGGCGGGTATCGTCCGTCGCCAGTCGGACATCGGGCCCGGGAACCCGCGTGCCGGAGCCCGAATGGCACGAGTCGAGGATGACCAGGACATGGCCCGCCCGTTCCGCGATCCTCGCGATGCGGACCGCGAGTTCCTTGTCGAAGAGATCCGTCTGTCCCTCCGTGCGGCTGTCGACGCACACCAGGGTCTCGAGCTCGCGCGCCGGATCCATGTCGCGGTACGCCTCGGGCAGCGGCATCCGCGATCCGTGGCCGGAGTAGCAGAACAAGGCGGCGTCGCTCGCGCCAGCCTGCGTCAGGTGCGATTCCAGGCCGGAGAGAACGGCCTCGCGAGTGGCTTCCGAATTCAGGAGACGATGGCAACGCAGCGTGTCGCCCGCCGCCTGCGTCCTGGCTTCCAGCAGCGATTCCATCGCCTGAATGTCTCGCACGCAGCCCCTGAGCGGCGTCATGGGCTTGGGATAGGCGTCGATCCCGACCAGCAGCGCGTAGACGGTCCTGGGCATCAGGATACCTCCGAGGTGGAGGTGTGCCAGTGTGCCGGATCGAAGTCAAGGGACGCGATCGCCAAGATTGGGGATACGGGGAGGAGGCGTCGGTCTCGCGGACATCGCCAATGTCCGGGGGCGTCGCGCCATCGCGTCTGAAAAGTCAAGGCGCTCGGATGCACGGGGAGGCCTTCAATGTACGGACTCGAGGGCTTTGCCTACAACATCGCGAATGTCTACCGCATCGCCGCGCCGGCCCTCGGCTATCGACGCGCGGACGTCTCGACGCGCGAGCTGCGGGAGGCCTATCGCGCCTTCATCCGCCACCATCACAAGCTCCACGAGCTCGGCGCCTCGGACAGCCTCATCGTCTCCGATCCGGACATCGCGAAGGTTCTGCTGGCAAGGATCGGCAGGAGCAAGGTCGATGACCTGGACCAGGAGCCCATGATCGACGCCACTCCGAGCGAGGCAGAGTTTGCGCGGCGGGCGGCTCAAGTCGTCCTCGCGCTCGTCGCCTTCAACGCGCGATGCCCGGAGTTCTTCCAGCTCTTTCATCTCGTGGTGCATGGCATCGCACTCTCCTGCTCCGGCAGGAACCGCGCCGGGCGACGCCCCTGCGCAGGATCTTCGCGCGCGCTCATCGGCCTGATCTGGATCGAGACCGAACAGTTCCTCGACATCGACGATCTCGTCGAGATCTTCGTGCAGGAGGCGACGCATACGCTGGTCTACCTCGACGAGCTCAATCAGGGCCACTTCCACCATGACAAGCTCGAAGGGCAAGAGTACCGGGCTCGGTCGGCCATCCTCCCGTGCTCGCGGCCGCTGGACAAGGCGATCCACAGCATCGCCGTTGCCGCGGAAGTGCTGCATGCCCGGCGCAGCTTCCTGGGCGAACCGCTGAATCCGCGCGTTCACCCAGCCTCGTCCGAGCTGGCGCGAAACGCGCTGAGCTCCGTCGAAAGCGTTCTCTCTCAACGGAATCTTCACGAGGTCTGCATGCCGCGGGCCATCGAGCTGACGCGATCGGCGGGACGCCTGATCGAGCGGCTCACGCGTTGATCGGAAGGTCAGCGGGACGGCCGTTCGCCGGCGCCGGCCTCCGACGTGCTGGCCCGCAAGTGAAGGCGGAGACACTGGACAAAGTCCGGACGCGGGGCATGATGCCCGGGGTCGACCGACGAGAAAGACAGCCCATGACCGAACGATCCTCCTGTTTCGTGATCATGCCTTTCTCCAGCCCGGGCGGAACCGACTATTCGGAGGATCACTTCACGGAGGTCTACGAGGACATCTTCGTTCCCGCGATCGAAGGCGCCGGGCTCCTGCCGGTGAGGGGGGACACGACCGTGATCTCCCGGCACATCCTCGGCGACCTTCTCTCCAGCATCGAGCAGGCGTCGATCATCCTTTGCGATCTTTCGGCGGCCAGCCCGAACGTCCTGTTCGAACTCGGCTGGGCGTTCCGCGCCGATCGCCCCTGCGTTCTCGTGAAGGACGACTTGACGAGGTACCCGTTCGATCTCCAGCACAACCACGTCACGACGTATCGCAGCTCGTTGAAATCCCGGCTGGTCCGCAGCGACATCGCCTCGATCACGGAGCTCATCGTGAACACCCTGGATGACGATGCGCGGCGGTGGTCGCTGGTTCAAAGCCTCGGCCTGGATGCAAGGCTCAAGCACGACGCCGTTCGCGAGAAGGATCCCATTGCCTCGGCGATCCTCGATATCCGCGAGGAATTGAGTTCTCTTCGAACAAGGCTCGAGTCGAGAGAAACCTATGCGGGACCTCCTGGCGGCAACTCCGAGACGTCGGGCAACTTGGATCTCACTCCGCGTGGTGCCATGTGGGACAGGGATGCGCTCATTTCGGTCCTGGAGGAAGAACGCGGCAACGTGGGGCGTGCGGCACAGCGACTCGGGATTTCGAGGGACAGTCTCTACAGGCGAATCAAGGCCCTGCAAATCCCGCTCGAGGAGGTGCGCAGGTGACCCCGCGCCGCATCAGATAGTCATCGCCGGGTCGCTCACGCTCGGCTTCCCGTTCTCGACGTGGCCCGCGAGGCGCACGTGCAGGACGGCATCGCGCGCGGCGGTCACCACGAAGTCGTACCACCCGAAGTGGCGAGCGAGCTTGAAGTGCAGCCGCTCCGTCGCTCCTGCCTCGACCCGGAGCGTCTTCGTCTCGTGGACATAGCGGTCGCGGACGCGCACTTCCTCGTCATCCGAGCCCGAGTTCAGGACGGAGAGCGTGATGCCCTCCCCGTCCGCGTCGTACTTCGCCTCGACTTCCAGCCGCGCCGCGTGCGCCGCGACACTGCCGCGGAACTCGCGCAGGAAGCCGTTGGACGAGCGCACGCTCAGGTCGAACGTGTGGTCGCGGCGCGCGGGCCAGGTGCCCGCCAGGCGCCGGCCCGCCTCCACCGTGTAGGTGCGCGGGGCGTCGCCCGCGTTCGCCGAGTGCACGAGGAAGACCGCCGTCGCCGTGCCCGTGTTGCGGAACACGAGCTTTTCGGCGCGCTGGTCCACGAGCACGCTGCCGCTCGCGTGCAGGGCGTAGGGCAGCGCGCGCGCGAGGCGCATGCCGGGCTCCTGCCGGGGGCGGTGCTCGTCCTCGGGCGGCTCGACGGGATAGTCCGCATGGCGCTCGCGATCGGGCGGCAGCCAGCCCGCCGTCAAGGGCAGGTCGGGCACCGCCGCATCGGGATTGGCGAAGTCGAAGCAGGAGGTGAGGTCGCCCGTCACGGCCCGGCGCCAAGGCGTGATGTTGCTCTCGATCAGGTCGTCGTTGCCGTTCGCGAAGCGCGCCTCGAGAAACTTGATCACCGAGGTGTGGTCGAAGAGCTGCGAGTCGACCCAGCCGCCCTTGCTCCAGGGCGAGATCGCGAGCAGCGGCACGCGCATGCCCAGGCC
>Ga0209051_1002299_pt1 | contig 13906 bp, 9 predicted proteins | sample AraplaCvi_mMS_r2_2_FD_184286 | JGI IMG/M metagenome (GOLD analysis project Ga0209051, IMG submission 184286) | Arabidopsis root microbial communities from North Carolina, USA - plate scrape MF_Cvi_mMS_r2 (SPAdes) (version 2) | ecosystem: Host-associated > Plants > Roots > Endosphere | place: USA...
CCGAGCCATGCGAGTGCCTCACCCGTACCGCAGCCGGCATCGAGCACGCGCATGCCCGGGCGCAGCCCGAGGGTGCGGATGGCCGCGCGCAGCTCCGGCTCCGCAAACGCGTTGAAGCTGCGAAGCTTCCCGCTGTAGTCGCGGGAGGTGGTATCGCCGAGCAAGCCGCGGGCAGGGAGGGCATTCACGCTCATGCGATGTGAGTGCCCGGGAGTCACCGCCGGGTTGTATGGATTTCTTCTCTTGTGGGAGTGAGCTTGCGAACGATGCTCCGTCGCGGACCCATCGCTCGCAAGCTCACTCCCACAGACCTGCGCTTACCAGGCGATACGCGCCCTATCGCGGTAGAAATCGCCGGTGCCGGCTTCCTGCTCGTTGACCAGCGCGGCCCAGACCACGCCCTCGGCGCTCTCCGCGACGGGGCGTCCGCCGGCGCCGCCCATGTCGGTCGCCGTCCAGCCGGGGCAGACGGCGTTGATCAGGATGCCGCTGCCCTGGGTTTCCTTCGCGATGACCTGGGTGTACGCATTGAGCGCCGCTTTCGAAATCCGGTACGCCGGTGCCTTGTCGCCGCACATCGCGTGTACCGCGCACTCGCTGGAGATGTTCACCACGCGTCCGTAACCGTGCCGGCGCATGAGCGGCAGCGCCGCCGCGGTGAGCGACCACGCGCCGAGCAGATTCACGTCCAGCGCGCCGCGGATGTTGGTGAGGTCGCCATCCGCGGACTTGCCAGTGTGGTCGAAGTAGCCGCCGGCATTGTTGATCAGGATATCGAGACGGCCGTACTTGCCCTCGATCTGCGCGATGGCCGCGTCGACATCACGCGGCTTCGTCACGTCCAGCTTCACGGCAAACGCATCGCCGCCGAGCTCGCGCACGGCCTTCAGGGCCTTATCACCCTTGGAAGGTTCGCGCATGCCCATGAACACGGTAATGCCGAGCGCGGCGAGCTGCTTCGATACTTCCAGCCCGATGCCGCGGCTCGCGCCGCTCACCAGCGCGATGCGCTGGCTGAGCGGCGGATCCATGGCGAGGGTCGACGGCCGTTTGGACCGCACCGGCAGGCGGTGAACCTTCGCGCTGCTCATGGCACCTTCGCAACCTCGCTGCACGAGGTATCACCGCAGGCTTCCCAGCCACCACCGAGAGCCTTGTACAGCTGCACGGCGCGGACATTGATCGCGGCTTCCGCTTCGGCCAGCTGGTCCTCCGCCGAGAGCTGCGTGCGCTCGGCATCGAGGAGTTCGAGGTAATCGGTACGGCCGGCGTCATAGCGGAGCTTCGCCAGCTCGGCCGCACGACGGCTTTCCTTCGCCTGCACGAGCAGCTTCTCGACGCGTTCGCGCTGCTGGTTGAAACCGACCAGCGAGTTGTCCACGTCCTCGAGGGCGGTGAGCACGGTGCGATCGTAGTTGGCGCGGGCTTCCTCGGCACGTGCCTTCGCACCCTTCACGCCGGACGCCACGCGCTGCACGTTGAGGCCCTGCCAGGAGATGCTCGGCGCGAGCGACCATGCCCGCGAATCCGCGCCGCCGAAGTCGTTGCTCCGCCCGGCGAGGAAGCCGATGAAGCCGCCCAGCGAGATGTGCGGGAACCAGTCGGCCTTGGCGACACCGATGCGTGCGTTCGCCGCGGCAAGCTCACGCTCGGCGATCCGGATATCCGGGCGGCGCGAAAGCACGTCGTCAGCACCGCCGATCGCCAGGCTGACATCGATCGGCTTGAACGTCGCGGGCGAGAGGTCGATGTCGAGATCGCCCGGACGCGCGCCAAGCAGCACCGCGATGCGGAACTGGTCGGCCGACGCCTGGGTCTCGAGTACCGGCAGCTGCGCTTCGACCGAGGCGAGGCGGGCCTTCGCGCTGGCCAGGTCCTGCTCGGCACCCGTGCCGACATCGACGCGGGCCTGGATGACCTTCAGCGAGTCCTGCTGGTTGGCGATATCGCGCTTCGCGACATCGATACGCAGCTGCGTGCCGCGCAGGTCGAAGTAGTTGCGCGCCACTTCGGCGAACAGCGTGACCTGCGCATCCTGCACCGACGCCTCGCCGGCGGCGGCGTCGGCGCGCGCGGCTTCCACCGAGCGGCGGATGCCACCGAACAGATCGAGCTCCCAGGCGGCATCGAAGCCCGCCTGGTACGCCGTCGTGGTCACGCGCTGGTCGGTGAACCCGGGCTGTTGTTCGCGGCTACGGGTGTACGACACACCTGTGTTGATATCCGGGATCTGCTGCGACTTCGCCGTGCCGAGCGCCGCGCGCGCCTGGTTGAGGCGGGCGAGGGCGATCTTCAGGTCGGGCGCGTTCGTGGCCGCGCGCTGGATAAGGCTATCCAGCGTCGGGTCACCGAACTGCTTCCACCACTGCGCCTGGAAGTTGCCGCTGGTCTGCTGCGTGGCATCGACGCCCTGTAGCGTGACCGGGGCTTCCTTCGGCGCGTGGTAATCGGGGCCCACGCTCGCGCAACCGGCGAGGACGAGGGCCGCGAACAGGGCCGTGGAACGGAAGAGCGTTTTCATGGATCAGACCTCACGAGCCGCGTGTTCGAGGAGGCGGCGCTCGCGGCGAGCGGCACGCTTCGCTTCGGAGCGTTCATTCCAGGCGCGGATCAGCACGTAGAAGAGCGGGGTGAAGATCAGGCCGAAGAAGGTCACGCCGAGCATGCCGGCGAACACGGCGACACCCATGGCGTGGCGCATCTCCGCGCCGGCACCGTGCGACGTCACCAGCGGGACGACGCCCATGATGAAGGCGAACGACGTCATCAGGATCGGGCGCAGTCGCAGGCGAGCCGCTTCCAGCACGGCATCCACGCGGTTCATGCCTTCGATCTCGGCCTCGCGGGCGAACTCGACAATCAGGATCGCGTTCTTGCACGCCAGGCCCACCAGCACGATCAGGCCGATCTGGGTGAAGATGTTGTTGTCGCCACCGGTCAGGATCACGCCGGTGATCGCGGAGAGCAGCACCATCGGCACGATCAGGATCACGGCCAGCGGCAGGCTCAGGCTTTCATACAGCGAAGCCAGCACCAGGAACACGAGCAGCACGGAGAGCGGGAACACCAGCACCGCCGTGTTGCCGGCGAGGATCTGCTGGTAGGTCAGCTCGGTCCACTCGTAGGTCATGCCGTTCGGCAGGTTCGACTGGACGAGCTTCTCCATCGCCGCCTGGGCCTGGCCGGTGCTGTAACCCGGTGCCGCGCCACCGTTGATCTCGGCGGTGGGATAGCCGTTGTAGTGCTGCACGCGATCCGGGCCATTGCTCTGGCGCACGGTGAGGAACGAGCCCAGCGGCACGAGGTCACCCGCGGCGTTGCGCGTCTTCAGGTTGGCGACATCCGACGGCTCGTGGCGGAAGCCCGGCTCGGCGGAAACGTTCACCTGGTACGTGCGGCCGAAGCGGTTGAAGTCGTTCACGTACAGCGAGCCGAGGTAGGCCGCCATGGTCTGGAACACGTCACCCAGGTCGATGCCTTCCGACTTCGCCTTCTCGCGATCGATATCCGCATCGTACTGCGGCACGCTCACCTGGTAGCTGGTGAACAGGTGGGCCAGCTCAGGCGTCTTCTGGCTCTGCGCGATGATGCCCTGGGTCTGCTTGAACATCTCCTCGAAGCCCATGTCGCCGCGGTCTTCGATCTGCATGCGGAAACCGCCGATCGTGCCGAGGCCATTCACCGGCGGGGGCGGGAAGATCGCGATGTACGCATCCTGGATCGAGGCGAACTGACCGTTGAGGCGGGCAGCGATCGCTTCGGCGGAGAGATCCTTCGAACGGCGCTCCTCGAACGGCTTCAGCGTGACGAAGACGATGCCCGCGTTAGTGCTGTTGGTGAAACCATTGATCGACAGGCCCGGGAACTGCACGGCGCTTTCGACGCCCGGATCCTTGAGCGCGATATCGCCCATGCGGCGGATCACGCCTTCGGTACGGTCGAGCGATGCCGCGTCGGGAAGCTGGGCGAACGACACCAGGTACTGCTTGTCCTGGGTCGGCACGAAGCCGGTCGGGGTCTTGCTGAAGCCGAACACGCCCAGGGCGACGAGGCCGGCATACAGCACCAGCACCACGGCCGAGAAGCGCAGGATCTTCTTCACGCCGCCGACGTAACCGTGCGCAGCCTTTTCGAACGTACGGTTGAACGGGCGGAACAGCCAGCCGAGGCTGCGATCCATCCATACGGTGAGCTTATCCTTCGGCTCGTCACGGCCCTTCAGCAGGATCGCGGCGAGGGCTGGGGAAAGCGTCAGCGAGTTGAACGCCGAGATCACGGTGGAGATGGCGATCGTCAGCGCGAACTGGCGATAGAACTGGCCGGTGAGGCCGCTGATGAAGGCGGCCGGCACGAACACGGCGCACAGCACGAGGGCCGTGGCCACGATGGGTCCGGTCACTTCGGTCATGGCCTGGCGCGTGGCCATCTTCGGATCGAGCCCATGCTCGATATGGCGTTCCACGTTCTCCACCACCACGATCGCATCGTCGACGACGATACCGATGGCGAGCACGAGGCCGAACAGCGAGAGCGCGTTAAGCGAGAAGCCCGCGATGTACATGATCGCGAACGTACCGATCAGCGAGACCGGCACTGCAACGAGCGGGATGATCGATGCGCGCCACGTCTGCAGGAACAGGATCACCACGAGCACGACCAGGATGATCGCCTCGAACAGCGTGTGCACCACGGCCTCGATCGAGCCGCGCACGAACACGGTGGGGTCGTAGACGATGGAGTAATCCACGCCCTGCGGGAACTCCTTCTTCAGCGTCGCCATTTCCGAACGCACTTCATCCGAGATGGCGATGGCGTTCGAGCCCGGGCGCTGGAAGATGGGGATCGCGACGGCTTCCTTGTTGTTGAGGAGGCTGCGCAGCGCGTAGTTGTTCGAGCCCAGTTCCACGCGCGCGACATCGCGCAGGTGGGTGACCGAAGCGCCGTCGCTGCGGATGATGATGTTGGAGAAGTCATCCTCGGTGATCAGGCGGCCACGCGTGTTGATGTTCACCTGGAACGCGTTGCTGTTCGGGCCCGGGGGTGCATTCAGCGCGCCGGCCGCGACCTCGATGTTCTGCTCGCGGATCGCGTTGACGACATCGCCGGTGGTGAGGTTGCGGATGGCCAGCTGCTCCGGGTTCATCCAGATGCGCATGCTGTACTCACCGGCGCCGAACAGCTGTACGTCGCCGACGCCGTCCAGGCGGGCGAGCTGGTCCTTGATGCGCGTGCGGGCGTAGTTCGACAGGTAGAGCATGTCGTAACGGTTATCCGGCGACGTGAGATGCACGACCATGGTCAGGTCGGGCGAGCTCTTCGTCGTCGTGACGCCGAGGCGCTGCACTTCCTCCGGCAGGCGCGGCTGCGCCTGGGCGACGCGGTTCTGCACCTGCACCTGGGCGTTATCCAGGTCGGTGCCGAGGGCGAAGGTGACGGTGAGCGTCATCGCGCCATCGCTGGTCGACTGCGAGGAGGTGTAGAGCATGCCTTCCACGCCGTTGATCTGTTCTTCCAGCGGCGTGGCGACGGTTTCGGCGATGGTCTTGGGGTTGGCACCCGGGTAGGTCGCCTTCACCACGACGGTGGGCGGCACCACTTCCGGGTATTCGCTGATCGGTAGCTTGAACACGGCGATACTGCCCGCGATCAGGAAGAGCACCGATAGCACGCCCGCGAGGATCGGGCGTTCTACGAAGAATTGAGCGATTTTCATGGGAGGATCAGTCCTTCGCCTGCGCGACGCTATCGACGCCGGCCGGGCGGCTGGCGACGTTGCGCGCGCTATCGGGTACCAGGGAGGCCATGGCCACGCGCTTGGCGTTCACTTCCACGCCGGGGCGCACGTGCTGCAGGCCGTTCACGATCACGACGTCATCCGCGTTCAGGCCGCTATCGACGACGCGCAGGCCATCGACGAGCGCGCCGGTGGAGACGCGGCGGTATTCGACCTTCTTGTCCTTGCCGACGACGTAGACGAACTTGTTGCCGAGATCGGTGCCGACGGCCTTGTCGTCGATGAGGGCGCGCGGCTGGGCGGCGCCGCTACGCAGTTCCACGCGGGCGAACAGGCCGGGCGTGAACGCGCCATCGGCGTTGGGGAACACCGCGCGGAGGCGGATCGTGCCGGCACCGGCCTTCACCTGGTTGTCGATGAAATCGATCTTGCCGATGTGCGGGTAGCCCTGCTCGTCGGCGAGGCCCATGTCGACTTCCGGGGCGTGGCCGTTCTGGCGGCGCAGGCGGTCGAGCTTCAGGAAGCTCTGCTCATCGACATCGAAGTACACGTACATCGGGTCGGTGGTGACGACGCTGGTGAGCGTATCGCTCGGGGTGACCAGGTTGCCGGCGGTGATCTGCGCGTTGCTGACCTTGCCATCGACCGGTGCGCGCACCTCGGTGAACGAGAGATTGAGGCGCGCGTTGTCGAGTGCGGCCTGCACCGATGCCACCTGCGCCTTCGCGCTGGCGGCGGCGGTATCGAGGCGGTCGGCCTCTTCCTGCGAGACGGCGTGCTGCTGCACCAGCTTGCTGCCGCGGGCGGCGTTGGCGTCGGCGTTCTTCGCCTCGGCCTTCGCCTGGGCCAGGTTCGCGGCGAGGCGGTCGGCCTCGGCGCGGTACGGACGCGGGTCGATGGTGAAGAGCAGGTCGCCCTTCTTCACCGCCGCGCCTTCGCGGAAATGCACCGAGTCGACGTAGCCGTTCACGCGCGGACGGATCTGGATGCTGTCGACGGCCTGGATCCGGCCGGTGAACGTGTTGCTGTCGCTGACCGGGCGGAGCAGCACCTGGGCCACGGTCACCTCGGGGGTGGGCATGGCGTGCGGCGGCTCGGCGGCGTGGGTGCTGGCGGGCGAGCCCAGCCAGATGGCGGACGCGATGGCGACGGCCAGGGCGGACGAACCGAACAGGATTTTCTTCTTCATGGAGGGGAATTCGATGAGTGTGTGTAGGGGAGCCGAAAGGGTTCGGGGCGGCGCAGGATCCGACCTCAACTTTGGTTGAGGTCAAGTCGGTCCGTCTCAGGAGGCGTAACTTAGGTCTTGCGCGTCAAGCGAAAAATGGGTCTACAATCATTCCGGCTGTGACGCTGAGTCACTAATCCCCTTGCAACCGGAGCTGGCGATGGAAGACTTTTCCGCTATCAGCGTGTTCGTGCGGGTCGTGGAGGCGAAGAGCTTTTCCGCCGCGGCGACCCATCTGGAAATGACCCCCTCGGGGGTGAGCCGGGCCATCTCCCGGCTGGAAGAAAGCCTGGGTGCCAGGCTGTTCTTCAGGTCGACGCGTTCGCTGCGTTTGACCGACGATGGCAGTGCGTTCTATGCACGATGCAAGGAGATCCTTGCTGACCTGACCGAGGCGACTGAGGCGCTCGGGTATGCCAAGACCAAACCGGCGGGCAAGTTGCGCGTGGCCGCGTCAACGTCGGTCGGCCGTGCGGCGCTTATCCCCAACCTGGTCGAATTCGAACAGCGTTATCCGGATATCCGGCTCGAACTGACCATGTGCGACTACCCGTTCGACCTGAACGAGGAAGGCTTCGATTGCGCGATCCGCATGGGCGAGCTGGCCGATTCCAGCCTGATCGCCCGCAAGATCGGCCATTTCAGCAACGTGCTCTGCGCTTCCCCCGCCTACCTCGCGCGGCATGGCATGCCCAGGTCGATCGAGGACCTGAAGAGCCACCGCGCGGTGAACTTCGTGCACCCGGCCACCGGCAAGCCCTCGCAGTGGCAGTTCGATTCGCCGGGCGGGCGGGTGTCCGTGGATGTCGATGCGCACATGATGATCAACGACGGTGAATCGGTGATCCAGGCGGCGATCGCCGGCCTCGGCATCATCCAGGCGCCGCATTGCCTCGCCGCGTGTGCCCTTTCGAAGGGCATGCTCGAGATCATCATGACCGACACGATCTCCACCGGCTCGAACCTGTGGATCGTCTACCCGCAGAAGCGCCACCTCTCGGCCCGCGTGCAGGCGTTCATCGAGTGGACCAGCGAGCTGTTCCAGCGCACCAGCGACCCGCAGTGCCGCCTGGTCGAACAGCAGCAGGCCGCCTTGGAAGCGGTGCGCAAGAAGAAGGCGGTGGCGCCGGCGATCGCCGCAGTGGCCTGAATACGCTCGGATTCATAAATCTTCATTCGCATTTCAGGCATTTCATCCGGCCTGGCGCTGGACTGGGGGCTCCCATGACACGGAGCTTCCTCCATGCGCCAGCGCCTTGCCTGCCTCCTGCTCGCCTTCGCCGCCCCGGCCGCCCTGGCCGCCGCCAACGCACCGCCCACCCAAGGCCCTGATGGCTGGCCCGTCGCCAGCGCGGCCACGCTGGGCTGGGACACCGCGACGCTCGACAGCCTCCCGGCGAAGATGGCCGACGGCACCTACAAGAAGATCACCAGCGTCGTCGTGGCCGACCACGGCCGGCTGGTCTACGAGGGCTATTTCAACGGCGGCTCGGCCGACGCCCTGGATGACGTCCGCTCGGCAACGAAGAGCGTCACCGCCATGCTGGTGGGCGCCGCGATCCAGCGCGGTGCCATCCGCGATGTCCACGCACCGGTGTACGCCTTCTTCCCGGAGGTAAAGCTCGAGCGCGTGGATACACGGCGGTCGGGCATCACCCTCGAAGACCTGCTCACCATGAGCTCGATCTGGGAATGCGACGACGACAATGAGTTCTCCGCCGGCAACGAGGAGCGGATGTACGTATCGGAGCGCTGGCTCGATTTCGCGCTGAACCTGCCCGTGCGCGGCTATGCGCCGTGGGTGAAGCGGCCGGCGGATTCACCGTACGGGCGCACGTTCGCGTACTGCACCGCGGGCTCCTTCGTGGCCGGCGCGGTGGTCGAGCGGGCGGTGAAGAAGCCCCTCGCGAACTTTGCCCGCGAGGCGCTCGAAACGCCGCTGGGCATCACCGACTCACACTGGAATGTCTCGAGCGAAGGCATCGGCATGGGCGGTGGCGGCACACGCTACCGCGCGCGCGACCTCGCGAAGTTCGGTCAGCTCGCCCTCGATGGCGGCAAATGGCAGGGCCGGCAGGTGTTACCGGCGGCTTGGGTCACCGCCATGCTTACCGTGCATGCACAGGCGCGCGATGACGCGGAATACGGCTACCAGTGGTGGCGCTTCCACTTCCCCATCGATGGCGTGGACACGCCGGTGTGGGCGATGAGCGGCAACGGCGGGAACTACGTGTTCGTCGTGCCATCGCGCGGCGTCGTGGCGGTCATTACGAGCCAGGCCTATAACGAACGCATGGCGCATCCCCAGTCGCAGGGGTTGTTCCGTGATGTGGTGCTCAAGGCACTGCCCAGGCGCTGACTTGCCATGGGGATGACCTTGTGGAAAAGGATCTTGTGGGAGTGAGCTTGCGAACGATGCTCTTCCGCGGACCCATCGTTCGCAAGCTCACTCCCACAATTCGCGAGCCAGCTTCTTACCGCGGCTGGTCGCGTTGGCGGGATTCGTGGCAGGGCAGGTCGGCGGGACACCACGACGCATCCAGCACGCGCTCCCGCTCGGCGCGCGTGCGCCGCTCGATGCTCTCGATCACGGCCTGGAATCCCGGATCCGCGGCGATGGGGGCGAACAGGGGCGAGGCACGGAGGTAGCCTGCGTCGCGCCAACCCATCGCCACCGCATCATCCAGCGCGGCGACTGCGCCACGGCGGTCTCCCGCGGCTTGCAGCAGCCAGGCCAGCTCGAAGCGGCTGGCCGGCCACGGGTCGTCGGCCAGCGCCTTCCGCGTCGCCGCGATGCGTTGTTGCAGTGGCTCGCCGGTGAGCGCCGGGTCGGCGTAGAGCAGCGCCAGTGATGCCGGGAGCGAGGCGTCCGGACGCATGGCGTGTGCTTCCGCGAACGCGTTCGCTGCCGCGGCCTTGTCGCCACGCCGGAGCGCCAGTTCACCGTCGAGCTGCGCCAGTTCCGGCCGGGCGGTGTCGCGTTGCCTTGCCTCAGCGAGTGCGGCGCGGGCTTCGTCGAAGCGCCCGTGCGCGAACAGGTAGGCTGGCCAGCCCATGTTGCCAAACACGTTATCCGGGGCCAGTTCGAAGACCTGCCTGTAGCGCTGGCCCGCCTGGGTCACGAAGCCGAGCAGCTCGTACTCGCGCGCGATCTGCACCTCGCGGTAACGCACGCGCGCCGGATCGCCGTGCATGTCGAGGTTGGCGCGCAAGGCGTCGGCGAGCCGGCCCTGCTCCTGGTAGAGATACGCGGCGGATGAGCGCGTGGCGTCATCCTCGGGGTCCAGCCGCACCGCCGCTTCGTACGCGGAAATCGCGCCGCCGATATCGCCGAGGCAATCCCGCGCATAGCCCAGCGTCGCCCACGCGCGCGCGCTTTCGGACCCGACGGATACTGCACGCCCCGCGATACGCAACGCGGCGCGCGCATCGTCGAGGCCACCGTTGTAAAGGCAGGTGCGCGCCGCACGCGTGCGGCTGGCGCCGGAAAGCGCCTCCACGTCATCGGGCGCTTCGTGCAGCGCGCGGTCGTACAAGGCCAGCGCGCGCTCGTTGTTGTCGCGCTGGCCCATGCTCGCGTACCAATGCGCGCGCTCCAGGATCTGTTGCTCGGCGCTCGGTGCCGGCTTCTGCTCGCGCGCCAGGAAGCTCGCGCCCAGCGCGGTGACCGCGAGGATGCCCACGGCCGCCAGCGCAGGCCACACCGCAAGACGCCGACGCCTTGGCTCGATGAGGTCGGGGATCACCGGCGCGCCAAGCTGGTAGCCGCGGCTACGTACGGTGCGGATGTAGCGCGGTGCACGCGCATCATCGCCGAGGGCCTGGCGCAGTAGTCGCACCCGCTGCGTGATCGTCTCCTCGTTCACCACCGCAGGTGCCCATACCGCTTCGATCAGCTCATCGAACGTAACGACGCGGTCGCCACGCTCGACCAGGCAGGCCAGCAGGCGGAAGCTGAGGCCCGTGACATCGAGCCGGCCGCCAGCGCGTTCGACGAGCTGGCGGTCGAGATCGATGGTGAGATCGAGGAGGCGAACGCGCGCCACGGTTCAGGCCGGATCAGACGCCGGACGGCAGGAACAGCAGCAGGGCGATGCCGAGCGCGATGCGGTAGATGGCGAAGGGCGTGAAGCGGTGCGAACGGATGTAACCGAGCAGCCACTTCACCGCGATGAAGGCGACGATGGTGGAGACGACGAAGGCGACACCCAGGCCGGTCCAGTCCTCGCCGGCCGCGCCGCCGTGCTGGTACGTCTTCAGCAGCTCATAGCCGGTCGCGGCGTACATGGTGGGGATGCCGACGAGGAAGGCGAACTCGGTAGCCGCCGCGCGATTGCTGGTGCCGGCAAGCATGGCGACGAAGATGGTGGCCGCCGAGCGCGAGGTACCGGGGAAGATGCCCGCCACCATCTGCGCCAGGCCCACGAGGATGGCGACGCGCCAGGTGATCTTCACCTGGTCGGGCCGCTTCGCCGCGACCTGTTCCGCACCGATCATCCAGATACCGCCGATGATCAGCGCCCACGCGATCGGGGTGATCGTCTCGGGCAGCTTGAAGCCCATCTTGGTGGCGATAAGGCCGAGCACCGCGGTGATCAGGAAGGCCACGGCGAGCTTGGCGATGTAATCGCGCGTCTCCGGGCGGCGCCAGTTCTGCACGAAGCTCCACAGCGTGCGCCAGTAGATGAAGGTGACCGCGAGGATCGCGCCGGCCTGGATGGCCACGTTGAAGAGGTCGGAACGTGCGCCAAGCCAGCGTTCGGCGATGAGCAGGTGGCCAGTGCTCGAGATGGGCAGGAATTCGGTGATTCCTTCGACGATGCCGAGGAGGATGGCGCTGATCAGATCGTTCACGTGGCTTTGATTCCAGATGGGACGGCGGCATAGCTTAGCCCGACCTGCATGACTGCCGTCACGCTGTGCCCACGCGGGGCGCTGATATTTTCGACCGCGTCACGGGAGGGCCTTCTTGCGCCCGCTCGTTCGTAAAAACTTCCACACGGACCTGCCATGGCGCCATGCCCCACGCCGCGCCGCCGGGCCGGCGGACTGCCTGCCGCCGTGCTCTCCGGCGTTCTCTGCCTCAGCGCGTGCGCCCCCGCGGTGCGGCCACCGGCGTTCACCCCGCGCGAGGAAGTACCGCTCGCCGGCACGCCCACCGGCCAGGCCGGCTGGCCCGACGCGGCCTGGTGGCGCCGTTACGATGACGTGCAGCTGAATCGAGTGGTCGACCTCGCCATGCGCGGTTCGCCCAACCTCGAGCAGGCCGAAGCGCGCTACCGCGCCGCGCTGCGTGCGGTCGATTCGGCGAGGGCCGAGTTGAACCCACAGGTACGCGGCCTGCTCTCCGGCAACCATGGCTACAGCGACGTCACGGTGACTGGCCAGGCGCCTGGCGCCACGGGCGGCACGGCGCAGGGCTTCGAGCTCAGCCCCGGGCATAGCTGGAGCAACAGCGGTGCCGCGGGTGCGCTCGCCACCTGGGACCTGGACCTGTGGGGCAAGCAGAAGGATGCCGTGGCCGCCGCCGTGGGCCAGGCGCGCGCCGCCGAGGCCGAGCGTGCGTCCGCCGCGACGTCGCTGCAGTACAACGTGGTGAACACCTATCTCGACTGGCAGGCGCAGCAGGCCCGGCTGGATATCGCGCGGCACGTCGTGCGCAGCGCCGACGATTATCGCTCGCTCGTCGAGCTGCGCGTGAAGCATGGCCTCGATGATCCGACTGCCCTCGACCAGGCCGACGCGCAGCTCGCGCAGCAGCGCGGTGCCGTGGCCCAGCTGGAAGGTGCGGCGCAGCTCGACAGGGTGCAGCTCGCCGCATTAGCGGGGGTTTCACCGGCGGACCTCGGCGAGCTCAAGCCGGTGCCGTTGCCCACGCCGGATGTCCAGCTTCCCCGGGATGCGCGCCTGGGTCTCCTCGCGCGGCGACCCGACATCGCCGCCGCGCGCTGGCAGATCGAGGCCTCCTCAAAAAACATCGACCAGGCCCGCAAGGCCTACTACCCGGATGTGAGCCTGATGGGCCTCGGTGCGTTCCTGCGTACCTACCCCGACCTGGGCTCCGGTACGCGCACGGATCTCGGCCTCGCCAACATCGGGCCTTCGATCCAGCTACCCATCTTCAGTGGCGGCCGCTTGCGCGCGCAGGTGGAGACCGCCCAGGCGCAGCTCGACAGCGCCGTGGCGCAATACGACAGTGCCGTCGTGCAGGCGGCGGGTGATGTCGCGCAAGGCATCGCGACGTTGCAGACGCTCGATGCGCGGCGAACCCAGCAGGACAGGCAGTACGACGCGACGGTGGCCCAGCAGCGCAAGGCCGGCGATCGCCGCTCGAAAGGCCTCATCGATGACCGCGACTGGCTGCGTGCCGACATGCAGGTGGATCAGCAACGTGATGCGCGCCTGCAGATCACCAGCCAGATGCTCTCCGCCAACCTCTCCCTGATCCATGCGCTGGGCGGCGGCTACTACGCCGACGATCTCCCCGCGCTGCCGGCCGGCCCCGCCGCGAAGGAAGCCACGCGATGACTACCGAGAACGAGATCCCGCGCGACGACGACGAGGGCGCCCAGCAGCCGCTGCCGTACAAGTATCGCTACAAGTACCTGCACAAGTATGGCGATGCGTCGGAGCCTGGTAAGGGCGACGGGGACGGCAAGGACGATGACGACGACGGTGACGGGAGGAAGAACGCCGGCAAGGACGAGGAGAAGGACGGCGACGACAAGGACGGGAAGAACGAGAAGAGCGACAAGGACGGCAAGGACAAAGACGGCAAGGACAAAGACAAAGACAAAGACGAAGATGATCCGAAGAAAAAGCGCCGCAAGGTGATCATCCTTTCGGTGATCGCAGCGGTGTTCATTCTCGCCGGCCTCGCCTGGCTGTTGCTCTACATCTTTGTCTTCACCCAGCGCGAGAAGACCGACGACGCCTATGTGAAG
>Ga0209051_1002300_pt1 | contig 13905 bp, 12 predicted proteins | sample AraplaCvi_mMS_r2_2_FD_184286 | JGI IMG/M metagenome (GOLD analysis project Ga0209051, IMG submission 184286) | Arabidopsis root microbial communities from North Carolina, USA - plate scrape MF_Cvi_mMS_r2 (SPAdes) (version 2) | ecosystem: Host-associated > Plants > Roots > Endosphere | place...
GCCCGAGCCGTCCGACGCCGCCTGATCAGCCCTTGCGCGCCTGCGTGATGCGCCAGCGCACGCCGCTCGGATCCGTCAGCACGAAGTCGCGCGCGCCCCAGGGGCGGTCGACGGGCGGGTTGGCCGCCAGGCCGAACTGGCCGAGCTGCGGCGAGATGAACTCGTACCAGTCGTCGGCCGACTCCACCGCGATCTGCATCTGCAGGTTGCGGGCGTAGTCCGCATCCTCTTCCACGCGCAGGAGGAAGCCCGTGGCGCCGTTCTTGAAGAAGGCCACCTCGCCGTTGGTCCAGTCCTCGTTGAAGCCGATCGCGCGGTAGAAGCGCTTCGACAGGTCGAAGTCGCGCGCCGGCACGAAGGCCTTGAGGTCGAGGGCGGCGGGCGGGAGTCCTTTCTTCGTGACCATGATGCGCGGATTCCTTTCCAGGAGACGGGTCCCCATTGTGATGGATGGCCGGAACGCGCTGGCGGCTCGGGTAGAGTGGCGGCTCCGGCCGGAGCCGGGCCAAGGAGGACTCGCGAGATGGATTCGACGGATTCGACGCCGGGTGCCGGCCCATCGCCGGCCTTGCCGGTCGTCCAGGCCGCGCCCCTGAACACCGGCGCCATCGTGCTGCGCGCGGACCAGCTGCCCCAGGCCCAGGCCGCGCTCGCGACGCTCGACTTCGCGACCATCGCCCCGGCGGACATCGTCACCATCGGCCTGGGCGCGGAGCAGGAACTGGGCCGCACGCTCGACGGCTTCCTGGCGCGCCTGGACAAGAAGACGGCCGCGAAGGTCTTCGACCTCTTCGGCCGCCTGCAGAAGGGCGTGGACGACGCCAACCTGCCCGAGATCCTGGAGAAGGTGCAGAAGGGCGAGGACCGCGGCTTCTTCTCCGGGATCGTCAACTCCCTCGTGCACAAGCTCACCGGCAAGAGCGCCGAGGACGCGGCGCGCGAGTTCATGGACGAACTCACCGAGCTCATCACGGGCCGCACGCGCACGCTCGCCGGCGAGATGCAGCGGCTCGAGGGGGAGCTCCAGCGCGAGATGCAGTCGCTCTCGGGCGAGCTGCGCACGCTCGACCAGCTCAAGCAGAAGTACGGCGAACACTTCGGCCGCTTCACCGTCGACGCCGCGGTCGCGCGCGCCTTCGTCGACCAGGCCGCCGCCCATGTGCAGGCGCAGGCCGCCGCGGCCGACCCCGCCGACGTCGTCGCCCAGGGCCACGTGCGCGAGCTCGAGGAGAAGCTGCGCCTGCTCGAGAGCCGCGCGCTCGCGCTCGAAGGCACCTACACGCGACTGCCGGCCGACCAGCTGGTCATCCAGCAGGTGCAGGCCGCCGGCGTGGCCACGCTGCAGGAGACGGCCACGACGGTGGCCTCGCGCCTCGCCTCGATCAAGATGGCTTTGCTGTCGATCCAGGGCGCGTTCGCGGTGAAGGTGGTGCAGCAGCTGTCGGCGCGCCAGGCCAAGCTCGACGAGCAGCTCACCAAGGTGCGCGCCGAGGCGCTCAAGGACGTGGCCGTGACGGCCGCCAAGGCGCCCGGCGACAACCGGCTGGCGCAGGCGCGCCAGATCGAGTCGGTGATCGCCTCGACGCAGGAGATCGACCAGCTGGTGCGCGCGGCGCGCCAGGAGACCGACCAGAACTTCGACACGGCCCGCGAGGTCTTCGCGCAGTCGCGCCGGGCGCTGGCCGAGCTCCACTCGCAGCGAGGATGACCCGATGCTGACCCTGAACCTGCAAAAGCCCGACGCGGCGCCGGTGCGCCGCCTGCAGCTGTCCCTGAGCAAGGGCGCGCGCTTCAGCGTGAAGGTGGCCTGGGACTGCAAGGCGGAGCACCAGGACGACGTCGACGTGCACGCACTCGAGGCCGTGAACCGCGGCCAGGGCGCGAAGGTGGCGGCGCTCGAGAACATCCTCTCCACCTACAACACCACGCGCATGTCGCGCACGGGCGCGCTGCGCACCGACGCCGACGGCTCGTTCGCCACGCCCTCGGGCGGGCTCTCGCACTCGGGCGACATCCGCGTGCAGGGCCGCGAGGCCGAGGTGCTCACCATCGACGGCTCGAAGGTCGCGCCGGGCGTCAACGAGATCCCGATCTTCGCGACGGTGCACAAGGCCGACCACGGCGAGGCGCACGAGCAGGCACACGGCGACGACGACGACGAGGCCGCCTTCGCCGACATCGACATCTGCACGGTCACGATCAGCGACGACGCCGGCAAGGTCCTCGGCGAATACCGCCTGTCCGACGAGTTCGGCGAGTTCAACGTCGTGCAGCTCGGCAGCGTGATGCTGGCGGCCGGCGGCGGCTGGGAGTACGTGCCGGTCGGGGTCGGCTTCATGGGCGACTTCAACGACGTCCTCGGCAATTTCTGCTGAGGGCCGGCGACGCGTGGCGGAGGACAAGCCTTCGAACGGATCCGGCGCGCCGCCCGGCGGCGGCCCGCTGCGTCCGACGGTGATGAAGGCGCCCGCCGCGCGCGAGCGCGTGCGTCCGGCCGAGACGCCGCCGGCGGCCGCGATCGCGGCGCCGGCGTCGGCCGGGCCGACGACCGTGCGCGGCACGCGCCGCGAGCGCGTAACCGTCACGCCGCGCGAGCTCGCGGCGCTGGCGCCCGAGGCCACGCCCGCGACCTGTGCGGGCGCCGCGCGCCTGCTCGCGGGCACGGTCGTCGAGACCCTGACCGAGCGCAAGGCGGTGCTGTGGGGCCACGACCTGCAGAAGGCCTACGGCGACCTGATGACCGGCACGCTGGCGCTCGCGCAGGATCCGCTCGCCGAGCAGGCGCGCGCCCACGTCGACCGCATGACGCAGATCCTGGCGGCGGTCGACCTGATGGCGGTGTGCGGCCACGGCAAGGGCGGCCTGCTCGCCCACGTCGCGCGCGCCATGAGCGACCGCATCGACACGCCGGCCGAGCTCGGACAGGCGCTGGGCGAGCTGCAGCTGCTGGTCCAGCGGCTCGGCGCCGCGACCGATGGCCTGGCCGGCCTGGCCGACCGCCTGCAGCGCCACGCCGGCGCCGTCGCGCGCCTGGAGGCCGAGGTGGACGCCGCCGCGCTGGCGGCGCTCTGGCTCGCGCGGCACGCGGAAGGGGAGGCGCTCGCCCACCGCTTCACCGATCGCGCGATGAGCCTGTCCGCCACCGTGGCGCAGATGCGCCAGGGCGACTCGCTGCACCGCCTGCAGCTCCAGCAGCCGCTCGACCTGATCGGCGTCATCCAGAACGTGGCGCTGGTGTCGCTGCCCGGCTTCCTCACGGGCCTGGCCGCGCTGCTGGCGCTCGCGACATCCCGAGGCGCCTCGCCCACCGAGGCCCGCGACATGAGCTGGCGGCTTCGGGACCTGCTCACCCAGCTCAAGACCTAGGAGACCGCCGTGTCGCAGAAGTTCTCGCTCGATCTCAACAAGTCCAGCACCGCCTTCCGGCTGTCCCTGGACAAGGCCGGCGTGCCGCCCGCGGTGCGGGCCGAGCTGCTGGTCGTGATGGACGTGTCGGGCTCCTTCGAGCACGAGCACGAGGAGGGCACCACGGGCATCCTGCTGGAGCGCCTGGTGCCGCTCGCCAAGGTGCTCGACCCGGACGGCAAGATCGACCTCATCACCTTCAGCGACGGGCGCGACTCGGTCGAGTACCTGGGCACGATCGACGAGCGCAACGCGCGCGACTTCATCGTCGACAACGTGGTCGGCCAGGTGCGCGGCTGGAAGCGCGGCACCACCTACAGCTACCCGCTGGAGGAGGCGCTGCGCGTGTTCGGCTGGCTGCCCAGCGAGCGCGAGCCCGAGCGCAGGCCCCGCTTCTGGGAGCGCCTGTTCGGGCTCGCCGCCGACCCGGGCCTGCCGGCGCCGCACTCCGTGGAGAAGAAGCGCTCCATCGTCCTGTTCGTCACCGACGGCGAGAACGACCCCGGCGACGGCTTCCGCGACAAGGAGCGCACGCGCCAGGTGCTGCGCGCGTCGCAGAAGCGCGGCGACCAGGTCTACTTCCTCTTCATCGGCGCCTGCGAGCACGAGGAGTTCGAGTTCGTCGAGGAGATCGCCAAGGAGTTCCGCAACACGGGCCTCGTCATGGCGACGGATCCGGAGGCCTTCGTGAACCTGCCCGACGACGCGCTGATCGCCAAGCTCCTGGGCCGCGAACTGGTCGACTGGCTCAAGGCCTGAAGCGAGCGGCATGGAAAACTGGTTCTCCCCCGAGCTGCTGGCGCTGGTCAAGGAGCTGGAGCAGCCCGGCGCCTACGTCGCGCTGCTGCTGGTCGCCCTCGCCGCCCCCGTCTCCTGGGGCGTGGTGCGCCTGGCGCGCGGGCCGGTGCCCCGGCCGGGGTCGATCTGGTTCGGCGGGCATCCGGGCAACGGCGTGCTGTTCCCGGCGATCTGGCTGGCCCTCGCCTGGGCGGCGCAGCGGCTGTGCCTGAAGCTGCACCTGCCGCTGGCGGTGTTCCGGGTGGCGATGCCCATCCTGATGTCGCTGGTCGTGATCCGGCTCGTCGTGCGCGTGATGCGCGCGGCCTTCCCGAAGTCCGGCCTCGTGCGCCTGGTGGAGAAGACCGTCTCGTGGATGGCCTGGGGCGCGGTGGTGCTGTGGATCACCGGCGTGCTGCCGTCCTTCCTCGATGCGCTGGACGACATCCACTGGAAGACGCACTCCGGCACCATCAGCCTGCGCACGCTGCTCGAAGGCTCGCTGCTCGCCGGCTTCGTGCTGATGCTGACGCTGTGGATCTCGGCGGCCATCGAGTCGCGGCTGCTGGTCGGGGCGACGGGCCAGTCGCTGTCGCTGCGCAAGGCGGCCGCCAACCTGGTGCGCGCCGGGCTCGTCTTCGTCGGCCTGCTGGTCGCGCTGTCGGCGGTGGGCATCGACCTCACGGCGCTGTCCGTGCTCGGCGGCGCGGTCGGCGTGGGCCTGGGCTTCGGCCTGCAGAAGCTCGCGGCGAACTACGTCAGCGGCTTCGTGATCCTCACCGAGCGCGCGCTGCGCATCGGCGACACGGTCAAGGTCGACGGCTTCGAGGGCCGCATCACCGACATCGCCACGCGCTACACGGTGCTGCGCGCGCTCAACGGGCGCGAGTCCATCGTGCCCAACGAGCTGCTGATCACGCAGCGCGTCGAGAGCGCGACCCTCGCCGACACGCGCCTGCTGCTGACCACGGTGGTGCAGGTCGGCTACGAGACCGACCTCGATGCGCTCATGCCGCGCATCATCGACGTGGTCTCGCCGATCAAGCGCGTGCTCGCCGACCCGGCGCCGTCGGTGAACCTCAGCAACTTCGCGGCCGACGGGCTGGAGTTGACGATCGCGTTCTGGATCGCGGATCCGGAGAACGGCACGGGTGGCGTGCGTTCGGACGTGAACCTCGCGCTGCTCAAGCTGTTCAACGAGCAGGGCGTGGAGATCCCCTACCCGCAGCGCGTGGTGCGCACGATTGCGGTGGAGCCCGGCGCGGAGGCCGCGGGCGTGGTGCCGGGCGAGGGCGTGGCGGGCGCGACCCGCGGCAGCGCGGGCTCCGCGGCGTCGATCGCCGCGCAGCCGAACGTGCCCGACGCCGTCGCGGCGCCGTCGGCGCCCGGCAGGGACGACGGCCCGGGCTGAGCCCGGCGGCGGGGACCGGCCTCCGGCCGGTCCCCGCATTCCTGCCAGGCGAGCGCGTCCGACACGGGGACAGGCCGAAGGCCAGTCCCCCCGGCGCTCACTTCTTCGCGGCCTTCGCGAGCGGCAGCGGCTGGTCGAGGTGGATCTGCAGGAACTCGGTCACGTCGGGCGTGTTGGCGACCTTGCTGCTGCCCGGATAGTTGTTGTCGTTGATCACGAGCAGGGTCTGCGCGTCCAGCACCAGCACGTCCTCGATGGTCACCCAGGGGAAGGTGAACAGGTCGGAGCCGTCCTGGTTCAGGTCGTGCGGGTCGGCGAGGTTCATCAGGTCGACGACTTCCGTCTTCTGCGCATTGCCGTCGGCGTCGACGACGTCGAGGTCGACCATGAAGATCTTCTTGAAGCGGACCTCGTCCGTGCCGTTGCGCTCGATCACCAGGAACTGGTGGTCGTTGACCGCGGTCATGTCGCCGATGTTCGTGCCCTGGGGCTCGAGCTTGTAGAACCAGCGCTTGCCCGTGTACTGCTCGGTGTCGACGTCGAACTCGTTGATGCGCAGCGCCTTGGCCGGGTCGCCCGTGACGCTGCCTTCCAGCAGCGCGTAGAGCTTGTCGCCGGCGGCGTTGATGGCCATGCCCTCGAAGCCGTTCGAGTTGTTGAGGTTGGGCGTGCCGGAGCCGAGGTAGGGGTTGCTGGGCGACATCACGCCGGGCAGCGGGACTTCGGCACGCAGCACGGTGCCGGTCTCGTCGGTCTTCACGAGGAAGGGGCCGAACTCGTCGCCGAACCAGAGGTGGCCGTTGTGGTCGCGGCGCACGGACTCGATGTCGAGGTCGGCGCCGGTCAGCAGCACCTGCTTCTTGATGGCGGGGTCGACGGGGATGTCGGCGCTGCCGGGGCCCGTGCCGGGGTACGGGTAGGTCGCGAGGTCGGCGATGCGCGTGAAGCCCAGCAGGTGGTTGGGATCCTTGAGGCGGATCGAGTTGTCACGGCCGAAGGCCTCGAGCGGCTCGCCGGTGCGGCGCTGCACCGGCGTGACGGTGCCGGCGCCGGCGACGACGCTGCCGTCCCAGGTGCGCCAGTCGGGGCGAACGGCCCACATGCCCAGCAGCGCGTCGGGCGAGTTGGCCTTGTTGCCGAAGCCGTTGTCGGGCATCACGTAGTAGACGCCCGGCTGGCGGCCGGCCAGCACGGCGGAGAAGCCCTGCACGGGCTGCTTGCCGACCAGCGGCAGCGTGCGGCCGTTGGCGCTGGCCACGAACTGGCCCGAGGTGGGGCCGTCGGCGAAGGTGTCGGCCGGCATCATCGCGTAGCCGACGAGGGTGTTCGCCGCGTGGGCAACGCCGCCGGCGGCGACCAGCGCGCAGGCGAGGGCGATCGCGCGGGCGCGCGAGGAGGTCATTTGCAGCATGTCGCTTGCTTCCCTGTGTAGTGGAGGCGACATGCTGGCGAGGGGCCGTGACGCGCGCATTAACGCCGCATGACACCGGCGAGGACGATGGCGGGGAAGGGGACTGGCCTCGGGCCTGTCCCCGTGTTCGACCTGCGGCGCGACAACACGGCGACAGGCCGAAGACCGGTCCCCGCCGCCCGCCTCAGCGCCCGCCGGCGGCCTTGGGCGCCACGGTCTTCAGGAAGGCGTGGATGGCCTGGACGTCGGTGTCGTCGAGCTTGCCCAGCGCCTGGAAGGGCATGACCGCGATCGCGCTGCCGTCGGGCCGCCTGCCGCTGCGCAGCATCGCCGCGAAGGCGGCGGCGTCCGGGTAGCGCGCCGCCATCACGCTGCCTTCGCCGGGCGTGAGGTTGGCGGCCGCGGGCCAGTCGGGCGGCCCGCCGGGGATCTTGCCGCCGGACAGCCCCGGCCCGTGGCAGCCCACGCACATCTGCGCCACGTAGTGCCCGTGCTCCGGCGAGACCGCCTGGGCCACCGGTTGCGGCGGCGGCAGCGCATGGTCGATCTTCGCCGCGGCGTCTTCGATCGCGCCCAGGCCGTACAGGACGCGCACGGGCAGGGGCACGCGCGCCTCCAGCGGTCCGCCGCCCGCGACGGGCGGCAGGCTGCGCACGTAGGTCACGAGCGCGGACAGGTCGGCGTCGGTGAGGCGGCTGTAGTCCTCCGACGGCATGATGAAGGCGGGTCGCCCGTCGCGCTTCACGCCGTGGCGGATCGTGCGCTCGTAGTCGAGGTCGGTGTAGCCGGCGACGACCGAGCCCGCGCCGCTGGCGATGTCGGGCGCCTTGACGCGCAGCCCGTGCGGGTCGTCGATGAAGACGCGCCCGCCGCCGTCGAGGCCGTGGCACTCGATGCAGCCGCGCGATTCGAACAGGTACTTGCCGCGCTCGCGCTGGCCGGGCGCCATGCTCACGGCGAAGGCCAGGGGCGGCAGCGCGACCCGGCGCGCCAGCTTGCGGTCGGCGTTCCAGGCGCCGTAGGCGACGACGGCCGCCGCGGCGGCCGCCAGGGCGCCGGCCGCGATGGCGGCACGACGGATCCAGGCATTCATTGTCTTGTCCCTCCGGGGCCGCCGCGGAGCGCGACGGCATGCGTGGCATTGTCCGGAGGGGCGCGGGCCGGCACTACCCGCGAAGGAGGGGAGCGCGATGGCTCCCTTGGCGCCGAGGAAGGGTCAGGCGGTGGCCACGGGGATCTTGCCGATCTTCGCCTGCCACTCGCGCGGCCCCGTGACGTGCGCGGAGGTGCCCCCCGCGTCGACCGCCACGGTGACGGGCATGTCGACCACGTCGAATTCGTAGATGGCCTCCATGCCGAGGTCGGCGAAGCCGACGACCCGGGCGGCCTTGATGGCCTTGGAGACGAGGTAGGCGGCGCCGCCCACCGCCATCAGGTAGGCCGACTTGTGCTGGCGGATGGACTCGATGGCGACCGGGCCGCGCTCGGCCTTGCCGATCATCGCGATGAGGCCGGTCTTCTCCAGCATCATGTCGGTGAACTTGTCCATGCGCGTGGCCGTGGTGGGGCCGGCGGGGCCGACGACCTCGTCGCGCACCGGGTCGACCGGGCCGACGTAGTAGATGACGCGGTTGGTGAAGTCCACCGGCAGCGGCTCGCCCTTGGCGAGCATGTCCTGGATGCGCTTGTGCGCCGCATCGCGGCCGGTCAGCATCTTGCCGTTCAGCAGCAGGGTCTGGCCCGGCTTCCAGGAGGCGACCTCGGCCGGCGTGAGCGTGTTCAGGTCGACGCGCTTGCTCTTGTTGTAGTCGGGCGCCCAGTGGACGTCGGGCCACAGGTCGAGGCTGGGCGCGTCCAGGTAGGCCGGCCCGGAGCCGTCCAGGACGAAGTGCGCATGTCGCGTGGCCGCGCAGTTGGGGATCATGGCGACCGGCTTGGACGCGGCGTGCGTCGGGAAGGTCTTGATCTTTACGTCGAGGACGGTGGTGAGGCCGCCCAGGCCCTGCGCGCCGATGCCCAGCGCGTTGACCTTCTCGTACAGCTCGATGCGCAGCTCCTCGAGCTTGTTCGCGGGGCCGCGCGCGAGGAGCTCGACCATGTCGATGTCCTCCATCAGCGACTCCTTGGCCAGCAGCATCGCCTTCTCGGCGGTGCCGCCGATGCCCAGGCCCAGCATGCCCGGCGGGCACCAGCCGGCGCCCATGGTGGGCACGGTCTTCAGCACCCAGTCGACCAGGCTGTCGCTCGGGTTCATCATCACGAACTTGCTCTTGTTCTCGGAGCCACCGCCCTTGGCCGCGACCGTCACGTCGAGCCTGTCGCCGGGCACCAGCTGCACGTGCACGACGGCGGGCGTGTTGTCCTTCGTGTTCTTGCGCGCGAACAGCGGGTCGTCGAGCACCGAGGCGCGCAGCACGTTGTCGGGGTTCAGGTAGCCGCGGCGCACGCCTTCGTCGACCACGGCCTCGATGCCGGCGTCGCAGCCCTCGAAGCGCACGTCCATGCCGACCTTCAGGAACACGTTGACGATGCCGGTGTCCTGGCAGATCGGGCGCCGGCCCTCGGCGCTCATGCGCGAGTTCGTGAGGATCTGCGCGATCGCGTCCTTCGCGGCCTCGCTCTCCTCGCGCTCGTAGGCGCGGGCGAGGTGGGCGATGTAGTCCGCCGGATGGTAGTACGAGATGTACTGCAGGGCGGCGGCGATGCTCTCGATCAGGTCGGCGGCTTTGATGACGGTGGCCATGACTTTTCCGGCGGGGCTGGGGGAATCCCGCATTATCCGACGGCGGCCTCGGGGCCGCGCCGGAGTCGGGCATGCGGCAGCCCTGGAATAGGTCGTGCTGTATGTTCGGCCCGCGTCGCCGATCCTTCGGGCTCCGGTCGCAGCGGCCGGGAGGCTCACTGCAACCGGTTGAGCGAGAACCAGTCCGACATCACGGCACCGAGCACGGCCCCCAGGCCGTCCCGGTGCCGTGTCGCTTCTGCACGCAGCACGTGCAGGTCGACGCCGGCCGCCATCAGCTCCCCGACGTGCCCGACCAGCCACTGCTCGATGCGGCGCGCGTCCACCTCGAGGTGGAACTGCCACGCCATCGCGTGGTCGCCGACCATGAAGGCCTGGTGCGGGCAGGCCGCCGTGCGCGCGAGGCTGGGGACGCCGTCGGGCAACCCGAACTGGTCGCCGTGCCAGTGCAGCACCGGCTGCGAGCCGATGCGCGCGAGCGGCGTGCCCTGCGCCTGCGGCGCGAGCGCCACCGGCGCGAAGCCGATCTCCTTCACGCCCATCGGCCGGACCGGGGCGCCGAGCGCGCGCGCCATCAGTTGCGCGCCCAGGCACACGCCCAGCAGGGGCCGGCGCGCGGCGAGGCGCTCGCGCACCAGCGCGACCTCGTCGGCCAGCCACGGGTAGAGCGCGTCATCCTCGGCGCCGAGGGGGCCGCCCAGCACGACCAGCAGGTCGGCCGCGGCGACGGCGGGGTCGCGCAGGTCGTCGACGCCCAGGTCGACGTAGCGCACGCGCCAGCCGCGGGCGGCCAGCCAGGGCTCGATCAGGCCGAGGTCCTCGAAGGCGAGGTGGCGCAGGGCGACGGCGGTCTTCATGTCCGTCGAAGGCGGGCGACGGAGGGCGCGGGGGTCGTCATGTCAATGCGCGGGGGCGTGCTGCGGCAGCAGGCGGTCGACCAGCGCCAGCGCCATCGCCGAGAGCAGGAAGGCGACGTGGATGATGGTCTGCCACATCAGCACCTTGGTGTCGTAGGCGCCGGCGTTGATGAAGGTCTTGAGCAGGTGGATCGAGCTGATGCCGATGATGGCCGTGGCGAGCTTGACCTTGAGCACGGAGGCGTTGACGTGCGACAGCCACTCGGGCTGGTCGCGGTGGCCCTCCAGGTCGAGCCGCGAGACGAAGGTCTCGTAGCCGCCGACGATGACCATGATCAGCAGGTTGGAGATCATCACCACGTCGATCAGGCCCAGCACGGCCAGCATGATCACGGTCTCGTTCAGCGAGGTCACTGCCGGCAGGGCGCTGCCGTCGACGCCCGTGGGGTGGTAGCCGATGCTGGCCACCAGCGCCTCGAGCGCGTGGCCGTCGCCCAGGCTCGCCTGCAGCAGGTGCATGAGCTCGGCCAGGAAGTGGATCACGTACACGCACTGCGCGAGGATCAGCCCGAGGTACAGCGGCAGCTGCAGCCAGCGGCTGGCGAAGATGGCGCGGGGCAGGGGGCGCAGGCGCACGGTCGGGGTGGGCTGGGTCATCGGCTTGGAGGGGTCGGTGGAGCGGCTCGGGCCGATTGTAGGGAGCGAAGGGGGAGAATCCCGCGTCAGGGACGGGTAAGAGCCTGGTCCCAAGATCCATGCCAGAGGCGCGCGGGCCCCGGACGCGCGCCGAGCAATCCAAGAGCCCCAGGAGACAAGCGATGACCGCCGCCGAACACCCGTCCCAAGAAGCGCACGTCTATCCGCCCCCGCCCGAGTTCGCGGCGCAGGCGTGGGTGAGCGGCATGCCCGCCTACGAGAAGCTCTGCGCCGAGGCCGAGGCCGACCACGAAGGCTTCTGGGCCGCCCGGGCGCGCGAGTTCCTCTCGTGGAAGAAGCCCTTCACCCAGGTGCTGAACGCGAGCGACGCGCCGTTCTTCAAGTGGTTCGAGGACGGCACCCTCAACGTGTCGTACAACTGCCTCGACCGCCAGGTCGAGGCCGGCCTCGGCGCCAAGACCGCCATCATCTTCGAGGCCGACGATGGCGCGGTCACGCGCGTCAGCTACGGCGAGCTGCTGGCCAAGGTCGGCCGCATGGCCAACGCGCTGAAGGCGCGCGGCGTGAAGAAGGGCGACCGCGTCGTCATCTACATGTCGATGTCGGTCGAGGGCGTGGTCGCGATGCAGGCCTGCGCGCGCATCGGCGCCACCCATTCGGTGGTCTTCGGCGGCTTCTCGGCCCAGAGCCTGCGCGACCGCATCCAGGACGCCGGCGCGGTGATGGTCATCACCGCCGACGAGCAGCAGCGCGGCGGCAAGGCGCTGCCCCTCAAGGCCATCGTCGACGAGGCGATCGGCATGGGCGGCTGCGACACGCTGAAGGACGTCGTGGTCTACCGCCGCACCGGCGGCAAGATCGCGTGGAACGCCGCGCGCGACCACTGGATGCACGAGCTCACCGCGGCGGCGTCCGAGCAGTGCGAGCCCGAGTGGGTCGAGGCCGAGCACCCGCTGTTCCTGCTCTACACCTCCGGCTCCACCGGCAAGCCCAAGGGCGTGCAGCACTCGACGGGCGGCTACCTGCTGCACGCGGCGCTCACCACCAAGTGGGTGTTCGACCTCAAGCCCGAGGACGTCTTCTGGTGCACCGCCGACATCGGCTGGGTCACGGGCCACACCTATATCGCGTACGGCCCGCTGGCCCTCGGCGGCACCGAGATCGTCTTCGAGGGCGTGCCCACGTACCCCGACGCCGGCCGCTTCTGGAAGATGATCCAGGACCACAAGGTCACCAAGTTCTACACCGCGCCCACCGCGATCCGCTCGCTCATCAAGGCGGCCGAGGCCAACGAGGCGATCCACCCGCGCCGCTACGACCTGACGAGCCTCAAGGTGCTGGGCTCGGTCGGCGAGCCGATCAACCCGGCCGCCTGGGAGTGGTACCACCAGCACGTCGGCGGCGGCCGCTGCCCCATCGTCGACACCTTCTGGCAGACCGAGACGGGCGGCCACATGATCACGCCGCTGCCGGGCGCCACCCCGCTGGTGCCGGGCTCGTGCACGCTGCCGCTGCCGGGCATCGCCGCCGCGGTGGTCGACGAGACCGGCCACGACGTGGCCAACGGCATGGGCGGCATCCTGGTCGTCAAGAAGCCGTGGCCGTCGATGATCCGCACGATCTGGGGCGACCCGGAGCGCTTCAAGAAGAGCTACTACCCGCCCGAGCTCCAGGGCTATTACCTGGCGGGCGACGGCGCGATCCGCGACGCGAAGACCGGCTACTTCACCATCACGGGCCGCATCGACGACGTGCTCAACGTGTCCGGCCACCGCATGGGCACGATGGAGATCGAGTCGGCCCTGGTCTCGCACACCGCGCTGGTCGCCGAGGCGGCCGTGGTCGGCCGCCCGGACGACACCACCGGTGAGGCGGTCGTCGCGTTCGTCGTGCTCAAGCGGCCGCGTCCGACCGGCGACGAGGCTAAGCAGATCGCCAAGGAGCTGCGCGACTGGGTCGGCAAGGAGATCGGTCCCATCGCCAAGCCCAAGGACATCCGCTTCGGCGACAATCTGCCCAAGACGCGTTCGGGCAAGATCATGCGCCGGCTGCTGCGCGACATCGCGAAGGGCCAGCAGGTCACGCAGGACACGAGCACGCTCGAGAATCCCGCCATCCTCGAGCAGCTCGCCCAGAACAACTGATCGCCCCTTGGGGACGGGCCTGCCCGGCACGCCCTCCGAGGGGGTCGAGAAGCCGGACAAGGCCGGATCTTCTCGCGAGCAAGCCGCGCACGGCCGATGTGGAGGCGGTGGCGCCTGCCCTCCAGGGCGGTGCCGTCCGAACACCAGACAGACGGGGCAGTAGCCCCGCATTCGTGCGTTTGTTGTCGTCCGGCCCGGGCCTCGCCGTCCGGCGGGGCCCGGGCCGCTCGCTTGCTGCTACATTGACGCGCAGCGTCCGGGTGGACGCACCGGGAACCTCCATGCTGTTCGTGCTCATCGGGATCGTCCTGATCCTCTGCAACGTGTTCGACATCGGGCCGATGGCGCACTGGACATGGACCATGACCGACGGCCACGGCGACTGGGGCGACCTCTGGAAGTTCCTGCTGCCCTTCGTGCTCGCCGCGGTCTGGTGGGCCTGGTCGGACGCGAGCGGGCTGACCAAGCGCCGCGCCATGCGCCGGGACGACGAGCGCAAG
>Ga0209051_1002302_pt1 | contig 13890 bp, 11 predicted proteins | sample AraplaCvi_mMS_r2_2_FD_184286 | JGI IMG/M metagenome (GOLD analysis project Ga0209051, IMG submission 184286) | Arabidopsis root microbial communities from North Carolina, USA - plate scrape MF_Cvi_mMS_r2 (SPAdes) (version 2) | ecosystem: Host-associated > Plants > Roots > Endosphere | place...
CGTGCGCGATCGCACGCCGCGCGAGCAGGCGCGCGACGAGGCCGCCGAGCGCGAGTGCGGCCAGCAGCACGAGCAGCGCCAGCGGCAGCACGACCGGCCCGAGCGACAGCGCCTGCGTCATCCCCATCGTGCGCGCACCTTCCCCGCCAGGTCCACCGCCGGGGGACGCTCCGGCGCCGCGGCCGGCCGGGCAGGCACCGGCTCCCCCCCGCTCGCACGCTCGAAGAGCGCGGCGACGCGCTCGGGCAGGAAGCGCGACAGCGACGCGTACACGTGCCGGTCGCCGAAGCGCGGCTGCTCGGTGACGTAGAAGCGCTGCGGCGCGACGAGCTCGAGGTACTGCTTCGCCCGCGTCATGCCGACGTAGAGCAGCCGCCGCTCCTCGGCGATCTGCTTCGCGTCGCCGGTGCTCATCTCGGAGGGGATGCAGCCGTCGACCACGTTGAGGATCTGCACCGCGCTCCATTCCTGGCCCTTGGCCGAGTGGATGGTCGACAGGATCAGGTAGTCCTCGTCCAGGTGCGGCGGCCCGGCCTCGTCGCTCGAGGCGGCGGGCGGGTCGAGCGTGAGCTCGGTCAGGAAGCGTTCGCGCGCGTCGAAGCCCGCGGCGAGCTGGCGCAGCTGCGCGAGGTCGGCCAGGCGCGCGGGGGCGTCGTCGTGCAGGCGCTGCAGGACCGGCCCGTACCACGCGAGCACGCCGTCGAGGTCGTCGGGCCACGCCGGCGTGCGGCGCAGGCGCTCGTAGAGGGCGGTGAAGGCCGACCACTCCTCGGCGGCCGCGGGCGGCATCGCGTGCGCCTGCAGCGCGGCGGCGGGCTCGGGGCTGGCGTCCATCGCGTCGAGCAGGCGGCGCGCGTTGGCGGGCCCGACGCCCGCGACCAGCTGCGCGACCCGGAAGCCCGCGAGCCGCCCGCGCGGGTTCTCGGCCCAGCGCAGCACGGCCAGCGCGTCCTTCACGTGGCTGCTCTCGAGGAACTTGAGGCCGCCGTACTTCACGAAGGGGATGCGGCGGCGCGCGAGTTCGAGCTCCAGCGCCGCGCTGTGGTGCGCGGTGCGGAACAGCACCGCCTGCGAGCGCAGCTTCAGCCCCTCCTCGCGCCAGGCCAGCACGCGGTCGGCCACGTGGCGCGCCTGTGCCGTCTCGTCGGCCACGGTGACGATGCGCGGGCGGTGCGACGAGGGCCGGTCGCTCCACAAGGTCTTGGCGAAGCGCTCGGCGGCCTGCGCGATCACGGCGTTGGACGCGGCGAGGATGGGCTGCGTCGAACGGTAGTTCTGCTCGAGCGCGACCACGCGCGCGGGCCGTGCGAACTGCGCGGGGAAGTCGAGGATGTTGCGCACGTCGGCCGCGCGGAAGGCGTAGATGGACTGCGCGTCGTCGCCCACCACGGTCAAGCCCGCGCCGTCCGGCTTCAGGCCGGCCAGGATGGCGGCCTGCAGGCGGTTGGTGTCCTGGTACTCGTCGACCAGCACGTGGTCGAAGCGTGCCGCCACGTGCGCCGCGATCGCCGGCTCGGCCATCATCGTCGCCCACCACAGGAGCAGGTCGTCGTAGTCGAGGCAGTGCTGCGCCGACTTGGCCGCGCAATAGGCCCCGAACAGCCGCGGCAGCTCCTCGTGCCAGGCCGCGCACCAGGGGTAGGCGTCGCGCAGGACCTCGCCCAGCTCGGCGCGGCTGTTCACCACCCGGGAGTAGATCGACAGGCAGGTGCCCTTCTGCGGGAAGCGCGACCGGGCCGCCGCGAAGCCGAGCTCCTGGCGCGCGAGGTTCATCAGGTCTTCCGCGTCGGTGCGGTCGAGCACCGTGAAGTCCTGCGCCAGCCCGACGGACGCCGCGTAGTCGCGCAGCAGCCGCGCGCCGACGCCGTGGAAGGTGCCGGCCCACGGCAGCGCCGGAGGCGGCGTGCCCGCGGGCAGCGCCAGCGCCTGGTGGACGATGCGGCCCGCACGCTGCGACATCTCGCGCGCGGCGCGGCGCGAGAAGGTGAGCAGGAGCAGCCGCTGCGGGTCCGCGCCCGCCTGCAGCAGCCGGGCCACGCGGGTGGCCAGCGTGAGCGTCTTGCCGCTGCCCGCCCCGGCGATGACCAGCAGCGGGCGGACGTCCCCGTCGAGCCCGTGCTCGACCGCCTCGCGCTGGCGCTCGTTGAGCGCGGCGAGGGGATCCTGGCGGACGGGCGCGAGGGCGTCGGGCATGTCCCGGACTGTACATGCATACATGGCCAGTCCCCGCCACGGACGTCACGCCGTCGCGGCGCCCCAGAACGCCTCCCCTGCCCGCCCGAGCGGCCGCGCGTCCCGGTACAGGCGCACCTCCAGCGCGATCCGCCAGCCGGCGTCGCCGGCCACCACGAGCCGCCCGGCGGCGAGGTCGTCGGCGATGAGGCTGCGGGGAAGCCACGCCAGGCCGCGGCCGTCGAGCGCCATGCTGCGCAGGACGGAGGCGAGGTGGGCCGTGAAGACGGGCTGGGCGCCCAGGCGATCGAGCGCCGCGCCGCGCTGCTCGCGCAGGATGCGGCCCAGCCCGGACTCGGCGCTGTACGCGAGCAGGCGCACGCCGGCGTCCGCGGGCGCGTGGCGCGGCCGCCCGTCGGCGTCGGGTGCCGCGACGGGCAGCAGTTCGTCGTCGCCGACGCGCGCATGCAGCGCGGCCTCGTCGCGCAGGCCGCCGGGGGCGCCGGCGGGGGCATGCGCCAGGACGAACTGCACCTGGCGCTCGGCCAGCAGGGTCTCGCAGCGCGAGAGCACGTCGGAGACCAGCGTCACCGGCCCGACCGCGGTGCGCGACTCGAGCCCGCACAGCCAGGCCGGCAGGAAGGTGAAGGACAGCGCGTGCGTGGCCGCGAAGCGCAGCGTGGACGAGTCGGCCTCGGCCACGGCGCGCGCTTCGCCGGGCACCCGGGCCACGCGCGCCAGGATTTCCTCGGCCGTCTCGCGCAACCACTCGCCCGCGGCGGTGAGCCGCGCGGGCTGGCCGCTGCGGTCGAACAGCTCGGTGCCCAGCCACTCCTCGAGGTGGCGGATGCGCCGGCTGAACGCCGGCTGGGTCATGTGGCGCTCCTCGGCGGCGCGCGAGAAGTTGCCGCTGGCGGCGAGCGCGAGGAAGTCTTCCAGCCAGGACAGGTTGGGGGTCGTCACGGGCAGCGCTAAGTCCTGGGCATCGAAGGAGAGAAAAACGGCATTGGCGCGGCGCGCGCGGCGCGCCGATCATGCGGGCCGACCCGTCCAGCCCCTCGGAAGAAGCCATGAAGATCGTCGAGATCCGCGAAAAGACCCTGCCCATCGCCTCGTCCATCCGCAACGCCTACATCGACTTCAGCAAGATGACGCTGAGCCTGGTGGCGGTGGTCACGGACGTGATCCGCGATGGTAAGCCCGTCGTCGGCTACGGCTTCAACTCCAACGGTCGCTACGGCCAGGGCAGCCTGATGCGCGAGCGCTTCATCCCGCGCCTGCTCGACGCGGCGCCGGACACCCTGCTGGACGCGAGCGGCGCCAACCTCGACCCCCACAAGATCTGGGCCGCGATGGTCGTCAACGAGAAGCCCGGGGGCCACGGCGAGCGCTCGGTGGCCGTCGGCACGATCGACATGGCGGTGTGGGACGCCGTCGCCAAGATCGCGGGCCAGCCGCTGTACCAACTGCTCGCCGAGCGCCACGGCGGCGGCACGCCCGACCGCCGGGTCTTCGTCTATGCCGCGGGCGGCTACTACTGGCCCGGCCAGGACCTGGCCAGGCTCAAGGACGAGATGCGCAGCTACGTCGACCGCGGCTACACCGTCGTGAAGCAGAAGATCGGCGGCGCGTCGCTCGACGAGGACCTGCGCCGCATCGACGCCGTGCTGGGCGTGCTGCAGGACGGCCGCAAGCTCGCCGTCGACGCCAACGGCCGCTTCGACCTCGACACCGCGATCGCCTACGCCAAGGCCCTGTCGCAGTACGACCTCTTCTGGTACGAGGAGCCCGGCGACCCGCTGGACTTCGAGCTGCAGGCGACGCTGCGCCACTACTACCGCAACCCCATGGCCACGGGCGAGAACCTGTTCTCGATGCAGGACGCGCGCAACCTCGTCCGCCACGGCGGCATGCGCCCCGACCGCGACTGGCTGCAGTTCGACTGCGCGCTCAGCTACGGCCTCGTCGAGTACCTGCGCACGCTGGACATGCTGCGCGAGCATGGCTGGTCGCCCGCGCGCTGCATTCCGCACGGCGGCCACCAGATGTCGCTCGCCATCGCCGCCGGCCTCGGCCTGGGCGGCAACGAGAGCTACCCCGACCTGTTCCAGCCCTTCGGCGGGTTCCCGGACGGCGTGCGCGTGGAGGACGGCCACGTCACGCTGCCCGAGCTGCCGGGCATCGGCTTCGAGGGCAAGGCCGACCTGATCCAGGTCATGCGCGAACTGGCCGCCTGACCGTACCCTGTACCCCTACGACAAGGAGACGAAGTGCCTTCCCTGGATCGACGCCAGATGCTCGGCGCCGCAGCCGCCGGGCTCGCCGCCGGCGGCGCCCTCGCCCAATCCGCCGCGCCCGCGTCGGCCCCCGCGGCCTCGCTGCCGGCTGCCGCCCCCAAGGGCCCGCCGCCGCCGCCGGTCACCCGCATCGTCGCGCGCTACGCCGCGACCTCGCCGCTGCAGCAGGTGCCGGCCGCGGTCCGCAAGGAGGCGACGCGCACCCTGCTGAACTGGGTCGGCTGCGCGGTCGGCGGCTCGCAGCAGGATGCGCCGCAGCGCGCGGTCACCGCGCTCAAGCCCTTCTCCGGGCCGCCGCAGGCGAGCCTGTTCGGCCGCGCCGAGCGCATGGACGCCCTCCAAGCCGCGCTCGTCAACGGCATCAGCTCGCACGTGCTGGACTACGACGACACGCACCTGAAGACCATCATCCATCCCGCGGGCCCGGTCGCCTCCGCCGTGACGGCGCTGGCCGAATACCGCCCGGTCAGCGGCACGGAACTCATGCACGCGCTGGTCCTGGGCTGCGAGATCGAGTGCCGCATGGGCAACGCGGTCTTTCCCGAGCACTACGCGCTGGGCTGGCACATCACGGGCAGCACCGGCGTCTTCGGCGCCGCCGTCGCAGCCGGACGCCTGCTGCGCCTGGACGAGCACCACATGGTGCACGCGATCGGCCTGGCCGCGACGCAGCCCGTCGGCCTGAAGGTGCAGTTCGGCTCCGACACCAAGAGCTTCCACCCGGGCCGCGCCGCGCAGAACGGCCTGACGGCGGCGCTGCTGGCGCAGGCCGGCTACACGGCCTCCGAGGTCGCGCTCGAAGGCTTCGACGGCTGGGGCCAGGCCGTGAGCCCGCGCCGCAACTGGGACGAAGTCACGCAGGGCCTGGGCGAGCGTTACGAGATCGCCCTCAACACCTACAAGCCCTTCGCCTGCGGCATCGTGGCGCACCCGTCCATCGACGCGGCGATCCAATTGCGCGACGGCGGCGCGCTCTCCCCGGCCTCGATCCGCTCCGTCGACCTGAAGGTGCACCCGCTGGTGCTCAACCTCATGGGCAAGACCGAGCCGCGCACGGGCCTGGAGGGCAAGTTCAGCGTCTACCACGCCGTGGCGGTGGCGCTGGTGACCGGGCGCGGCGGCGAGCAGGCCTTCACCGACAAGGCGGTCGCCGACCCGGTGGTCGTCGCGCTGCGCAGGAAGGTCACCGCCACCGTCACGCCCGGCATCCAGGCCGACCAGGTCGACATGACGATCACGCTGGTGGACGGCACGACGCGCCACCTGTTCATCGAGCACGCGGTCGGCAGCCAGGACCACCCGATGTCCGACGCGCAGCTGGAAGACAAGTTCACCGGCCTGGCCGACGGCATCCTGTCCGCCGACCGCACGCGCAGGCTGCTCGACCTGTGCTGGAAGGCGTGGGAGCTGCCGGATGCCGGGGCGCTCGGGCGCGGCGGGGCCAAGGCCTGAGCCTCGGTCGGCCACATGCGGCGCGTTCGTCCGCTCGAGCAGCTTCGCGCCCAGGCGCTCCTCCAGCGCGGCGAGGTGGCGGCTCGCCGCCGGGTTAGACAGGCCCAGCTCCTCCGCGGCCTTGGGAAGGCTGCCCAGGTCGACGGTCTGACGTAGAGCTCGATCTGCGTCCAGCGATCCATGATTGTTCCGCCCAGCGGCAACGCCTTTTCCGTTCGTGCGCTTCTTGTCCGCTGGCCGGAAGTCTATCCTGCCGGACATGCGAAACATCGACGAAGACACGATCACCCAGGCCGTGCTGGCCTCGCTGTCGAACTGCGGCGACGAGCGCCTGCGCGAGGTGATGACGAGCCTGGTGCAGCACCTCCACGCGTTCGCGCGCGACGTGCGGCTCACCGAAGCCGAGTGGTTCCAGGGCATCCGCTTCCTCACCGACACCGGCCACATCACCGACGACAAGCGCCAGGAGTTCATCCTGCTGTCCGACGTGCTGGGCCTGTCCATGCTCGTGATGGCACAGAACAACGCGAAGCCCGCCGGCTGCACCGAGGCCACGGTGCTGGGCCCGTTCTACGTCGAGGGCGCCCCGGAGGTGGCGGACGGCGCGGACATCGCCAACGGCGCCAAGGGCGCGCCGTGCCGCGTGAGCGGCCAGGTGCGCGGGTTCGGCGGCGAGCCCGTCGCCGGCGCCACGATCGACGTCTGGCAGTCGGACGACGAGGGCTTCTACGACGTGCAGCAGCCCACCGGCGGCCGCCACGAGCACCGCGCGCGCGCCCGGCTGCGCAGCGGCGCCGACGGCCGCTTCTCGTTCCGCTCCATCCTGGCCGAGCACTACCCCATCCCGCACGACGGGCCCGTCGGCGCCCTGCTGGCGGCGCTCGGGCGCCACCCCTGGCGCCCCGCGCACCTGCATTTCATGATCGAGGCGCCGGGCTACGAGCGTCTCGTCACGCACGTCTTCCGCGACGGCGACCGGTACCTCGACTCGGATGCGGTCTTCGGCGTGCGCTCCAGCCTGGTCGCCGACTGGGTGCGCCAGGCGCCGGAGTCCCCCGGCGCGGAGCCGACCTATGCCCTGTCGTACGACTTCGTGCTGAACCCGGCGAAGGCGGCGCGATGACCCGGCACACCGACGGCAGCGCGTGCGAGTGGTCATGAGCGGCGGCCGCTCTACGTGGCCCGGCAGGCGCGCGACGTCGCCCGCGAACTGCGCGCCGACTGCGCCGTCGCCGTGGGCGGCGGCTCGACCGTCGGGCTGGGCAAGGCGCGGTGGACTCCCCTGCGCAGCTGCGCGTTCAGGCGGCGCGCACCGTGCGCAGGAACTGCGCGAGGTCGCGCGGGTTCCAGCTGACCGACTTCAGCGCGAGTTCGAGGTCCTGGTCGTCGAAGGACTGGAAGTCGCGCGTCGGGACTTCTCCATCGATCGCGTCGGAGTTCGTGGTGGCGGTGTCCTGGATACGGGTGGGAGGCATGTCGGTCGTCCTGGTGGGGAATGCATCGGATCCTACCGACGAGCGCCCTCCCCGATCGCCGCAAGCAGGCCCCGGCGACCACGCTATTCGCGCAAACGGAAGCGGCGGTGGCCGTCCAGCGTCTCGAAGACCCTGGGTTCGTCGGTGGGGCGCAGGCGCTCGCCGGTGGCCAGCGTCCACGCGTCGGCGCGCGTGCCGTTGGGCAGCGTGACCTCGTTGCGCAGGATGATGCAGGCCTCGCCGCGCTGGCCGACCGCCTCGAGTCGTTCCGGTGTCGTCATCGTCGTGTCTTGTCCCTGTTCGCCTGCGGACGCGCGGCGCGCCCGGCATGACGGTTGCCAGTGGTCTCCCGGCGCGGCCCGTCGGCCGCATCGAACTATGGAGACAACATCATGGGCAAGTATTTTCTCGCATGGCTGCTGGGCGTCCCCGGAATCGTCCTCGTGATCCTCTACCTATTCTTCCATTGAACGCCATGGCCTCAGGAGGGCGGCGCGACGACTGATCGCAGCCGCCGCACGCCCTCCTCCAGCAGCGCCACGTCGCAGGCGTAGCACCAGCGCACGAAGCCTTCGCCCTCGTCGCCGAAGGCACTGCCCGGCGCGAGCCCGAGCCCGGCCTCGCGCACGAGGCGCTTGCACAGCGCGAGGCTGTCAGTCACGCCGCGCAGGCGGAAGAAGACGTACATCGCGCCCTGCGGGGCATGCACGTCGACGCCGTCGATCGCGGCCAGCGCGCCCACCAGGTAGTCGCGCGAGCGGCGCAGCGCCGCGACGAAGTCGCGCGTCACACCGTCGCCGTCGCGCACCGCGGCCACGCCGGCCTGCTGCACGAAGGACGGCGCGCAGGACGTGTTGTACTCGATCAGCTTGCCGAGGTCGGGCAGCAGGCTGCGCGACAGCACCATCCAGCCGAGCCGCCAGCCGGTCATCAGCCAGGTCTTGGAGAACGAGTTGACCGCGATGACGCGCTCGTCGCGCCCGGCCAGGTCGAGGAACGACGGCGCGCAGCGCTCGCCCGCGTCGCCGAAGTACAGGCGCTCGTAGACCTCGTCGGCGATGATCCACGTGCCGTGGCGCCGGCAGCGCTCGAGCACGGCGCGTTGCGCGTGTGCGTCCATCGCCCAGCCGGTCGGGTTGTTCGGCGAATTGACGAGCAGCAGGCGCGTGTCGGGCGTCAGGGCGTCGAGCAGGCGATCCAGGTCCAGCGTCCAGCCGCGCGGCCCGAAGGCCAGCGGCACGCACTCGACCGTGGCGCCGAGGATGCGCGGGATCTCCACCAGGTTCGGCCACAGCGGCGTCACCGCGACCGCGCGCTGGCCCGGCTCGACGACCAGCTGCGCGCCCAGCATCAGTGCGTTCACGCCGGCGCTGGTGACCGCGATCTCCTCGGGCGCGGTCGCGCCGTGCAGCGCGCCGACATAGTCGCCGAGGGCGTCGCGCAGCTCGGGCAGGCCGAGGTTCTGCACGTAGCGCGTGGCCCCCGCGGCGAGCGCGGCCTGCGCGGCGTCGACGACCAGCGCGGGCGACGGCCACGCGGCCTCGCCGAACCAGAACGGCAGGACGTCCGGGCGGCCCATGCCTTCGTTGGCGACCTCGCGGATGCGCGAGGCACGCAACTGCGCGACCGTCGCGCGCGCGAGCGGCGCCGTCGCCGTCATGCCGCCTCCCGCGAGGTCTTCGCGCGCGGGGGCGGGGCGGGGTCGGCTCGATGGTGCATGTCGGTCTCCGGCGGGTCGGCCGCAGTCTATGCCGTCTCGCGGATCCCCCTAGCTTCGACGGGTGCCGAAAAAAAGTTCCTGGCGGCGACGTCCGTCCGCCGGGCCGCTCCGTAAGTGCTTTCGTCGCGACACACATCGATGCGGCGGACCGCAGCAGGGCCCGCCGGATCGCCACCCCTCAATCGAAATCCCAGGAGTCTGATATGAACACCACCCGCCACCTCAAGGCCACGTTCGCCGCCGCGCTGCTCGCGCTCGCCGGTTCGATGTCCGCCCATGCCGCGACGCCGGGCAGCGTCGTCAAGTTCGGCATGGTCCGCTCCGCCGCCCTGAACGCCGTGCCGGCCTGCGTGCCGAACGCGAAGGCGACGGTCAAGATCACCCCGGGGGGCATCACCGAGACGATGAACGTCAGCGTGTCGGGCCTGCCCGCCAACACCGACTTCGACTTCTTCGTCATCCAGGTGCCCGCCGCGCCGTTCGGCCTGTCGTGGTACCAGGGCGACATCGAGACCGACGCGTGGGGCAACGGCACGGCCAAGTTCGTCGGCCGCTTCAGCCAGGAGACCTTCATCGTCGCCCCTGGCGTCGCCTCGGCGCCCCTGACCGAACCGGGCGACGCGTCGAGCAACCCCGCGACCGGCCCGATCCAGACCTACCACCTGGGCCTGTGGTTCAACTCGCCGGCCGACGCCGTCGCCGCCGGCTGCCCGGGCACGGTCACGCCGTTCAACGGCGAGCACGACGCCGGGATCCAGGTGCTCAACACGAGCAACTTTCCCGACCTCCAAGGGCCGCTGCTGAAGGTCAAGCCCTGATCGGCGCGACCCCCGGCCCCGCGCCGGGGGTCGTCGGCAGACTGCGCAGGCCCCGCGCAGACCCCTGCCTTCGGCATGGAAGCAGGTCGCCCGGCGGCCAGGGGGACGGGCCCGCGGCCCGTCCCCCGTTCAGGCGCAGGCCCGAGGCCGCGGCCAGGTCAGGCGGTGCCACGCCCATTCCAGCGGCCCCGAGGCGAAGCGCCGCAGCCACCAGCGCGACCACGCGATCTGCAGCGCCCAGACGAGGACGACGACGAGTGCGAGCGCCGGCCGGTCGAGCCGGTCGAACCAGCCCGGCCCCCGCCCGCCGTAGGTCAGCGCGGTGACCAGCAGCGACTGCGCGATGTAGTTGCTGAAGGCCATGCGGCCGAGCGGCGCGAGCAGCACCGTGAGCCGCCGTCCCGCGAGGGCCAGCGCGCTCAGGTAGCCGAAGGCGACGAAGGGGCTGGTCAGGTTCAGCAGCAGCTCGTCTCTCGCCGCGGGCCCGCCGTCGGCGAAGCCGGCACGCATCCAGTCGAACGTGGCCGCGGCGTGCAGCGCGAGCGCGAGCGCGCCCGCGAGCAGTCCGGCGCGGTAGACGCGCGGCGCCGCCGCGCCGCCCAGCACCCCGGCCTTGAACAGCCCGAGCCCGAGCAGCATCAGCGGCGCGCAGTACGGCAGCGTGAAGAAGGCGACCAGCGCGCGGTACTGCGCCCAGGTGACGAGGTTGGCCTGCAGCGAGCCGGCGAAGCCGCCCTGGAAGGCCGCCGGCGGCGGGGGCGCGGCGGGCACCAGGGTGCCGAGGCCCAGCAGCGGCGGCGCCAGCGTCATGACGAGCAGGCCCGCGACGAAGCCGAGGCCGCCGGCCGCCAGCAGCCGGCGCGCGCTCCAGCCGCGGCAGGCCAGCACGAGCACGCCGGCCACCGCGTAGTCGAGCAGCACGTCGCCGTACCAGACGACGGCGCCGTGCAGCAGCCCGAAGAGCGCGAGCCAGCCCAGCCGACGGCGCAGCGCCCGCGCGCGCACGGCGTCGCCGGGGTCGCCGCCGACCAGCCAGGCGGACGCGCCGAACAGCAGGGAGAACAGCGTGATGAACTTGCTCTCGAAGAACACGTGCACGACGAACCAGGCGGCGAGCGACGCGCCCTCGTTCGCGAAGGGCCAGGCCTGCGGCACCACGGTCTGCTCGAAGGTCGCCGCCATGAAGGACACGTTGACGGCCAGGATGCCCAGCACGCCCAGCCCGCGCAGGGCGTCGAGGAAGGCGATGCGGGGGCGGTCGGACGGCACCCGGCGACTGTAGCCGTGCCGCCGCGGCCCCCCCGTCCACCCTGCGGACCCCGGGCAGACCCTCTCCAGGGAAGTCCCTTGGGTCCGGGCCCGGCGGGTCCGGACAATGGCGTACCCGCCCCCACGCGAGAAGACTGCCATGAACCTCGGCCCGATTTCCCTTCGCCCGTCCCGCCTTGCGCTCGGCCTGGCGGCCCTGCTGGCCGCCTGGAGCGCCGCCGCCGACGAGTCCGCCGGCGCGGCGCGCGTCGCGGCGCGCGCGGCCGCCCGCGCCCACGTGAGGCTCGATCCGGCGCAGGCCGCCATGATCGCCGAGGAGCAGAAGTCCGACCGGCCGACCCGCAAGGCCGACCTGGGCAACAAGATCTTCCACGACACGACCCTGTCCGAACCGCAGGGCCAGTCGTGCGCGAGCTGCCACCGCGCCAACCTCGGCTTCACCGACAAGGGGTCGACGTCGCACGGCGCGAACCCGGCCCTGTTCGGGCCGCGCAACGCGCCCACCATCACCTACGCCATGTTCACGCCGCCGCTGTATGCCGGCGGCGACGAGGGGCCGCTCGCCTACACGGGCGGCCAGTTCCGCGACGGCCGCGTGAACTTCCTGTCCGACCAGGCCAAGGTGCCGCTGATGAACCCGATCGAGATGGGCAACCCGGACGTGCCCTCCCTCATCGCCAAGGTCGCCGCGGCCCCCTACGCCGCCGAGTTCCAGGCGGCCTACGGCGCCGGCATCTTCAACGACCCCGACGCCGCGTTCACGGCGCTCGCCGACGCGCTGCAGCGCTTCGAGAGCAGCCCCTTGTTCTCGCGCTTCGACTCCAAGTTCGACGCCTACCGCCGCGGCGAGACGACGCTGACCGACGCCGAGGCGCGCGGCCTGGCGGTCTTCAACGACCCGGACAAGGGCAACTGCGCCCTGTGCCACCTCACCGGCCCGGATCCGGTCTTCGGCGCCCGCCCGCTGCTGACCGACTTCGGCTTCGACAACATCGGCGTGCCGCGCAACCCGGACAACAAGTTCTACACGATGCCGGCCCAGTACAACCCGGACGGCAAGCACTACGTCGACCCGGGCCTCGGGGCCATCGTGCCGCGGCCCACCCAGGTCGGGCAGTTCAAGTCGCCCTCGCTGCGCAACGTCGCGGTGACCGGCCCCTACACGCACAACGGCTACTTCAAGACGCTGCGCGGCCTGGTCGACTTCTACAACACGCGCGACGTGAAGCCGCGCTGCTCGAGCCCGTTCACGCGCGAGGCCGACGCGATCGCCCAGGGCTGCTGGCCGGTCGCCGAGCAACCGGCCACGGTGAACAAGACCGACCTGGGCAACCTGCACCTGTCCGACCAGGACGTGGACGACATCGTCGCCTTCCTCGGCACGTTGACCGACGGCTGGAAGCCGTCGGGCGACAAGAAGCACTGAGCGACGGCGAGACCGGGCCGCGATCATCGTGGTGGCCCTGTCGCAGTCATGGTAGCGATACCCCGGCCCGGGTTGACCACGAGCGGGTAGGTCCGGGGGCCGTCGGATTCGCCGGCGGGTGTGTACTTCGGTCTCCCTCATCCCCAGACCGAAGGATCCCCAGCATGCGACAAGCCGTTCCCGACGCCTTCCTGGGTGCGATCGCACTCGCCACCGCCCTCGCCTGCGCCCCGGCCCACGCCGCGCCGCCGTGGGCCGCCACGCACACGCTCAAGGCCGACGTCGGCGACGCCGTGCCCGGCGCGCTGCTGGCCGCGCACGAACCGGTGCGCGTCGCCGTCGTGCTCGCGCTGCGCAACAAGCCCGAGCTGGACGCGCTCGCGACGGCGCTGATGTCCGGCCACGCGACGCGCCACCTCACCAGCGCCGAGGTGCTGGCGCGCCACGCGCCGACGCAGGCCCAGGCCGACGCCGTCGCCGCGCACCTGCGCGCGAGCGGCTTCACGAGCGTGCACGTCGCGCAGAACCGCCTCGTGATCGTCGCCGACGGCGACGCCGCGGCGGTGCGGGCCGCGTTCGACACGCAGCTCCAGCACTTCCGCATCGACGGGCGCGATGCGCGCGCCAACCTGTCGGACGCCCGCGTGCCCGCGCACCTGGCCGGCCTCGTGACCGCAGTCACCGGCCTGCAGACCGTGCACGTGGCCCGCCCCGCCAACCGCCTCGCCGGCGAGGGCGTCGCGGCCGCCGTCGGCCACCAGGCGACCGACTTCTCCACCATCTACGACGGCGACGGCCTGCCGCCCGCGTCCAAGGCCACGATCGGCATCATCGCCCAGGGCGACGTGAGCCCGACCCTCGACGACCTGCGCACCTTCACGGCCGCCGCGGGCTTCGCCATGCCCGCCACCCGCGTGGTGGTGGCCGACAGCGCGAGCTCGGACACGAGCAACGTGATCGAGTGGGACATCGACAGCCAGTCGTCGCTCGCCACCGCCGGCGGCCAGATCCAGTCGATGAACTTCTACGTCGCCTCCACGCTGGACGACGCGCCGCTCACCGCTGCCTACAACGCGGCCGTGGTCGACAACACGGCGCAGGTCATCAACGTGTCGCTGCAGGGCTGCGAGACCTCCGAGAAGCAGTCGGGCGCGCAGGCCGCGCAGGACGCGGTCTTCGAGGTCGCCGTGGCGCAGGGCCAGGTGTTCAGCATCGCCTCGGGCGATCGCGGCTCCTACCAGTGCGGCAGCAAGCTGGGCGG
>Ga0209051_1002304_pt1 | contig 13890 bp, 10 predicted proteins | sample AraplaCvi_mMS_r2_2_FD_184286 | JGI IMG/M metagenome (GOLD analysis project Ga0209051, IMG submission 184286) | Arabidopsis root microbial communities from North Carolina, USA - plate scrape MF_Cvi_mMS_r2 (SPAdes) (version 2) | ecosystem: Host-associated > Plants > Roots > Endosphere | place...
GGCGTCGTTGCCGAAGCGCTCGTCGAGTTCGGCCTCGCCGCGGTAGGTCAGGTGCGCGAACCGGCGGGCGATCTCCATGCCGGCCTGAGGTGAACGGCCCGTGCCGTGGTAGTCACCGTTCTGCCAATTCGGGTCCGCCTTGATGGCCGAGACCTGCGTGGACTGCGTACCGATCTGGTCGGCGGTCGCGCGCGCCCCGACCGCCAACACCAATGCCGCCCTGACGGTCTCGGGATGGCCGACGATCCACTCCAGGGCCCGTGCGCCGCCCATCGAACCACCGACCACGGCGGCCGCCTGCGTGACGCCCAGGGCCGCCAGCGCCGCGAGATCGGCGTTCACCTGGTCGCGCACGGTGATCGCGGGGAAGCGGGAACCCCACGGCTTGCCGTCCGGGGCAAGCGAACTCGGTCCGGTCGACCCGCGACAGCCGCCGAGGACGTTGGTGGCGATCGCGCACCAGCGGTCGGTGTCGACCGGGGCGCCCGGTCCGGCCACCCCGTCCCACCAGCCGGGGGTGGGGTGTTCGGGCCCCGCGGGCCCGGTGACGTGGGAGTCGCCGGTCAACGCGTGCAGGATGACCACCGCGTTGTCCCGATCAGGGTTGAGCTCGCCCCAGCGCTGCACCGCGATGCGGACGTCGTCGAGGACCACCCCCGACTCGAGCGTCAACGGACCGATCTCGACGATGCCGATCTCGCCCTCGGCGGGCAACGTCACCAGCGGTGTGTCCGGAGCTTCGATGATCGTCACTCTTCTTCTCTCACCACGAGTTCCATGTCAGACCGACACCGTCGTCCGCGCGCTTGCCGCCACCGCACCGGCGGCGGCGAAGCCCTGCTCGAGGTCGGCGATGATGTCGTCCACGCCCTCGATGCCGACGGCCAGCCGCACCAGTCCGGGTGTGACGCCCGTGGCGAGCTGTTCGGACGGGGAGAGCTGCGCATGCGTGGTGGACGCGGGGTGGATCACCAGGGATCGCACGTCACCGATGTTCGCGACGTGACTGTGCAGGGTGAGGGCGTTCACGAAGGCCTTGCCCGCCTCGAGGCCGCCGGCCAGTTCGAAGGCGAGCACTGCCCCGGTTCCCTTGGGCGCCAGCTTCTTTCCGATCTCATACCAGGGCGAGCTGGGCAGCCCGGCGTAGTTGACCGACACGACGCCGTCGTGACCGCTGAGGAACTCGGCGACCTTCTGGGCGTTGGCGACGTGACGTTCGACGCGCAGGCTCAAGGTCTCGATGCCCTGGGCGATGAGGAACGCGTTGAACGGTGCACCCGCCGAGCCGAGGTCGCGCAGCAATTGGACCCTGGCCTTGAGTGCATAGGCGGGCGGCCCGAGCTCGGCGAACACCACGCCGTGATAGCTGGGGTCCGGGGTGGTGAAACCCGGGTGGCGGCCTTGTGTCCAGTCGAACCGGCCGCCGTCGACGATGACGCCCGCGATCGACGTGCCGTGCCCGCCGAGGTACTTGGTCGCCGAGTGCACCACGATGTCGGCGCCGTGCGCGATCGGCTGGATGAGGTAGGGCGTCGCGATGGTGTTGTCCACGATCAGCGGCACGCCGTTCTCGTGGGCCACCGACGAGACGCCCGGGATGTCGAGCACGTCGATCTGCGGGTTGGAGATGGTCTCGCCGTAGAAGGCCTTGGTGTTGGGCCGGACCGCGGCGCGCCAGGAGTCGAGGTCGTCGGGGTCGTCGACGAAGGTGGTCTCGATGCCCAGCTTGGGCAGCGTGTAGTGGAAGAGGTTGTACGTGCCGCCGTAGAGCCGGGGTGAGGAGACGACGTGGTCGCCCGCACCGGCGAGGTTCAGGATGGCGAAGGTCTCGGCGGCCTGCCCCGAGGACAGGAACAGGGCCGCGACGCCGCCCTCGAGTGCGGCGATGCGCTGCTCGACGACGTCCTGGGTCGGGTTCATGATGCGGGTGTAGATGTTGCCGGGCTCGGCCAGGCCGAACAGGGCTGCCGCGTGCTCGGTGTCCCGGAACGCATACGAGGTGGTCTGGTAGATCGGGAGCGCCCGGGCGCCGGTGGTGGGGTCGGGGCTCTGGCCGGCGTGCACCTGCTTGGTCTCGAACGCCCAACGTGCGGTCGGGTCGACGTCGTCGGTCATGAAGGATGTCTCCTGAAATGGTATGGGGGGTGCCACTGAGATGAGCAGCGGCACGACTCAGCTGTGGGAAGGGTGTGGCGTCAACGACACAACGGGGGCCTCCGCATCAGGTTTCCCTGTCTACTAAGGGGCCCGTCATGGCGGGCCCGCGCTTGCCGTGTAACCGTCCGTACGTCGTGGACGGCTACTCAACCTGGTCAATCACCCGGGGCACCCCACCGCGGTTGGAGGGTTGCCGGCCAGCGAGCCGGGGCTTGACGCTGGCACTCATGACCGAAACGAAGCGTATCTCGTGACCGGTTATCGGTGCCAGTGGGTTCCGCACGGGTCCCGGGTCACCCACACCATTTGCGTTCCAAGTGCTGCGCGTAGGTTCGTACCCGACGCGATAATGACCATGAACACGAGACGACCGCGACGCCGGGAGACAGACAAGTGACTGACCAGCCGACCATCATCTACACGTTGACCGACGAGGCGCCGCTGCTGGCGACGTACGCCTTCCTTCCCGTGTTGCGTACCTTCGCCGGCGCCGCCGGCATCGACGTGGCGACCAGCGACATCTCCGTCGCGGCCCGCATCCTGGCCGAATTCTCCGACTACCTGACCGACGAGCAGCGGGTGCCGGACAACCTCGGTGAGCTCGGCAAGCTCACGCAGTTGCCGGACACCAACATCATCAAGCTGCCCAACATCAGCGCCTCGGTACCGCAGCTGCTGGCCGCCATCAAGGAACTCAAGGCCAAGGGGTACGACCTGCCGGAGTACCCGGGTGAGCCGAAGACCGACGAAGAGAAGACGATCAAGCAGCGGTACGGCACCTGTCTGGGCAGCGCGGTGAACCCGGTGCTGCGCGAGGGCAACTCGGACCGTCGCGCGCCCAAGGCCGTCAAGGAGTACGCCCGCAAGCACCCGCACAGCATGGGCAAGTGGTCGCAGGCCTCGCGCACGCACGTTGCGACCATGCGGCACGGCGACTTCTACCACGGTGAGAAGTCGATGACGCTGGATCGCGCCCACTCGGTCCGCATGGAGCTGAAGACCACCAGCGGCGAGACCCTCGTGCTCAAGCCGGAGGTCAAGCTCGACGCCGGCGACGTCATCGACAGCATGTTCATGAGCAAGAAGGCTCTGTGTGAGTTCTTCGAGACCGAGATGCAGGACGCCTACGAGACGGGCGTGATGTTCTCGCTGCACGTCAAGGCGACGATGATGAAGGTCAGCCACCCCATCGTCTTCGGACACGCGGTCAAGGTGTTCTACAAGGACGCATTCGCCAAGCACCAGAAGCTCTTCGACGAACTCGGCGTCAACGTCAACAACGGGCTGAGCGACCTGTACGCCAAGATCGAGTCGCTGCCGGCCACGCAGCACGAAGAGATCATCCGCGATCTGCACGCCTGCCACGAGCACCGTCCCGAGCTGGCGATGGTGGACTCGGCCAAGGGCATCACCAACTTCCACTCGCCCAGCGACGTGATCGTCGACGCGTCGATGCCTGCGATGATCCGCGCCGGCGGCAAGATGTACGGCGCCGACGGCAAGCTCAAGGACACCAAGGCCGTCAACCCGGAGTCGACGTTCTCGCGGATCTACCAGGAGATCGTGAACTTCTGCAAGACCCACGGCCAGTTCGACCCGACGACGATGGGCACCGTACCCAACGTCGGGTTGATGGCACAGAAGGCCGAGGAGTACGGCAGCCACGACAAGACCTTCGAGATTCCCGCCGACGGCGTCGCCGACATCGTGGACAACGAGACCGGCGAGGTGCTGCTCACCCAGAACGTCGAAGAGGGTGACATCTGGCGGATGCCGGTGGTCAAGGACGCCCCGATCCGGGACTGGGTCAAGCTGGCCGTGACCAGGGCGCGCGACTCCGGAATGCCGGTGGTGTTCTGGCTCGACCAGGAACGGCCGCACGAGAACGAGCTGCGGACGAAGGTCTACACCTACCTCGAGGATCACGACACCGAGGGTCTCGACATCTCGATCATGAGCCAAGAGCGGGCGATGCGGCACACGATCGAGCGGGCGATGCGCGGTCAGGACACCATCGCCGCGACGGGAAACATCCTGCGCGACTACCTCACCGACCTGTTCCCCATCCTGGAACTGGGTACCAGCGCCAAGATGCTGTCGATCGTCCCGCTGATGGCCGGGGGCGGGTTGTACGAGACCGGCGCAGGCGGATCGGCGCCCAAGCACGTCAGCCAGTTGGTGGAGGAGAACCACCTGCGCTGGGATTCGCTCGGCGAGTTCCTGGCGCTGGCCGCCAGCCTCGAGGGGCTGGGCGCCAAGGCCGACAACGCCAAGGCGAAGATCCTCGCCAAGACGCTGGACGCGGCGACCGGAAAGCTGTTGGACGAGAACAAGAACCCTTCGCGCAAGACCGGTGAGCTCGACAACCGGGGCAGCCAGTTCTACCTCGCCATGTACTGGGCGCAGGAGCTCGCCGCCCAGAGCGAGGACTCCGAGCTGGCCGACTACTTCACGCCGCTGGCCAAGGCGCTGGCCGACAACGAGGAGACCATCGTCTCCGAACTCAATGGCGTGCAGGGGGATTCGGTCGACATCGGTGGTTACTACTACCCCGATGCCGAGAAGGTCTCGTCGGTCATGCGGCCGAGCAAGACCTTCAACGAGGCACTTGAGTCCGCGCACGGCTGACGCGCGGCGTGGGCCCTTGTAATGTGGCTCACATGTCCAAGATCAAGGTCGACGGCACGGTCGTAGAGGTCGACGGCGACGAGATGACGCGCGTCCTCTGGGCGCTGATCAAGCAGACGTTGATCCTGCCCCATCTCGACGTCAACCTCGACTACTACGACCTGGGCATCGAGAATCGCGACGCGACCGATGACCAGGTCACCGTCGACGCGGCCAACGCGATCAAGCGTCACCACGTCGGGGTCAAGTGCGCGACCATCACCCCCGACGAGGCCAGGGTGGCCGAGTTCGGGCTCAAGCAGATGTGGTCCTCGCCCAACGGCACCATCCGAAACATCCTGGGCGGGACGATCTTCCGGGCTCCGATCGTGATCCACAACGTGCCGCGGCTGGTCCCTGGCTGGACCAAGCCGATCGTCATCGGTCGCCACGCGTTCGGTGACCAGTACCGCGCCTTCAACGCCAAGGTCGACGGGCCGGGCACGTTCACCGTCACCTTCACCCCGGCCGACGGCGGTGAGCCGATGGTGCACGACGTGGTGGACATCCCGGCCGAGGGCGGGGTGGTCATGGGGATGTACAACTTCAAGAAGTCGATCCAGGACTTCGCGCGGTCGTCCTTCAGATATGGTCTGCAGCAGGGCTATCCGGTGTTCCTGTCGACCAAGAACACGATCCTCAAGAGCTACGACGGCATGTTCAAGGACGAGTTTCAGCGCATCTTCGACGAGGAGTTCAAGGCGGACTTCGACGCCAAGGGGCTGAGTTACGAGCACCGGCTCATCGACGACATGGTGGCCTCCTGCCTCAAATGGGACGGCGGGTACGTCTGGGCGTGCAAGAACTACGACGGTGACGTCCAATCCGACACCGTCGCACAGGGTTACGGCTCCCTAGGCTTGATGACCTCGGTGTTGATGACGCCCGACGGGCAGACCGTCGAGGCCGAGGCCGCGCACGGCACCGTCACCCGGCACTTCCGCCAGCATCAGGCCGGACGGCCGACCTCGACCAATCCGATCGCGTCGATCTTCGCCTGGACCAGGGGCTTGGCGCACCGTGGCCGGCTCGACCGCACCCCGGCCGTAGTCGAGTTCGCCGACACCCTCGAAGAGGTGGTGATCGGCGCCGTCGAGGGTGGCCACATGACCAAGGACCTCGCGCTCCTGATCGGACCCGAGCAGAGCTGGCAGACCAGCCAAGAGTTCCTCGGCACCGTCGCCGACCACCTCCGGCGCGCGCTGGCCTAACCCGCCGGTGGCACCTGACGGGTGGGTGCGGCGTTCGACCCGACGAAGTCGGCGATCAGTTCGGTGACGCGACCGGGCGCCTCGAGCATGGGAATGTGGCCAAGGCCGTCGAGCCGCACCACCGTCGTGTCCGGCGGCAGGTTGTCGATCAGGTACCGGTTGCCGCGGGGGGTGGGGAACACCCTGTCCTTCTCGCACAGCACCAGCTGGGTGGGCACGGCGACGTCGGCCAGCTCCAGCAGGCCGGGCAGACGCAGCGTCTTGACCAACAGCTGGAAGTAGGCGGTGCAGTGGGTGGCGTCGTCGATCAGGGTGACCAGATCCGGATGGCTGGGCCCGTCGGCCGGCCCGCTCACGGCGAGCGTGGCGATGCGTCGGGCGAAGGGCAGCTCGAGGATCCGGGGTCCGATCAGTCGGGCCAGGGCCAGCACCGGACCACCGGCGAGGAACTTCAGCACCGTCTCGTACTTGGTCGGGGAGTGTTGAGACCAGCCGCCGGCCGGCGCGATCGCCGTCACCGACCTGGCCCGGCCGCGCCGCTCGAGCTCGAAGGCCACCCAGCCGCCCAGGGAGTTGCCGACGACGTGGGCGGTGTCCCAGCCGAGCTCGTCCATCCGCCGTTGCACGTCGTCGACCAGGTCGGAGGTGCTCATGAACCAGGTCGGCGCCTTGGGGCCGCCGTGGTGGCCGGGCATCGTGGGGGCGAGCACCTCGTACCGACCGGTGTCGGCGAGCTGCTCGGCCACCGTCTGCCACACCGCCTGTGAGCACAGGAACGGATGCAGCATCAGGATCGGCTCGCCGCCGGGGTCGCCGAGGTGGATCGGGTCACGGGTGGTCATTCCGCCGACCCTAAAGTGATACCGGCGGTACCGCAAGAATGGCGTCGGGCCCCTCGGCTAGGGTCTGTCCCTCGTGATCGTCAGCACCGTCAACGTCAACGGGATTCGTGCCGCCGTCAAGGAACGCTCCGCCGAGAATCGCGGCCTGCTGCCGTGGCTGGCGCGCACGTCGGCCGACGTGGTCTGCCTGCAGGAGACCCGGGCCGACGACGACCAGCTGGCCCTTGCGCTCGCCCCGGCCCTGGACGCTGGCTGGCATCTGGCGTCGGCCGATCCACATCTCAAGGGCCGCAACGGCGTTGCGGTGGTCAGCCGGCATCCGATCACCCGCACGCTGATCGGTCCCGGTGCCGACGAGTTCGCCGCCCATGGCCGCTACGTCGAGGTCGACACCGCCGGGCTCACCGTCGCCAGCGTCTACGTGCCCACGGGGGAGGCCGACACCGAACGCCAGCGCGAGAAGGAACGCTTCCTGGCGGCGCTGGCCGCGCGGATGGACGTGCTGCGCGCCGGGCAGGTCGGCGCCGTGGTGTGCGGCGACTGGAACATCGGGCACACCGAGAACGACATCAAGGCCTGGAAGGCCAATCAGAAGAAGGCCGGATTCCTGCCCGCCGAACGCCAGTGGGTGACCGACCTGCTGGCCAGCGGCTGGGTCGACGTGGTCCGCGCGGCGCACCCCGACGTCGCCGGGCCCTACAGCTGGTGGTCCTGGCGCGGCAAGGCCTTCGACAACGACGCGGGCTGGCGCATCGACTATCAGTTGGCCACCGCGCCGCTGGCACGGCGCGTCACCGCCGCCCGCGTCGAGCGCGCCGAGGCCTACGCCCTGCGCTGGTCCGATCACGCCCCGGTGACCGTCGAGTACGCCTGACCCAAGATCACGGCTGACGACGGGGGTGACAGGATTGAGCTCACCATGAATGCCTCGAATCGGCGCGTCGTCTTCTCCGGCGTGCAGCCCACCTCCGACTCCCTGCACCTCGGCAACGCGTTGGGGGCGGTCAGCCAATGGCTCGGGCTGATGGACGACTACGACGCGTTCTTCTGCGTCGTCGACCTGCACGCCATCACCGTCCCGCAGGACCCCACGCTGCTGCGCGCCCGCACCTTGGCGACCGCGGCGCAGTACCTCGCGCTGGGCGTCGACCCGGCCCGCTCGACGGTCTTCCTGCAGAGCCACGTGCCCGCCCATGCCGAATTGGCTTGGGTCCTGGGCTGTTTCACCGGGTTCGGCCAGGCCTCGCGGATGACTCAGTTCAAGGACAAGTCGCAGAAGGAAGGCGCCGACGCCACCACCGTCGGCTTGTTCACCTATCCGGTGCTGATGGCCGCCGACGTGCTGCTCTACGACACCGACCTGGTGCCGGTCGGTGAGGACCAGCGTCAACACCTCGAGCTTGCCCGCGACGTGGCGCAGCGCGTCAACGCCCGGTTCCCCGGCACCTTCGTGGTGCCCGAGCCGATGATCCAGAAGGCGACGGCGAAGATCTACGACCTGCAGGACCCGACGGCCAAGATGAGCAAGTCCGCGGCGACCGACGCCGGGCTGATCAGTCTGCTCGACGATCCGAAGAAGACCGCCAAGAAGATCCGCTCCGCGGTGACCGACAGCGAGCGCGAGATCCGCTTCGACCGCGACGCCAAGCCGGGGGTGTCCAACCTGTTGACGATCCAGTCGGCGGTCACCGGTGTCGGGGTGGACGCGTTGGTGCAGGGGTACGCCGGCCGCGGTTACGGCGATCTCAAGGCCGACACCGCCGACGCCGTCGTGGAGTTCGTGACGCCCATCAAGGCCCGAGTCGACGAGATGCTGGCCGACCCCACGGAGTTGGAGTCGGTGTTGGCCGCGGGCGCCCAGCGTGCGCAGGACGTGTCTGCGACGACCCTCGCGCGGGTATACGACCAACTCGGATTCCTCAGCAAGCGTTCCTAGGCCACCAGGAGACCGGCGTGACCGAACCGGCGCAGCCCGGCATTGTGGACCGGCTCCGAGCCAGGTACCACTGGTTCGACCGTGTCATGCGCGCTCAGGGGCGCTACGAGGACAGCAAGGGCGACTTCTACGCCGCGGGCATCACCTACTTCACCATCTTCGCGCTGTTCCCGCTGCTGATGGTCGCGTTCGCGGCAGGCGGGTTCGTGCTGGCCAGCAGGCCCGACCTGCTGTCGGTCGTCGAGGCCAAGATCATGGGGTCGGTGTCCGGCCAGCTGGGGCAGCAACTCGTCGAGCTGATGAAGTCGGCCATCGAATCGCGTACCTCCGTCGGCGTCATCGGGTTGGCCACCGCCGCGTGGGCGGGCCTGGGCTGGATGGCCAACCTGCGGGAGGCGCTCAGCCAGATGTGGGGTCTGCAGCGCGGCGAGCCCGGCGGCTTCATCGGCACCAAGCTCTCGGACCTACTGGCACTGCTGTCGACGTTCGTGGCGATCGTCGTCACCGTGGCCCTGTCGCTGCTCGGCAACAGGACGGTGATGCGCACCGTCATCGAGTGGCTGGGCATCCCCGAGTTCACCGGACTGGGCGTGCTGCTGCGCATCGCGTCCCTGGTGGTATCCCTGGGCATCTCCTGGCTGCTGTTCACGTGGATCATCGCCCGCCTGCCCCGGGAGTCGGCCACGCTCCGCAGCGCCGCGCGGGCGGGCCTCCTGGCCGCGGTGGCCTTCGAGATCTTCAAGCTGGTGGCGTCGGTGTACCTGGGGGCGGTGCTCCGCGGCCCGGCCGGTGCCACCTTCGGCCCGGTTCTCGGTCTGATGGTGTTCGCCTACATCACCGCGCGCCTCATCCTCTTCTCCACGGCATGGGCCGCGACGGCGTCGGAGAATCTGGCGGCCGCACCGGTCGGACCGCCCGACCCCGCCGAGATCACCACCAGGGTGGAGATCCACGAGGGGCTGGGCGTACGCGGAGCCATCGCCGCGGCGGGGGTGGGCGCCCTTGGCGCCCTTGGGATCTCGCGACTCAAGCGGCGGCGTTAGCGCCGGGATTCGCTGGGGCGACGGTTGATCGACCGCGCGCCCATGATCAACCCGAACACGACGAGCGACCCGACCACGCCGACGCCCACGCGCACCGGAACCGCGTCGGCGCCCGGTAGCGGGGAGGCCGCGACGTCTTGGGCGGGGACGTTGTCGCCGAGGGGATTGGCCGCCCGGACCGTCAGCGACGGGTCGGGGTCGATCAACGAGCCGACCTTGGTGCCCGGTGCGGTCGAGAAGCCGTAGTCGAGCAGGTGCGCGGCCTGCTCCCACGGGGCGATGGGCAGGCGGGTGCCGCGCAGCATGATCGCGACCAGGCGACGGCCGTCGCGTTCGGCCGCGCCCACGAACGTCTGCCCCGCGTCGTCGGTGTATCCGGTCTTGCCGCCGAGGGCGCCGGGGTAGTTGTAGAGCAACTGGTTGTCGTTCTCCAGCTCGTAGCCGGGGCTGTCCTCCTGGCCGTCGCGGGGGTGCCCGGGGAAGTCGTAGGTCTTGGTGGCCACCACGTTGGCGAAGACGGCGTTCTGCCAGGCGTAGCGGTAGAAGAGCCCCAGGTCGTAGGCCGAGGTGCTCATGCCGGGACCGTCGAGGCCCGACGGGGTGGCGGCGCGGGTGTCGCGTCCGCCGAGCTTGCCGGCGAGGTCGTTGATCTTGGCCAGGGCGGTGTCCATGCCGCCGAGTTGGACGGCAAGGGCGTGGGCGGCGTCGTTGCCGGAGTGCATGAGCAGTCCGTGCAGCAGGTCGTTGACGGTGTACTTGCCGCCCTTGTCGACGCCGACGCGCGTGCCCTCCGCGGCGGCGTCATCGGAGGTCCCCATGACCTGCTTGTTGATGGGCAGTTCGCGCAGGGACTGCATGGCGACGAGCACCTTGATGATGCTGGCGGGGCGGTGTCTGCCGTGCGGGTCGCGGGCGGCGATGATGTCGCCGTTGTCGAGGTCGGCGACCACCCATGCCTCGGCCGAGACGTCGTCGGGTACCGGTGGGGTGCCGGGCGCGGTGATGATTCCGCACCCGGACAGCGCGTCACCGCCGAGTGGCTTGGCGGGAACGGGCAGCGGTGCGGGCGGGTCGCCGGACTCGGGAACCTCGGAGGAGTCGACGGCCGGAGGGGTGACCACCTTGTACGGGCAGGCGTCGTCCGCGTTGGCCAGCGCAGGACTGCCCAGCAGGCAGAAGGCCGCCAAGAGGGGAGTGGCCACCAACGCGGCGGCGCGTCGGGACACGGTGTGAAACGTCGCCATGATGTCTGCAGATTAGGCGACCACAGCGGGTTTCCCGGGTAGCCACGCTGTTGCCAAAGTGACTGCTGATACTCCTACGCCGACGACTGCACGGTTGTCCGCATTCCCTCACGGGCGATGCGTACGACGACCGAGCAGTCGGCGGCGGAAGGGGCCTACATCCGCCGGCTGGCCTCGCCGAGCACGTGGTGCAGGATGTCGTAGATGGCGTCGAACTCCTTCTGACCGCAGATCAGCGGGGGAGCCAGCTGCACGACTGGGTCGCCACGGTCGTCGGCGCGGCAGTAGAGGCCCGCCTCGAACAGTGCCGGGGTGAGGTAGCCGCGCAGCAAACGCTCGCACTCCTCGTCGTTGAAGGTCTCCTTGGTCGCCTTGTCCTTGACCAATTCGATGCCGTAGAAGAAGCCCTCGCCACGGACGTCACCCACGATGGGAAGGTCGTGCAGCTTCTCCAGGGTGGACCGGAAGGCCGGCGCCATCTCCTTGACGTGGGCGTTGATGCCCTCGCGCTCGAAGATGTCGAGGTTGGCCAGCGCGACGGCCGCCGAGACGGGATGGCCGCCGAAGGTGTAGCCGTGGCCGAACACCGTGGAGCCGTCGTTGAACGGTTCGAACAACCGGTCGCTGGCGATCATCGCGCCGATCGGCGAGTAACCCGAGGTCAACCCCTTGGCGCAGGTGATGATGTCGGGAACGTAGCCGAAGTCGTCGCAGGCGAACATCGACCCGATCCGGCCGTAGGCGCAGATGACCTCGTCGGAGACCAGCAGCACGTCGTACTCGTCGCAGATCTCGCGCACCCGCTCGAAGTATCCGGGGGGAGGCGGGAAGCAGCCGCCGGCGTTCTGCACCGGCTCCAGGAAGACCGCGGCCACGGTGTCGGGCCCCTCGAATTCGATGGCCTCGGCGATGCGGTCGGCGCAGTAGCGTCCCCACGCCTTGGGGTCGCTGCTGAACTGCTCGGGCGCCCGGTAGAAGTTGGTGTTGGGGACGCGGAAGCCGCCCGGGGTGGGCGGGTCGAACGGCGCCTTGAACGTCGGGATGCCGGTGATGGCCAGCGCGCCCTGCGGGGTGCCGTGGTAGGCGATGGACCGCGAGATCACCTTGTACTTGCCGGGCTTGCCGGTCAGCTTGAAGTACTGCTTGGCCAGCTTCCAGGCGCTCTCCACGGCCTCGCCACCACCGGTGGTGAAGAAGACCCGGTTGAGGTCGCCGGGGGCGTAGTTGGCGATGCGCTCGGCCAGCTCCGCCGCGGGCGGGGTGGCGAAGGACCACAGCGGGAAGAACGCCAGGGTCTCGGCCTGCTTGGCGGCGGCCTCGGCGAGTTCGGCGCGGCCGTGGCCGACCTGCACCACGAACAGCCCGGACAGGCCGTCGATGAACTTGTTGCCGTCGCCGTCCCAGATGTGGACGCCCTCGCCGCGGGTGATGACCGGCGGGGTGATGTCGGCGCCGTGTCGGGCGAAGTGGCCCCACAGGTGACGCTTGGCCTTGGCGGCCGAGTCGGTGTATACGGTTGGATCTGAATCGAGAAGAGTCATCGTGTGCCCCAATTGTATTGCTGCTTAACGAGTTTGAGGTAAACCAAAGTTTCGGTGGATATCACCCCTGGTACGGCGCGGATCTTGGTGTTGAGCAGGTCGAGCAGATCGCCGTCGTCCTCGCAGACGACTTCCACGATGGCGTCGAAGGACCCGGCGGTCAGCACCACGTAGTCGACGGACTCGATGGCGGCGAGCTTGTCGGCGATCTTGGTCGTGTCGCCGGTGCAGCGGATGCCGATCATCGCCTGCCGGGCGAACCCGAGCTGCATGGGATCGGTGACGGCGACGATCTGCATGACGCCGGCGTCGGCCATTCGCTGCACGCGCTGGCGGACCGCGGCCTCCGAGAGGCCGACCGCCTTGCCGATGCCGGCGTAGGACCGTCGGCCGTCCTGCTGCAGCTTCTCGATGATCGCCTTGGAGAGTTCGTCGAGCTGAAACGCCGCACCAGGACGAGAATGGTTGATTCGCAACGAGACAGCTTGGGCGCTCGGCAGAGCATCCCTATCGACCATGACGACGATTGTTACGGAATCCGTCGTCCAGGGCAACCAATGCCATGAAATCGTTCGTTTTACCCGGTCTTGGCGGGGGATATGCGTAGCTCGACGGGTCGGGGTCGACTAGCGTGAAAGTCATGACGATCGCGAGCAGTTGGATTGACGGCGCCGAGGTGACGACGAGCGGCCAGGCCCATCGGATCGTCGACCCGGCGACCGGAAGCACCGTTGCCGACCTCGCCCTGGCGACCCCCGCCGACGTCGACGTAGCAGTGGCCTCGGCGCGGGCGGCGTTGCCGGGCTGGGCCACCGCCACCCCCGCCGAGCGGTCCGCGGTGCTGGCCAAGCTGGCCCACCTGGCCGGTGAGCACTCAGACCGGCTGGTGGCCGAGGAGGTCAGCCAGACCGGCAAGCCGGTGCGACTGGCGACGGAGTTCGACGTGCCGGGCAGCGTGGACAACATCGACTTCTTCGCCGGTGCGGCGCGGCACCTGGAGGGCAAGGCCACCGCCGAGTACTCCGGCGACCACACCTCGAGCATTCGTCGCGAGGCCATCGGCGTCGTCGCGACGATCACGCCGTGGAACTACCCGCTGCAGATGGCGGTCTGGAAGGTGCTTCCCGCGCTGGCCGCCGGATGCTCGGTGGTCATCAAGCCCGCCGAGGTCACGCCGCTGACGACGCTCACGCTGGCGCGGTTGGCCAGCGAGGCCGGGCTGCCCCCAGGCGTGCTCAACGTCGTCACC
>Ga0209051_1002305_pt1 | contig 13889 bp, 17 predicted proteins | sample AraplaCvi_mMS_r2_2_FD_184286 | JGI IMG/M metagenome (GOLD analysis project Ga0209051, IMG submission 184286) | Arabidopsis root microbial communities from North Carolina, USA - plate scrape MF_Cvi_mMS_r2 (SPAdes) (version 2) | ecosystem: Host-associated > Plants > Roots > Endosphere | place...
TCTCCGGCGTGGTTGCCAGTGGCGTGCCGCGCCAGGTCGCGACCACCTTCACCGGGCTGGCCGTGCGGACCTACTGCCCCGAGATGATCAAGTCCACCATCGGCTTCTAGGTCGCAAAGAGGCCCTTCGCCTCGAGGCGAGCTTCAGTTGGCAGCGGTGAGCCGCCGATGCAGCTCCCACGATGAACGCTCGACCCAATTCACGAGCAGCTTCCCGTCATCACGCACCGCCCACACGGCCGTGCCGGTCATTTCGACGTCCTGCTGATCCGCTGGTGTGCCGAGGATGCCGTTGTTGCGCCCCGTCAACAGCCAGCGTGACGTCACGCGGCTGCCGTCGGCATTCTGAAACGACTCGAGCACCTCGAGACGAAGGTCGTCGACGACGGCCAAGAAGTTCCGGATCCACTGTTTGAACGCCTCGCGACCCGTGATCGTCTCGCCGCCCGAAACGATGACGAAGTCCTCAACCACGAAGTCGTCGACGGCTCCGGGGTCGTGGCCGTTCCACACCGCGTCCCAAAACGCGTTGACGACCGATACCGAATCGCGTCCACTCACGTTCCTTGAACGCCCCCCCGATACGCAGGTAATCCGCGGTTGCCGCGCTCTGGCATGCTCGACGGCATGGCCTCCGTCTTCACCAAGATCATCAACCGCGAGATCCCCGGTCGATTCGTCTACGAGGACGACGACGTCGTCGCGTTCCTCACCATCGAACCGATGACGCAGGGGCACACGCTCGTCGTCCCGCGCGCCGAGATCGACAACTGGCAGGACGTCGACGCAAGCGTCTTCGCCAACGTGATGGCCGTGGCTCAGCGCATCGGCAAGGCCCAGTCGAAGGCGTTCGACGTGGAGCGGACGGGGCTGATCATCGCCGGGCTCGAAGTACCGCACTTGCACGTGCATGTCTTCCCGGCGCGTAACTTGTCCGACTTCGGCTTCGCAGGAGTCGACCGCAATCCCTCGCCCGAATCGCTCGACGAGGCGCAGGCCAAGATCACGGCCGCGTTGGCGGAACTGGCCTAGACCGTCGCGGGTTCGTCGGCTCCCGGGTCGTTGACCACCGGAGCCTCCGCGATCCGCGGCAGCTGCACCGTGAATCGGCAGCCTTGCCCCGGCGCCGTCGTCACGCTGACCGTGCCGCCGTGCGCGTACACCAGCGAGTCGACGATGGAGAGGCCAAGACCCGTACCTCCGCTGGCCCGCGCCCGCGACGAATCGGTGCGATAGAACCTCTCGAAGACCCGGTGCGCGTCCTCACGACTCATCCCGGGTCCTTCGTCGGCCACTTCCAGAATGGCGCTGTCCTGCTTGGTGCCGACCCGGATCGCGATACTCGCCGTCTCCGGAGTGTGCTGCAGCGCGTTGGCCACCAGGTTGCCCATCACCTGCCGCAGCCGGGCCTCGTCACCGAGCACCTCGGGGGTTCCCGGGCCGTCGAAGACCTCCATGGTGATGGTGCGCTTTGGGGCGACCGACCGCGCGTCGTGGACGGCGTCGCTGGCCAGTGCGAGCAGGTCGACCCGGCGCTGCTCCATGGGGCGCTGGGCGTCCAGTCGCGCTAGCAGCAAAAGATCCTCCACCAGCAGACCCATCCGCTGGGACTCGCTTTCGATGCGACTCATCAACAGCTCGACGTCGCGTGCGGCGCCCTGGCGGTACAGCTCGGCGAACCCGCGAATCGTGGTCAGCGGCGTGCGGAGCTCGTGGCTGGCGTCGGTGATGAACCGGCGCATCCGGTCCTCGGAGGTGCGCGCCTTCTCGGCCGAGGCCTCCGACGACGCCACTGCCCGTTGAATCTGGGCCAGCATTCCGTTGAGCGCCAACGACAATCGGCCCACCTCGGTGCGCGTGTCCCGTTCCGGGATGCGGCGGTCGAGCTCACCGGCGGCGATCGCCGCGGCGGTCTGCTCGACCTCCACCAGCGGTCTGAGGCTGCGGTGCACGACGGCGAAGCCCGCGATGCCGAGCACCAGGAGCACTGCGACGCCGATGCCCACCTGGGACCAGGTCAACGCGCGGACCGTCGACGAGACGTCCGAGAGGTCGATGGCGACGGTGGTGAGCTCACCATGCAATCCGCGCACCGTCATGGCTCGCCACTGCACGTCGGAGTGGTCGATCGAACCCACGGTGACGGGAACGGGCCCGACGTCGTTGCTGTCGGGAAGGGCTGGTTCGGCCTCGCGGTCGTTGACCGCCATCCAGATGCGCCCGTCGCTGTCGATGCCGCGGACGTAGAAGTCCGACGGCGGTCGTGCCGGGTTCGGATCCTCCATCGGGGTGGCAGGCATCCGGCGCGGCGCCTGGGCCCAGCCGCGGGAGGCGTCGAGCAGGGTCTCGTCGACGCGGTTGATCAGGCTGTGCCGCATGATCGAGGTGACGGCGACGCCGGAGGCGAGCAAGCCACACGTCACCAGCACGAGGGTCGCGGCCACCAGCCCCACCCGGAGTGGGATACCGCGCCCCCGAAGACCAGTCATTCCCCCCGTCATCCCCACATTGTGCAAAACGCGTGACCGTCGGCTGGCGAACTCGCGCATATGGCGCGCTAGCGCGGCTCGCGCAGCACGTATCCGACGCCGCGCAGCGTGTGCAGCAGACGCTTCTCACCGGTGTCGATCTTGCGACGAAGGTAGGACACGTAGGACTCGACGACGTTGACGTCACCGCCGAAGTCGTAACGCCAGACGTGGTCGAGGATCTTCGGCTTCGACAGCACCGTGCCCGCGTTGATGATGAAGTACCGCAGCAGCGTGAACTCGGTCGGCGACAGCGAGACGGGCTCGCCGGCCTTCCACACCTCGTGGGTGTCCTCGTCGAGTTCGATGTCGGCGAACGTCAGCCGGGCGCTGCGGGGCTCTTCGACGCCGCGGCCGGAGCGACGGAGGATGACGCGCAGCCGCGCCACGACCTCTTCGAGGCTGAAGGGCTTGGTGACGTAGTCGTCGCCGCCGAGGGTCAGGCCGGCGATCTTGTCCTGGAGCGAATCGCGGGCGGTCAAGAACAGCGCGGGCGCGTCGATGCCGTCGGCGCGCAGCCGGCGCAGTACGCCGAAGCCGTCCATCCCGGGCATCATCACGTCGAGGATGACCGCGTCGGGGCGGATCTCCCGCGCCTTGTCCAAGGCCGCGGGCCCGCTGGACGCGGTGTGCACCTCGAAGCCCTGGAACTTCAGACTCACCGAGAGCAACTCGACGATGTTGGTTTCGTCGTCGACGACGAGGATTCTCGCTTCGGGGATGAACTCCGGAATTGCAGCCATGGCCATGTGAACAATGTCCTCCCATTCACATGGTCTGACGCTGCTGGAGCGCTGTGAGATTCCTGTGAGTTGATCTCGGAGACGCTGGGTGTGACCCCCGCCATAGACTGAGCACCATGAATCTCGGCAAAGCCCTCGTCGACGTGGCGACCGCACCGGCCCGCATCGGCCTTGCCGTCGCCGACATCGGTCTCGGCATCGCCACCGAGACGCTGGCCGTCGTCCAGCGGGGACTCGACGACGCTCACGTGCCCGCACGCAGATCCTCGCTGGCGCAGCTGCTGGGACTCGAGGACGCCGTCGAACGCGCCAACCGCCTGGCCCACCTGATGGACGACGACGCCCCGCTCGGACGGGCGTTGGCCCCCGACGGACCACTCAACAGACTGCTGCGACCGGGTGGACTCGTCGACCAGCTCACCGCCGAGGGCGGCCTGCTCGACCGGATGACCGCCGAGAACGGTCCCGTCGCCCGCGCGGTGGCGCCCGGCGGGCTGATCGACCAGGTGACGTCCGAGGGTGGTCTCGTCGACCGTCTGACCACGGACGACGGAGCCGTGTCCCGGGTGATCGCACCGGGCGGACTCGCCGACCAGTTGCTCGCCAACGACGGTCTGATCGAGCGCATCCTGCGCGAGGACGGCGTCGCCGACAAGTTGCTCGCCGAGGGCGGTCTGCTCGACACCCTCACCGCCGAGCAGGGCGCGTTGATGAAGCTCGCCGACGTGGCCGACACCCTCAACCGGCTCGCCCCCGGACTCGAGGCGCTGACCCCGACGATCGACGCGCTGCACGAAGCCGTCATCACCCTCAGCCAGGTCGTCAATCCGCTGAGCAACATCGCGGGCCGAATCCCGCTGCCACGCTCGCGGGGGCGGCGGCCGACTCCTCGGGCGGTGCCCGCCCCACAGGTCATAGACGCCGACGAGTGAGCCGTTAAGCTAGGCGCGCACGCCTCCTTAGCTCAGTGGTAGAGCTCCCGCCTTGTAAGCGGAAGGTCATCGGTTCAATCCCGATAGGGGGCTCCAAGGACCGATTTTGTCGGTGGCCGGTCGTAGCCTCGCACGCATGAGGCAGTGTCACCATTGCGGTTCGGCGCTCTCGCGGCGCAGCCAGAAGGTGTACTGCGGCAACGCATGTCAGGCCATGGCCCGGCGCGATATCGGTATCAAGCTCTGGCTCGACACCGGCGAGGCGTCAGTCGACAGCCGCCGCACTCACTACATCCGGCAATACCTCTCCGACGCCCAAGGCGGTTGCTGCGCTGTCTGCGGCGGAGCGAACACGTGGCTGGGCGCGCACCTCGCCTTGGTGTTGGACCACGTCGACGGGAACCCGACGAACAACCGGCGGGAGAACCTCCGGCTGGTCTGCCCAAACTGCGACTCACAGCTCGCGACGTACAAGAGTCGCAACCGCGGCAACGGCCGGCACTCCCGGCGCCAGCGATACGCCGACGGGCAGTCGTACTAGCCCCGATCCGACCCCGGCGGGCGGTAGTGTCCGCTACGGAACAGCGAACAGCCGAGGAGGAGACCGTGTCCGAAGCCGGTGTGTGGGTGGCCTGGGGTATTCCGGCCCGCGGACGCGAAGGACAGGCGCTGGCGCTTCTGAAGTCCTCGCTGACCACTTACCTCGAACAACTCTCGGCGGACGGTCGGATCGAGCGCTTCGACGCTGCAATCCTCAAGCCACAGACCACCGAACTCGGTGGCTTCATCCTCATTCAGGGCACCCATGACCAGATCGAGGCGCTCCGCACCGACCAGGGTTTTCAGACGTGGGCCACCCAGATCCAGTTGGTCGCCGACAAGGTCGGGATCGTCGACGCCTGGGTCGGCGACGGGCTGTCCGAGGCCTTTGCGCTCTACGAGGACGCCTTGGAGAGGCTCGACTGAAGAATCCGGCGGTAACGCTCGCGGCCCCTGCGACGAAGGCAACAGGAGTGAACGTTGTGAAAGTCAGCCTTCACCGGGGAAGAGCAGTTCAGCGCGTCGGGAGGGCCATTCATGGGAGCGTCGAGATACATCGGTCGAGTGGGCGGTCTAGCCGTCGCATTGGGAGTCGGGACCGCGGTGGCGACGGGATACGGCGTCGCCAGCGCCGACGAGACGTCGACCAGTTCGTCGAGTAGCCAGTCGGCCAGCGCCTCCTCCGGCGCGGCGACGTCGACGAACACCGGCGCCGGCACCAACACCGGCACCGAGGGCGCCGCCCCGGCCGCAGCGCAGGCGTCGACCGCGCCCACGGCCACGGCCACCGGGTCCGACGACAAGCCGACGGGCTCGACGACCACCTCGGGATCGGTCACCAGCGGGGTCGTGAGCGCCCAGACCAACACCGGCAGTTCCGCCAGCACGGCGTCCCCCACTCCGAAACCGACGGCCGAACCGGAAGCCGAGCCCAAGCCCGAGCCGACGACACCGGAAGTGCCGGACACCACGCCGACGCCTGCGCCGACTGCGAGCCCGACGCCCACCAGCCCCGCCCCGGCGCCCGCCAAGAAGCCCAAGCCAAACGCCCCCGCGGCCGTGTCCACCCCGGCACCCACGGCGACGGACACCCTGAAGACGGACAACGGCAAGGCATCAGAGCCGAAGACCGTCACGTCGACCGTCGCCAAGGAAGACCTCGACGCCCCGGCCCCCAAGATCGCCAGCCTCGCCGTCGTCTCGGCCGCCGCGAAGCCTGCGTCCGATGCACAGGTCACCCTCGTCACCGTCACACCGGACGCCCCCGTACGCCAGGCACCGCCGAACCCGCTGGCCGTGGTGAGCGGCGTGGTGTCGAGCGTCGTCAACTGGATGCTGACCCCGTTCATGGGCGCGGGTACACCGGCTCCCGCCGAACCACCGCTGGCGTGGTCGCTGCTGGCGTTCGCGCGGCGCGAATTCGACCACTTCGTCGACGCCGTCACCGGGCGCGTCACCCAGACCCCGGCCACGGCCGTCGACGCCACCAGCGTCTCGTTGGCCGCAGCCACCGCGGCCCTCGCTCAGGCGGCCGCGGTCAACGTGCCCGGATTCCCGCTTCCCGGTGCACAATTGAGCCCCTCTACGCAGTTCGTCCAGTGGGTGACGGGCAACTATCAGACCGGCAACCCGTTGATCGCCGACACCCTGAAGCGTTTCGGCATCAACGGCACAGACGTCGGCGTCATGTGGGACAACGGCATGGTCGACGATCCCACCACGCCGTACAACGAGCATCAGGTGCTGATGGCGTTCGGCGACACGTTCAGCGGTGCCAACATGACCGGCAACTGGCGTTTCAACGTGCTGCTCCGCAGCGCCGACACCGACCTCTCCGACGGCATGACCATTCCGAACGGAGAGTGGTTCAACGGCAACATGTTCGGCGGCACGCCGTTGAGCAGCCCCACCACCGCACGGCAAATCATCCACCCCTCCGGGCTGCCCGCCGGTGTCACCCTCATCCCGACGGCGGGCATCTCCATCCCGACGCCCGGCACCCAGTTCGGCGTCACCCAGTACGTCAACTTCATGTCGGTGAGCAACTGGGGCGCGGCGGGCACGTGGTCGACGAACTACTCCGCGATCGCCTACTCCACCGACAACGGCGAGAACTGGACGGTCGCGCCGACTTCGGTGCGCTACAACTCGCCGGTCGGCGGCAACGACAAGTTCCAGCAGGGCGCCTTCGTCCGACCGGGTGACGGTTACGTCTACAACTACGGGACGCCCAACGGCCGCCAGGGTGCCGCGTACGTGTCGCGCGTCGCGGAGAAGGACATCCTCGACACCAGCAAGTACGAGTACTACAGCAAGGGCAAGGCCGGCGGCTGGTTCGGCATCGGCGCCACCCCGGCGGGTTGGTACAAGAACCAGCCGGCCAAGGCCACGGCCGCGTTCGGCCAGGACACCGGCGCCTGCGGCGTCGGGAAGCCCGGCAATCAGGTCAGCGAAATGTCGGTGCAGTACAACAAGCAACTCAAGAAGTACGTGGTCCTCCACGGCGATCAGTTCAACAACATCGTGATGCGCACCTCGGACACCCCTCAGGGCACCTGGTCGAGCGCGAAGGTCCTGATGGCACAGCAGCCCGGCGGCATCTACGCACCGATGATGCATCCGTGGTCGTCGTCGACCATGGGCACCGGCACCGACCTCTACTGGAACCTGTCGCTGTGGTCGGAGTACAACGTGATGCTGATGAAGACCGATCTCACCAAGGTCTAGGCCGACTCGTGTTGCGCTACATCGTGATCGCGGCGACGGCGGTGGCGTTTGCGTCGTCGCCGCTCGCGGTGGCCAACGCCGATCCCGTTGCGCCGCAGCAAAATGCGTCGTGCACAGCAGAGGTCAAGGATGCGCTGACATGGCCGGCCGGTGCGACCGCACCGACCGTTTGCGACGGCACCAACTGGCAACCCGTCGCCGATCCGTATCCGATGAGCGACGAGTGGCTGAGCACCGGACCCGTGATGACGCTGCACGGACAGGGGCGTCGCAATCCGATGCTCGAATCGGGCCGGTGGACGGCCACCCCGCTGACACCTGAGAGTGCCTGCGGCGCAACCCAATTCGCGGTGGTGTCCGGCACCCCGACCCTGACTCCACCGCAATCTGATCGAGGCGAGCCCGGTCAACCCCTGACGCTGGAGGTGGTGCCTCGGCTGTTCACCATCGAGCTGACCGGCGACTGCCTGTGGCGGCGACTGCCCTAGACCTGGCCTGCTACGGCGCGAAGAAGACGGACTTCTCCGAGCAGCCGGTCACCGCGTGGCCCGACGGAAACGAGCGGGGATCGGCGTCCACGATGACGTCGTCGCGGTAGAACGCGTGCGTCGCGTCCGCAGCACATTCGAAGTCCGCGTTCAGCACGTGGAACGTGGCTCCGTCAGCGTCGGGAATCGGTGTGCCCATCCAATAGCCGTGGCGGTCGTCGCGGGCGAAGGGGCCTTCGAGCGCGTCGAACGACGGGACGTCGGCGTCGGCGATGCGGTCGGTGCCGTAGAAGACGCCGGCGGCGTCGCGCGAGTAGCCGTCCTTGAGCACCCGAAAGGTGGCCGGGTCGGCGCCGACGACGGGGTTGCCGTTCACGTGCACGGTCCGGTCGTCCTTCGTGAACAAGTAGTAGTCCGTGTCCGAGACGATCGAGAAGTGCGTGGGATCGTCGGACAGCACCCTGCCGTCGGACCAGTACACCGCGCGGCCGTCCTTGGCCAGATTGCCGTCGAGCAACTCGAAGTGGGTCGGGTCGTCGCTGAGCACCGTGTCGCGTTGGTAGACGTGGCGGTCGTCCTTGGCGAAGTCGGGCCGGTCGAGCAGAACGAAGCTGTCGGGTTCCGCCTCGGGAAGCGGCCTTCCGTCGACGTACACCGTCGAGCGGTCCTTCGCGAAGGTCCGGTCCAGCGGGGCGAACGACGCCGCGTCGGCTCCGTCGACCTGCGACGCCTTGCCGGGGAAACCCCGAAGGTAGAACACCGTGTCTCCGCGGACGTGATAGCCGGCCGACTCGAAGAGCGAGTTGGGCGCCGCATCCCGGCCACAGGCCGTCATCGTCGCTACGACGGCGACACACGCGACGGCGATGAGCCGGCGCCGTCGCCGTGGTGGACGCGGCGATCCTGTCATGGGACAACGGTACTCGGCCGCACCTACACTCGACACGTGCGTGACGTGCTTGGCGAACTGCTCGCGGTGTGGCGCGCCGGGGATACGGCGGGTGTCGCGACCGTCGTGCGCACCATGAAGTCCGCTCCGCGAGCCCCCGGCGCGGCGATGGTCGTCTCGCCCGACGGCTCGGTGGCCGGCTCCGTCTCCGGCGGATGCGTCGAGGCCGCCGTCTACGAGTTGGCCGGCGAGGTGGCGCGAACCGGACGGCCGCAACTGCAGCGGTACGGCATCACCGACGACGACGCGTTCGCAGTCGGGTTGACGTGTGGCGGAATCATCGACATCTTCGCCGAACCCGTTTCCCGCCAGACGTTTCCGCAACTCGGCGACGTCGCCGACGGCATCGGCGCGCACCGCCCCGTCGCCGTTGCCACGGTCATCACCCACCCCGACGTCGGGTGGGTGGGCCGGCGCCTCGTCGTCGGCGAGGACAGCGCCGAGGGATCACTGGGGTCCGCACGGGCCGACGACGCCGTCGCCGACGACGCCCGCGGGTTGTTGGCCGCGGGCCGCACCGCCGTGCTGACCTACGGCCCCGACGGACAGCGTCAGGGCGAGGGCATGGAGGTCTTCGTCGCCAGCCATGCGCCACGGCCGCGCATGATCGTCTTCGGTGCCATCGACTTCGCCGCGGCGCTGACCCGCCAGGGCGCCCTCCTCGGTTACCGCGTCACCGTGTGCGACGCCCGCCCCGTGTTCGCGACGCCCGCCCGGTTCCCCGCCGCCGACGAAGTGGTCGTCGACTGGCCCGACCGCTACCTCGCCGGCCAGCAGGAGCTGAACGCGATCGACGCCAGGACCGTCATCTGCGTCCTGACCCACGACCCCAAGTTCGACGTGCCGGTGCTCGCGGTGGCCCTGCGCCTGCCGCAGGTCGGCTACGTCGGTGCGATGGGGTCTCGTCAAACCCACGTCGACCGCCTGGACAGGCTTCGCGAGGTGGGCCTGACCGACTCCGAGACGCGTCGGCTCTCCAGTCCGATCGGGCTCGACCTCGGCGCCCGAACTCCCGAGGAGACCGCGGTGTCGATCGTCGCCGAGATCATCGCGCGCCGCTGGGGTGGCGGTGGCCGCCCGCTTGCCGAGCTGGACTCCCGCATCCACCACGACGGCTCGTAACACCGGTCGGCAACCGGCCGATACCCGTATGAGAATTTGCCGACGTAGGGTCGGGGCGTGGCTCTCGAGACAGGGATTGGCATGAGATCGAAGAACTTCGGTGCGGCACTTTTGGCCGTTGCCGCGTCCGTCGTCATGGCGACGGCGGTCCCGGCCCACGCGGATCCCACCGACGACGCGCGCTCGGAACAGATCGACCAGGCGTTCCTCAAGGCCGTCAAGGATCAGGGCCTGAAGCTGAAGTCGGACGGGTTCGCCGTCGACCTGGCCCACTCGACGTGTGACGTGTTGACTCGCACCGGTTCGGTCGAGAACGCGTTGCGCCACGTACAGAACGCCACCGACTGGGCGGACAGCAAGAAGATTGGCTCCTTCGGCAGCCTCGCGGTGCAGGGCTACTGCCCGTCGTCGATGCCGAAGCAGTAGCCCGGTCCCTAGTCGACCACTCCGCGCAGGCCGTCGGCGCCGAAAACGGGTTCGAGCATCGCCGAGTAGTCGGGGCCTCGCCGTACCAGCTGGCCACCGTCGACGTTGATGACCTGTCCGGTGATCCAGCTCGCGGCGTCGCTGAGCAGGAAGACCGAGGCGTTGGCGATGTCGTCTACCTCTCCGACGCGCGGCAGCGGCGTGCTGACTCGGTAGTCCTCGCTGAGTTCGGGCGAATCAAGAACCAGCGCAACGAGTTCGGTACGGATGAGTCCCGGCCGGATCGAGTTGACCCGCACCCACGACGCGCCGAGTTCGTCGGCCCCGAGCTGCATCATGTGGTCGATCGCCGACTTGCTGACGCCGTATGCCCCGAACCACCGGTGGGTGTTGCTGGCCGCGATCGACGAGATGCCGACGAACGAGCCGCCGCCACCGCGGACCATCTCCCGTGCGGTGTGCTTGAGCACGTACATGGTGCCGTTGACGTTGAGGTCGACGGTGCGCCGCCACGCCTCGGAGTCGACCTGGGTGATCGGGCCGATCGTCTCGGACCCACCCGCACAGTGCACGACGCCGTTGAGGCGACCGCGCCAGGCGGTGGCCGCCTCCACCATCGCGGCGACTTCGTCCTCGTTGGTGACGTCGGCGGGCTCGTAGGTGACCTCGCCCGAGCCGTCACCCGCTGCGGCGGTGATCTCCTCCTGCGCGGCGGCGAGTCGGTCGGCGTTGCGTCCGACGAGAACCACGTCGCCACCCGAGGCCACGACGGCAGCGGCAACGCCCTTGCCGATGCCGCTCCCGCCACCGGTGACGATGACCGTCCGATCCGCCAATGAAAGCTGCACATCGCCCCCGTCGAGAGAAACTAGAACACGTTCTCGTCATGTAACCACACCCGATTTCCAGGTCGTCGGCGTATCGTCGACGCCGCAGTTGGTTCCCGCGCACGACGGGCCCATCGGAGAGAAAGCGTGGCGATGACGACCCCACAGACCTCAGCACGACGCCTGCTCATCGCCGGCGTTTTCGCCGTCGCGATCGCTGCCGCCCCTGCGGTGGCCGCATTCGCCGGCCCGTCGATCGCCCCGTCGTTCGGGGCGTCCTGCCCTGCCGGCGAGACCGAGGACGCCTTCACCGACGTGTGCACCCCTGACCTCGTCCCGAACTCACCCGAGATCGCGCAGTCGGGTGGATTGCCCTCTGTTGACGGGATTCCGTGCACCGGCGCGAACTCGGGTCAGTGCATCGGACTTTCGGAGGACGCCCCCCAGTACGTGCCGCCGTCGTCGTCCGTCGGGTCCAGCCCGACCGTCACGGGGTCCACCAACTAGCCGACCGCGATGACACGCTTCGGTAGATAACTCGCAGTATCTGAGCAGATTGCTGGCAGCTTCCATACAATCCACGCATGCCGCACTCCGAGTTCTCCGTACGACGCCTCATCCTTGCCGGCGGATTCGCGCTAGCCGTCGCCGCCGCACCGGCAGTGACGGCGATCGCGGTCCCCTCGGCCCCCGGTGCACACCTGGCCGAAAACTGCGCCGCGGGAGAGGACACCGACCAGTTCACCGGCTCGTGCGTCCCATTCATGGTGCCCAATTCACCGGCGCCGGTGTTCACCACGCCTCCGGGCAATCCCGACATCCCCGAGGTCGACGGCGTGCCGTGCACCGGGCGCGACTCTGGTGAGTGCATCGGTCTTGCCGAGGACGCCCCGCAGTACGTGCCGCCTACCTCGTCGGTCGAATCGGATCCCACGATCACGGGTTCGACCAACTGACGGCGGCCACTCTCAGGGACCACGTGGAACTCGTGCAGATTCCCGACAGCTTCCCTACAATTCCTGCGACGAACCGTCAATATTCTCGGGCACCACGAAAAGCCCTGGAAAACCACAGAAAGCGTGACAATGCCGCACCTTGAATTCTCTGCTCGACGAGTCATCCTTGCCGGCGGATTCGCGCTCGCCTTCGCCGCCGCTCCGGCGGTGGCAGCCTTCGCCGTTCCCGTTGCCGCGAACGCAGCGCCCGCGGCGTCGTGCCCGGCCGGTGAGGAAGAGGACATGTACACGGGCTCCTGCCTGCCCCACACGGTCCCGAACTCGCCGACGAACAACGGCTACCCGGCGTCGCCGATCGAGCAGTCCCCCGGCGGCCTGCCGTCCGTGGACGGCATCCCCTGCACCGGCGGCAACACCGGTCAGTGCATCGGTCTGCAGGAGAATGCACCCAAATTCGTGCAGCCTCCGACGAGCATCAACGGCCAGTAACACCGATCAGGCTCTGGGCGGCTCGCCGAGTCGCCTAGAGTTGGTCCATGGCTGCAAAACCTGATCCTGCCGAAATCGGTGACGTCGAGCCCTTGGCCGACAGCACCGCCCGCATGGCGAGGCGTGTCGTCGCCGCGTACGCCACCGACGCCGACGAATGCCGGGTGTTCCTGTCCATGCTGGGCATCGGACCGGCGAAGCAAGAGGCATAGGTGAGCTCAGGAGTAGGCGACGCAGCCGACTCCGGGCACTCTGAGGTCTTCGAGCTCGACCCGGTTGGCGAGGGCGAGTCCGACTTCGTCGTCGTCGCCAACCGGTTGCCGATCGACATGGAGCGGCGACCCGACGGCTCGACGACGTACAAGCGGAGTCCTGGCGGCCTCGTCACGGCGCTGGAACCGCTGCTGCGGAAACGGCGCGGTGCCTGGGTCGGATGGCCCGGTATCACCGACGGCGACGAAGAGCCCATCTTCGAAGACGATCTCGAGATGCGGCCGGTGGCGCTGTCTGCCGAGGATTTCGCGGATTATTACGAAGGTTTCTCCAACGCCACGCTGTGGCCGCTGTACCACGACGTCATCGTCAAGCCGATCTACCACCGCGAGTGGTGGGACCGGTACGTCGAGGTGAACCGTCGTTTCGCCGAGGCGACGGCCAGGGCGGCGGCGCACGGCGCGACGGTGTGGGTGCAGGACTACCAGCTACAGCTGGTGCCGAAGATGCTTCGGATGCTGCGGCCCGACCTGACCATCGGCTTCTTTCTGCACATCCCGTTCCCGCCCGTCGAGCTCTTCATGCAGATGCCCTGGCGCACCGAGATCATCGAGGGCCTGCTCGGCGCCGACTTGGTCGGCTTCCACCTGCCCGGCGGCGCGCAGAACTTCATGATCCTGGCGCGACGGCTCCTCGGCGCCAACACCTCACGGGCCAACGTCGGCGTGCGGTCACGTTTCGGCGAGATCCAGGTCGGCTTCCGCACGGTGAAGGTGGGCGCGTTCCCGATCTCGATCGACTCCGAGGAACTCGACACCAAGGCCCGCAACCGCGGCGCTCGTCAGCGCGCGAAGGAGTTGCGCGCCGATCTGGGCAATCCGCGCAAGATCCTTCTCGGTGTCGACCGACTCGACTACACCAAGGGCATCGACGTTCGACTGCGGGCGTTC
>Ga0209051_1002307_pt1 | contig 13887 bp, 9 predicted proteins | sample AraplaCvi_mMS_r2_2_FD_184286 | JGI IMG/M metagenome (GOLD analysis project Ga0209051, IMG submission 184286) | Arabidopsis root microbial communities from North Carolina, USA - plate scrape MF_Cvi_mMS_r2 (SPAdes) (version 2) | ecosystem: Host-associated > Plants > Roots > Endosphere | place: USA...
TCCGGGTCACGGACCTCTTGGCTACGGGCCGCCGCCGCAACCGCAGAGCACCAACGGGTTGGCGATCGCGTCGCTCGTCTGCGCGTTCCTGTTCTTTCCGCTGGGCATCGTCTTCGGGCACGTGTCGCTGTCGCAGATCAAGAAGTCACGCGAAGGCGGTCACGGCCTGGCGGTCGCCGGTCTGGTGATCAGTTACGTGATGGCGGTGTTGACCGTGGTGGCGGTCGTCGCCTCCGTCGTGCTCGCCGGCCTGCTGATCCGCGTGGCCGACGACCTGAACGCGCAGCGCTCGCGGTCGGGCGCGCCGACCGCGGCGCAGGCACCCGGTCAGCCGCTGCCGCCGTTCAAGCCGTCGGCGACCCTCGGGTCCAACTGCCAGTACCCGGCCACCACCGCGCCGGCCAGCAAGCCGGTGAACCCGCCGCGGACCGGACGCATCCCCACCACCCCGGAGGCCGTCGAGGCCACCGTCGTCACCAATGACGGTGCCATCGGCCTCACCTTGGACAACGGCAAGGCGCCCTGCACGGTCAACAACTTCGTCAGCCTGGCCCAGCAGGGGTTCTACGACAACACGCCGTGTCACCGGTTGACCACGTCGAGCACTCTTCGCGTGCTGCAGTGCGGCGATCCCACGGGTGACGGCGACGGCGGACCGGGCTACCGATTCCCCAACGAGTACCCGACCAATCAGTACCGGCTCGCCGACCCGGCGTTGCAGGCCACCGTGGTCTATCCGCGGGGCACGCTCGCGATGGCGAATTCCGGGCAGGGCACCAACGGCAGTCAGTTCTTCATCGTCTACGGGGACTCCGACATGCCCCCGACGTACACGGCGTTCGGCACGGTCGACGAGACCGGCCTCGCCGTCGTCGACCGGATCGCGGCGGGCGGCGTCAAGGATGGCGGCGACGACGGCAAACCCGCCGTCGACGTGACCATCGGATCGATCCGACTCGACTAGGAGCCGGGCGCGCGCAGTTCGCGGTTGGCCTTCTCGACTATCGATCCGAGCAGGCCCGGGACCTCGGCCTCGACCGGCTCGACCCGCAGTCGCAGGACCGTGTGCCCGTCGATCGCCAGCCGCTCGGTGATCCCGGCCTCGCGGAGGATCGTGAAGTGGTGGGTCGCCGTCGACTTGTTGATGCCGTCGTACAGCGCCGAACAGACCATTGCTCCGCCGCCGTTCATCAAGCGTCGGACCATCTCCAGCCGCACCGGGTCGGCGAGTGCGGCCAAGAGCTGCTGGACGCCGGCGACGGGGAACGTGGGAAACGGCGATTCGGCCGTGTTCTCCCCCACTGCCGGTTCGACGTTCATCGAACCGAGCGTACCCTTGAGCGCGTTCGACGTTCGTCGAACTCTCCGTCCGCCCGAGGAGGATCCGTGGCAGTGGCCGCCTCCGCACCACGCACCGTCGAGACGCAGCGCGGGGCCTACTCCCTGCTGCTCGTCCTGAGCGGCGTCGCGCTGGGAGTCTCAGGCCTGCCCGCGCCGCTGTACGGCATGTACGAGGAGCAGTGGCACCTCTCCCCGCTGTCCACCACCCTGGTCTTCGCGGTCTACGCCGTCGCCGCACTCGCCGCCGTCCTGGTCGCCGGCAAGGTATCCGACGTCGTAGGACGCAAGCCCGTGCTCATCGGCGCCGTGGTGGCGATGATCGTCGGTCTCGGCATCTTCCTGATCGCCGATGGCATGGCCATGCTGATGCTCGCCAGGGTCATCCACGGCGCCGCCGTCGGCTCGATCGTGGTGGCAGGCGCGGCGGCGCTGCTAGACCTGCGTCCCGACCACGGGACCCGGTCCGGTCAGCTCAGCGGGGTGGCCTTCAACATCGGCATGACGGTCGCGATCGTGGGTTCGGCGGTGCTCGCGCAGTACGCACCGCATCCGATGCGCACGCCGTACGCGATCGTCGCGGTGCTCTGCGCCGTCCTCGGCATCGGCCTGGTCGCGCTGCGCGAACCGCACCTGTCACGCACCAGCGGCCCCATCCGCATCGCGAAACCCGCCGTGCCCCCCGAGATCCGCGCCGACTTCTGGTTCGCCGCCCTCGGAGCCACCGCGTCCTGGTCGGTTCTCGGCGTCCTGCTCTCGCTCTACCCGTCGCTGGCGGCCCAGCAGACGCACGTCCACAACCTGGTGTTCGGCGGCGCGGTGGTCGGGACGACGGCATTCGCCGCGGCCGTGGCCCAGCTCTTCTCGACCCGGATACCCGCCCGTCGGTCGGCCATCGTGGGCGACGTCGGCATGGCGATCGCCCTGATCCTCACCGTGCCCGTGCTGGCAACGCACAGTTGGCCGTTGGTGCTCGTCGCAGCCGCGTTCCTCGGCGCGACGTTCGGGCTCGGCTTCGGCGGCTCGCTGCGCCATCTGTCCCATGTCGTGCCCGCCAACCGCCGCGGCGAGACGATGTCGGCGTTCTACCTGATGGCATACGGCGCCATGACCGTGCCGACCATCGCCGCGGGCTGGGCCGCGACCCGCTGGCCGCTCGGTGAGGTGTTTCCCTGGTTCGCCTACGCGGTGGCCGCGGCGTGCCTGGTGGCCGCCGGCGTCGGCGCGATCAGCTCGCGCCGCCGCTGACCCGACGGATCAGGCCGCCGACGTCACCCGGTAGACGTCGTAGACGCCCTCCACGTTGCGGACCACGTTCAGCACGTGACCGAGGTGCTTGGGGTCGCCCATCTCGAAGGTGAAGCGGCTGATCGCCACCCGGTCGTTGGACGTGGCCACCGACGCCGACAGGATGTTGACCTTCTCATCGGCCAGCACCCGCGTCACGTCGGACAGCAGCCGATGCCGGTCGAGGGCCTCCACCTGAATCGCGACGAGGAACACCGACGACGGGGACGGCGCCCACTTGACGTCGATGATGCGTTCGGACTGCTGCTCCAGCGACGTCGCATTCGTGCAGTCGGTGCGGTGCACGCTGACACCGCCCCCGCGGGTGACGAAGCCGAGGATGTTGTCACCAGGCACCGGCGTGCAGCACTTCGCCAACTTGCACAGGACCCCTGGCGCACCGGGAACCGCGACGCCGACGTCCTCGCTGGTGCGTTGCCGCACCGGCATGGTCGCGGGCGTCGACCGCTCGGCGATCTCGTTCTCGGCTTCCTCGTCCCCACCGAGCTGGGCGACCAACCGCTGCACGACGTGCCGCGCCGAGACGTGCCCCTCGCCGACCGCGGTGTACAGCGACGACACGTCGACGTAGCGCAGCTCCCGGGCCAGCGCCGCCATCGACTCGGCATTCATCAAGCGCTGCAACGGAAGACCGCCGCGGCGCACCTCCCTGGCGATCGAGTCCTTGCCGGATTCGAGGGCTTCCTCGCGGCGCTCCTTGGCGAACCACTGCCGGATCTTGGCCTTGGCCCGCGGCGACACCACGAACGTCTGCCAATCCCGCGACGGCCCGGCGTTGAGCGCCTTGGAGGTGAACACCTCGACCACTTCGCCGTTTTCGAGCTTGCGCTCCAGCGCCACCAGCCGACCGTTGACCCGCGCCCCGATGCAGCGATGGCCGACCTCGGTGTGCACCGCGTAGGCGAAGTCCACCGGCGTAGATCCGGTCGGCAGCGTCACCACGTCACCCTTCGGGGTGAATACGAAGATCTCCTGCACCGCAAGGTCGTAACGCAGCGACTCGAGGAACTCACCCGGGTCGGCGGCTTCCCGCTGCCAGTCGAGGAGCTGACGCATCCACGCCATGTCGTCGATCTCGGCGGCGGCGTTGTTGGCCGGAATGCCGTTGCGGCCCTTGGCTTCCTTGTACCGCCAGTGCGCGGCGATGCCGTACTCGGCGGTGCGATGCATGTCGCGGGTGCGGATCTGCACCTCCAGCGGCTTGCCCTCCGGCCCGACCACCGTGGTGTGCAGCGACTGGTAGACGCCGTAGCGCGGCTGGGCGATGTAGTCCTTGAACCGGCCAGCCATCGGCTGCCACAGCGAGTGCACCGCACCAACGGCGGCATAGCAGTCGCGGATCTCGTCGCACAGGATGCGCACGCCGACCAGATCGTGGATCTCGTCGAAGTCGCGGCCCTTGACGATCATCTTCTGATAGATGGACCAGTAGTGCTTCGGCCTGCCCTCGACGGTCGCGTTGATCTTCGACGAGTTCACGGTGTTGGCGATCTCAGCCCGCACCTTGGCCAGATAGGTGTCCCGCGACGGGGCCCGGTCGGCAACCAACCGCACGATCTCGTCGTACTTCTTCGGATGCAGAATCGCGAACGACAGATCCTCGAGCTCCCACTTGACCGTCGCCATGCCAAGCCGATGGGCAAGGGGCGCAATCACTTCCAGCGTCTCGCGGGCCTTGCGGGCTTGCTTCTCCGGCGGCAGGAAGCGCATTGTGCGCATGTTGTGCAGCCGGTCGGCGACCTTGATCACCAACACCCGCGGATCGCGCGCCATCGCGATGATCATCTTGCGGATCGTCTCGCCCTCGGCGGCGTTGCCGAGGACCACCTTGTCGAGCTTGGTGACGCCGTCGACCAGATGACCGACCTCGACCCCGAAGTCGGTGGTCAACGCCTCGAGGGTGTAGCCGGTGTCCTCCACGGTGTCGTGCAGCAGCGCGGCGACGAGCGTCGTGGTGTCCATGCCGAGTTCGGCGAGGATGTTGGCCACCGCCAAGGGGTGGGTGATGTACGGATCACCGGAACGGCGCAACTGGTCGGCGTGCCGCTTCTCGGCCACTTCGTACGCACGCTGGAGCAGCGCCAAATCGGCCTTCGGGTAGACCTCGCGGTGCACCGCAACCAACGGTTCGAGGACCGGGTTCACCGCGCTGCGCTGGGAGGTCATCCGGCGGGCGAGCCGGGCCCGAACTCGTCGGGATGCACTGGAGGAACTCTTGGCGGTCTCGGGCGCGACCGTGTCCGGGGTGATGACGGGCATCGGCTGCGTTTGCGTCAAGGCATGATCGTCGGCCACCGTGCTCACCTCCTGCCCATGCCGGTACACGTCGAGGATATCCCCGTCGGCCCCGCAACTGTTCGCATCACACTACGTACAGGCTGGTGACTGCCAGGTCTGGCAGTTTCACGCGGCCGGCGAGCGCCGCGAGTTCCAACACGACCGCGGTGTCCGTGACGGTCGCGCCACCAGCCCTCAGCAGCTTGGCCGCCGCGGCGAGCGTCCCACCAGTCGCGAGCACGTCGTCCACCAGCAGAACGCGCAAACCCGTCAAATCCATTCCGTCGGCCGGAATCTCGAGCGTCGCGGAGCCGTATTCGAGGTCGTAGGTCTCGGCGTGCACCGGTGGCGGCAGCTTGCCGCCCTTGCGAATCGCCAGCACGCCCGTGCCGAGGCGGATCGCGACCGCGGCCCCCAACAGGAAGCCGCGCGCGTCGATGCCCGCCACCAGGTCCACGTCACCGGCCACCGCAGCGAGTGCGTCGGTCACCACCGCCAGTCCGCGCGCGTCGGCGAGCACCGGGGTGAGGTCCTTGAACTGGATCCCCGGCTCAGGGAAGTCGGGGACCTCGCGCATCAGCGACTCGATCACCGCCGCAACGTCGACGGCGGAGCCGCTCGTCGGCCGCCCGCTCATCGACCCAGTGCCCAACGGTCCATGTTCCACCCTGCACCCCATCGCGTCGGACTGCTGTTCACGGCCGTCATCTTCGTCGACGTCAGCAGAGTTCGCTGCTGACGGTACAACGGCAGGGTTGGCATGTCGTCCCACAGTACGGGTGCACCCTCACCGAGCAGCCGGGCGAACTCCTTGGGGTCGGCCGTCACCGCCAACGCGCCGATGACACCGTCGACCTGCTCGTTCGCGTACCCCGACAGGTTGTTGCCGTTGCCACTGAACAGGTCGTAGGCGTCCATCGCCGACGAACCGGTCGACCCGCTGCCAGCCGCACCGCCCGTGCTCGCGAGCAACACGTCGATCTGGTTCTGCCGCAACGAGTCCGGGCCGATCGCGTCCGACGCGGCGTCGGTGACCTTGATGCCCGCCGGCTTGCACGCCTTCGCGATCGCACCGACGGTCGCCGCCAGTCGCGCATTCGGGCTCTGGTAGCCGATGCGAACCGTCAGCGGGTTGCCGCCGATCGCGTCTCGCGCCGCCACGGGATTCGACGTGCTGAACCGGCCGCCCTCCGCCGCGTTCTCGGCGGCCGTCATCGAGTCCTCCGCGGTCGGATTCAACCGGCTGTTCGACACCGGCACCTCGGCGTTCCTGGCAATCGCGTCCCGCGGCGTGCACAGCGCCAGCGCGCGGCGCGCGGCCGGATTCAGCAGCGGCCCGCTTGGCGCGAAGATCAGTTGTTCGATGCCCGCGGACGGGCTGTCGGTCCGCACGTAGTCGTCGGGCAGGTTCAGCGCGCCCGAGGACCCCGCCGCGATGTCCACGACGTCGTAGTCGCCGGCGTTCACCCGCTCCTGCACGTCGGCGCCGCGCGGCCACACGGTGATCCTGCCCGTGACGGGCATTGCGCCCCACCACTTGTCGTTGGCCACCAGCACGACGGCACCGTCGTCGCCGACCGAGCTCAGCTTGTACGGTCCCGACGACGGGAAGCGCTTCAGGTCCAGATCGGGGGTCAGGTTCCAGATGGTGTTCCACAGCTGGGCGATGCGCTCGATCCTCGGCAGGTCGCCGGCCTGGATCGCGGCGGTGACCGCGCCGTCGCCCGCGCCGAGCTCGTCGGCGATGACGTGTGACGGCATCATCGCCGTCGCCGCGAACAGCTGGCCGTAGTCGACGAACCCGCGGTCCTGGGCGAACGACACCCTGGCCTTCTTCTGCCCTGGCGCGCAGTCGACGTCCGCCACGTCGCCGTACCCGGCCCTGCTGGCGGCGTCGAAGCCGGGGAATCGGCCGGACTGCGCTGCCCACGCCAGCACCATGTCGTCACACGTCACGGGCTTGCCGTCGGAGTACACGGCGTCGTCGCTGATGACGTAGTCCAGCAGCAACGGTGCGCGGCCCACCACCGAGATGGTGCCGAAGTCGCGGTCGCCGACGACCTGCCCCTCGGGCCCGTGATAGTTGAACCCGGTCAGGACGCGCGCGAAGGCCTGCGGTCCCGCCGAGGCGGCCCCGGCCACCGTGTTGGTGTTGTAGGTGACCAAGGTGCCGTCGACGGCGTAGTCGACCTCGTCAGCCGGTCCGCTCGCGCAGGACGACAAGCCGAGGCAGCCGACCAGCGACATCACTGCCGCCAGGATCGAGACCCGCCGGGGTCGGGCGATCATCGAGGCTTACCGCCTGGTGTTCCGCTTACCCGACGGCCTACCGGTGGGACGGCTCGGCTTGGCACCGGGAACCGGCTTCTCGGGGGCGGGGGTGGCCGCGACGGACACCTTCTCTGGCTCGGCATCGGTCACCGAGTCGACGGGATCCCCCGCCGAGTCCACCGGAGTCGAACTCCGGCCCTTGCGCCGGTTGTTCACCCGCCGGGTGTGTGCCTTGACCAACTCGGTCCGCTCCCGCATCGCCACCAGAAGCGGCGTCGCGAAGAAGATCGACGAGTACGTGCCGACGACGACGCCGACCAACTGCACCAATGCGAGGTCCTGCAGGGTGCCGACACCGAGCAACCAGACCGCCACGACGATCAGCGCGAGGATCGGCAGCACCGAGATCAGACTGGTGTTGATCGACCGCATGAACGTCTGGTTGATCGCAAGGTTGGCCTGCTCGGCGAAGGTCCTGCGCGTGGTGTGTTCGAACCCGTGCACGTTCTCCTCGACCTTGTCGAACACGATGACCGTGTCGTACAGCGAGAAGCCGAGAATCGTCAGAAGTCCGATCACCGTGGCAGGCGTGACCTCGAAACCGACCAGGGAGTAGACCCCGGCCGTCACCAGAAGGTCGAACACCAGCGCCGCCAGCGCCGCCGCCGCCATGTACCGCTCGTAGCGAATCGCGATGTACGCGGCGACGAGGACCAGGAACACCACCAGCGCGATGAGCGCCTTCTTGGTGATCTGGCCGCCCCAGGTCTCCGACACGTCGGAGCTGCTGACCTCGGCCTGGCTGGGTTTACCGTCGGCAGCCTTGGGCTGGAACGCCTCGAACAGGGCGGTGCGCAGCTTCTCGTTGTCCGGGTTGCTCAGCTTCTCGGTACGGATCTGGATGGTGGCCGAGGCACCGTTGCCGACCTGGACCACCGACTCTGGCGTGCCGCCGAGCGTCTTGTTGAAGACGTCCTCGACCTGCTGGGTCGTCACCTGACCCTGCATGCCCGCCGCCGGCATCGACACCTTGGTGCCGCCCTCGAAGTCGATGCCGAAGGTGAAACCGCGGATCGCGATGCTCACGAGGCACACCAGGACGATCGCGCCGCTGATGCCGAACCACAGCTTGCGCTTGCCGACGACGTCGAACGCGCCGGTACCCGTGTAGAGGCGGACGAAGAAATTGTGTCGAGGCGCGCCCGCGCCTGCCGTGCCCAGATCCTGGGCAGCCGGGTCGTCGAGTTCGATTGCGGCACCGTCGTCGGTCACGTCGTCGACGTCGTTCTTGGATTCGTGCTTGGCCATGTCGCTACCTCCCTCCCGCTGACGTGGCGGCGGCCCGGCGTTCGCGGGCAATCTGCTGCACCGCACCGAGGCCGTTGAATGCCGGCTTGGACAACGTCGCCGACTTGGATGCGAGGAACACCAGCGGCCAGGTGACCAGGAACACCACGACGACGTCGAGGATGGTGGTCAGGCCGAGGGTGAACGCGAAGCCCTTGACCTGTCCGACGGCCAGGACGTAGAGCACCGCGGCGGCCAGGAAGCTGACCGCGTTGCCGGACAGAATCGTCTTGCGTGCGCGGGCCCAGCCCCGAGGCACGGCCGACCGGAAGGAACGGCCCTCTCGGATCTCGTCCTTGATGCGCTCGAAGAACACCACGAAGGAGTCGGCGGTGGTACCGATGCCGATGATCAGACCGGCGATGCCGGCCAGGTCGAGGGTGTAACCGATGTATCTGCCGAGCAGCACCAGGATCGCGTAGACCATCGCACCCGAGGCCACCAGCGACAGCGCCGTCAGCAGCCCCAGCACGCGGTAGTACAGCAGCGAGTACAGCAGCACCAGCCCGAGGCCGATCGCACCGGCAATCAGACCGGCCCGAAGCGACGTCAGCCCGAGGGTCGCCGAGACGGTGTCCGCCTCGGAGGACTCGAACGACAGCGGCAACGAGCCGTACTTCAGCACGTTGGCGAGCTCGCGGGCGGAGTCCTGGGTGAAGTTGCCGGTGATCTGGGTGCGCCCGCCGGGGATCGCCTCGTTGATCTGCGGTGCGCTGACCACCTGCGAGTCGAGGGTGAACGCGGTCTGCGTGCCCACATTGGCTGCGGTGAAGTTGGCCCAGATGTCGGAACCCTCACCCTTGAACTGCAGGTCGACGACGTACTCGCCGCGCTGCTGGTCCAGACCGGAGGACGCGCTCTCGATCTGCTCGCCACTGATGATCGACTTGTCGAGCAGATACACCTCCTTGTGGTCCTGCGAGCAGGTCACCAAGGGGAGGTTGGGGTCGTCGTTTCCGGCCAGGATGTCCTCGTCGTTGCAGCGAGTGGCCTGGAACTGCAGAGCCAGGAGCTGGATCTGCTGATCGGCGCTCTGCCGCAGCGCCTTCTCGTCGGAGATGCGTTGCGCCAGATCCGCACCCTTGGGGTTGGGATTGGGCGCCGCGGGACCGCCGGGTGCCGGCGCAGGTCCTGGCGTCGGCGCAGGCGTGGGCGCCGGCTCCTCGGGATAGGGCCGCGGCTGGGGTGCGGGCTCGGCAGGTGCCGGTGCCCCGGCTGGCGGCGCGACGCCACCGCCGTCCTGGCTGGGCGGCACGATCGGTGCGTCCGGCTCAGCGGGTGAGATGAGGGGCGGCATGCCCGGCGGCATCCCGGGCCCACCTGGCAGACCACCGGGTGCTCCCGGCAAGCCGCCGGGTGCTCCTGGCGGTGCGCCGACCGGCGCTTGACCTGCCGGCGGCGGCGCCTGTCCCGCGGGGATGGCATGGATGACGGGGCGAATGTACAGCCGCGCCGTCTGGCCAAGGTTGCGTGCCTCGTTGCCGTCGTTGCCGGGCACCGTGATGACGAGGTTGTCACCGTCGACGACGACCTCGGACCCGGAGACACCGAGCCCGTCGACGCGGGAGGTGATGATCTCCTGCGCCTGCAGAAGGGATTCACGAGTTGGTCGGGTGCCGTCCGGGGTGCGGGCGGTCAGGGTTACGCGGGTGCCGCCCTGAAGATCGATGCCCAGCTTGGGCTTCGGTTGCTTGTCTCCGGTCAAGAACACCAGCAGATACGCACCGATGAGTAGAACCAGAAATAGCGTCAGATAACGGTAGGGATGCACCGGCGCCGAAGGCGATGCCACGTTCTTGGTTCTCCTCAGATCGGTACGTCAACCCGCAAAGAGTACGGGGTCGCGCTGTGTGCTCAGCCGTCAGTCTTTGGTGAGACGGTCCGGGTCGGACTTGACCTCGGTGCCGGCGCCGGGTCGGTCGAGTTCCTGAGCCGTCGACTGCTCGGCCACAACGGTGTCGTCGTCCTCGTACTCGTCGGCGTCGTATTCGTCCTCGTCGGCCACGGTCTTTTCCTTGACGGCGAGCTTCAGCATGGTGACCACTACACCGGGGGCGATCTCGACGTCGACCTTGGAATCGGAGACGGCGGCGATGGTGCCGTACAGCCCGGCCGTGGTCATGATCTCGTCGCCGACCGCCAGCGAGTCGTGCAAGTTGATGGTCGCCTGCATGGCCTTCTTTTGCCGACGGGACGCGAAGAACATGAACGCGCCCATGACGACGAGCAGTGGGACGAAGATGGCGAGATCCATGTTCAACTCTGACTTTCGTATCGATTTCGGTCGTGGCGCCCCGGAATGGATGCAACTACACGGGGGCCTAGTCACCGACCAGTGTGCCATTACCGCGACCAGCCGCCGACCTGCCCCGCTACGGCGTCACGGCAGTTAGTACCGCTAAACGCTCATTCCGTCGCGCTGAAGACCACACGGCACCGAAAGCGTCAAGAATGCGGCCCGCGGGGCACGGATCCGACCGTCACATTGCACACGTGCCGAGGTTTCCGTTCGCGTCGTCCGTCGCGGCGACTAGGCTTCGCCCAGACGTTCCGACGTCTCCTCCCCCACTTCGTTTGCAGGAGTCATGACGTGAGCACCATCGAACAAAGCCGCCACCTCGCCACCGCGATCCCCGGCCCCAAGTCCTCGGCGCTGATCGCCCGCAAGTCCGGCGCCGTCGCGCGTGGCATCGGCAACACCATGCAGGTCTACGCCGCCCGTGCGGGTGGCGGCATCGTCGAAGACGTCGACGGCAACCGGCTAATCGACCTGGGGTCCGGCATCGCCGTCACCACCGTCGGAAACGCCTCCCCCCGCGTCGTCGAGGCCGTCGCAGCCCAGGCCCAGGCGTTCACCCACACCTGTTTCATGGTCACGCCCTACGAGGGGTACGTCGCCGTGTGCGAGCAGCTCAACCGACTGACCCCCGTCGCCGGTGAGGCGCGGTCGGCGCTGTTCAACTCGGGTTCGGAAGCCGTCGAGAACGCCGTCAAGATCGCGCGTACATACACCGGCAAGCAGGCGGTCGTCGCGTTCGACCACGCCTACCACGGCCGGACCAACCTGACGATGGCCCTGACCGCCAAGTCGATGCCCTACAAGCACGGCTTCGGCCCGTTTGCGCCCGAGGTGTACCGCGCGCCGATGTCCTACCCCTACCGCGACGCGGAGTACGGGAAGGAGATGGCGACGGACGGCGAGCTGGCTGCCAAGCGGGCCATCAACGTCATCGACAAGCAGGTGGGCGCCGCCAACCTGGCCGCGATCATCATCGAGCCGGTCCAGGGCGAGGGCGGGTTCATCGTTCCCGCCGAGGGCTTCCTGCCGACCCTGCTCGACTGGTGCCGCAAGAACGACGTCGTATTCATCGCCGACGAGGTGCAGTCGGGCTTCGCCCGCACGGGTGCGATGTTCGCCTGCGAGCACGACGGCGTCGAACCCGACCTCATCGTCACCGCCAAGGGCATCGCCGACGGGCTGCCGCTGGCTGCCGTGACGGGTCGCGCCGAGATCATGGACGCACCCCACGTCGGCGGGCTGGGCGGCACCTACGGCGGCAACCCGATCGCCTGTGCCGCGGCCCTTGCGACGATCGAGACGATCGAGAGCGAGGGCATGGTCGCCCGCGCCCGCGAGATCGAGGCCTTCATGAAGGAGCGCCTCGGGCGGATGCAGGCCGACGACGACCGTATCGGTGACGTCCGCGGCCGCGGCGCGATGATCGCCGTCGAGTTGGTCAAGTCCGGCACCAACGAACCCGACGCGGAGCTGACCAAGGCCCTGTGCGCCGGTGCGCACGCTGCCGGCGTGATCGTATTGTCTTGTGGCACTTACGGAAACGTGCTGCGCTTCCTGCCACCGCTGACGATCAGCGACGAACTGCTCGAGGAAGGTCTCGACGTACTCGCTCTCGTCCTCAAAGACCTCTGACCATGACAACGGTCAAGAACTTCATCGGCGGTGAACTCGTCGACTCGGTGAGCGGCGCGACGATGCCGTTGGTCGACCCCACCACCGGTGAGCGGTACGGCACGGCGCCCGTGTCCAACCAGCAAGACGTCGACGACGCCTACGCCGCGGCGGCGAAGGCGTTCAAGGACTGGAAGCGCACTACCCCCTCGACGCGGCAGAAGGCACTTCTCGACTTCGCCGACGAGGTGGAACGCGCCGCCGACGACCTGGTGGCCGCCGAGGGGCGCAACACCGGCAAGCCGGACCACGTCACCAGGGCGGAGGAGATTCCGCCGATGGTCGACCAGATTCGGTTCTTCGCCGGTGCGGCAAGGATTCTCGAAGGCAAGTCGGCCGGCGAGTACATGCAGGACCACACGTCGTGGATCCGGCGCGAGCCGGTCGGCGTGGTCGGTCAGGTGGCACCGTGGAACTACCCCATGATGATGGCGGTATGGAAGTTCTGCCCGGCGGTCGCGGCAGGCAATACCGTCGTGATCAAGCCCAGCGACACGACGCCCGTGACCACCGTCATGCTCGCCGAATTGGCGGCCAAGCACTTCCCGCCCGGGGTACTGAACGTCGTGACGGGTGACCGCGTCACCGGTGCCTCCGTCGTGGCCCACCCGACGCCGGCAATGGTGTCGATCACCGGATCGGTGGCGGCGGGCCGGGCGGTCGCCGTCAGCGCCGGCGGCCACCTGAAGCGCACCCACCTCGAACTGGGCGGCAAGGCACCGGTCATCGTGTTCGGCGACGCCGACCTCGCCGCCGCGGCCGAGGGCATTGCAGCGGCCGGCTACTTCAACGCCGGGCAGGACTGCACCGCGGCCACCAGGGTGCTGGCGCACGCCTCCGTGGTCGACGAGCTGACCGCGGCGCTGGCCGAGCAGGCCGGCAAGGCGTTGACGACGTTCGGGCGGGCCGCCGGCGACGAGGATGCCTGGGTGCCGCCGGTCAACAACGAGAACCAGATGGAACGCGTACTCGGCTTCTTCGACGACGTGCCCGACCACGCCACCGTCGCAGCCGGTGGACATCGGCAGGGTGACACGGGCTTCTACGTCGCCCCGACCGTCATCGGCGGGCTGCGACAGGACGACCGGCTGATTCAGACCGAGGTGTTCGGACCCGTCATCACGGTGCAGTCCTTCACCGACGAGGACGACGCCCTCGAGAAGGCAAACGGCGTGGAGTTCGCGCTGGCGTCCTCGGTCTGGACGAAGGACGTGTCCACCGCCGTTCGCGTGTCCAACGCCCTGGACTTCGGGTGCGTGTGGATCAACACCCACATCCCGCTCGTCGCGGAGATGCCGCACGGCGGATTCAAGTCATCGGGTCACGGCAAGGATCTGTCGATGTACGGCCTCGAGGACTACACCCGGATCAAGCAC
>Ga0209051_1002308_pt1 | contig 13885 bp, 14 predicted proteins | sample AraplaCvi_mMS_r2_2_FD_184286 | JGI IMG/M metagenome (GOLD analysis project Ga0209051, IMG submission 184286) | Arabidopsis root microbial communities from North Carolina, USA - plate scrape MF_Cvi_mMS_r2 (SPAdes) (version 2) | ecosystem: Host-associated > Plants > Roots > Endosphere | place...
TTACCGCGGTGACTTCGAAGAGCGCCTGAAGAAGGTGCTCAAGGAGATCAACACCCGCGGCGACATCATCCTGTTCATCGACGAGCTGCACACGCTCGTCGGCGCGGGAGCCGCCGAGGGCGCGATCGACGCGGCGTCGATCCTCAAGCCGAAGCTGGCCCGCGGCGAGCTGCAGACCATCGGCGCGACGACCCTCGACGAGTACCGCAAGTACATCGAGAAGGACGCCGCTCTGGAACGACGCTTCCAGCCGGTTCAGGTCGGCGAGCCGACCGTCGAGCACACCATCGAGATCCTCAAGGGGTTGCGCGACCGGTACGAGGCGCATCACCGCGTCTCGATCACCGACGGCGCGATCGTCGCGGCGGCCACGCTGGCCGACCGCTACATCAACGACCGGTTCTTGCCCGACAAGGCGATCGACCTGATCGACGAGGCGGGCGCCCGGATGCGCATCCGCCGGATGACCGCACCGCCAGACCTGCGCGAGTTCGACGAGAAGATCGCCGACGCCCGCCGGGAGAAGGAATCTGCTATCGACGCGCAGGACTTCGAGAAGGCGGCCAACCTGCGCGACAAGGAGAAGACCCTCGTCACGCAGCGCGCAGAGCGGGAGAAGCAGTGGCGCTCGGGTGATCTCGACGTCGTCGCAGAAGTCGACGACGAGCAGATCGCCGAGGTGCTCGGCAACTGGACCGGCATCCCCGTGTTCAAGCTGACCGAAGCCGAGACCACGCGTCTGCTGCGCATGGAGGACGAGATCCACAAGCGGATCATCGGCCAGGAGGACGCCGTCAAGGCCGTCTCGAAGGCGATCCGTCGTACCCGTGCCGGGTTGAAGGATCCCAAGCGCCCGTCCGGTTCGTTCATCTTCGCCGGTCCGTCCGGTGTCGGTAAGACCGAGCTGTCCAAGGCGCTGGCCAACTTCCTGTTCGGCGACGACGACGCGTTGATCCAGATCGACATGGGCGAGTTCCACGACCGCTTCACCGCGTCGCGGCTGTTCGGTGCCCCTCCCGGGTACGTCGGCTACGAAGAGGGCGGCCAGCTCACCGAGAAGGTGCGCCGCAAGCCGTTCTCGGTGGTGTTGTTCGACGAGATCGAGAAGGCCCACCAGGAGATCTACAACACGCTCCTGCAGGTCCTCGAGGACGGTCGTCTCACCGACGGTCAGGGCAGGACGGTGGACTTCAAGAACACCGTGCTGATCTTCACGTCGAACTTGGGCACCTCGGACATCTCCAAGGCGGTTGGCCTCGGCTTCACCCAGGGTGGCGGCGAGAACAACTACGAGCGGATGAAGCTCAAGGTCAACGACGAGCTGAAGAAGCACTTCCGCCCGGAGTTCCTCAACCGCATCGACGACATCATCGTCTTCCACCAGCTGACGAAGGAAGAGATCGTCCAGATGGTGGAGTTGATGATCGCCCGCGTCGGCAACCAGCTCAGGGCCAAGGACATGACCATGGAGCTGACCGACAAGGCCAAGTCGCTGCTGGCCAAGCGTGGATTCGACCCGGTGCTGGGAGCCCGCCCATTGCGGCGGACCATCCAGCGCGAGATCGAGGACGCCTTGAGCGAGAAGATCCTCTTCGACGAGGTCGGTCCGGGACAGGTCGTTACGGTCGACGTCGACAACTGGGACGGCGAGGGTGCCGGCGAAGACGCCGTCTTCACCTTCGTCGGTGCCACCCGGCCCGTCGTCGACGCACCGGATCTGGCGCCGGCAGGCGCTCCGGAGTAATTCGGCAGCACTGAAACGACGAATGGGCGGTACCCCTCACTGGGGTGCCGCCCATTTCGTCGTCTAGGAGTGGCGGCGCGCTCGCCTGTGCCTATGATGCTCGAGTAATCGACGCACGAAGGAATGCTGGTGAAAATCCAGAGCGGTCGCGCCACTGTGAAAGTCAGACCCGACGTACGTCACTCTTGATACGGGACGCGAACTCCCGAAAGGACATCTGACATGACAACTTCCGAGGCCCGCCGGAGCGTCGCTCCCGCGATCGACTTCACCGCCACCAAGGCGGCCCTGTGGCTGTCGCTGACGGCCTTCTTCGCTCTGCTGGTGCTCTACTTCGTCGGCGTCGACCAGGGTGCCACGTCGGTGTTCGGCGACAACATGTACATCCACGAGTTCGTCCACGACGCTCGCCACCTCCTCGGGTTCCCCTGCCACTGACCGGCAGGAGAAACCTCACGATGGAAAAGCGAATCATTGGGCGCGGCCTTCTGGCCGGCGCCGTCGCAGGCGTGTTCGCATTCGTCTTCGCGAAGATCTTCCTCGAGCCCGTGATAGGTCGGGCGATCGACTTCGAGGACGGCACGTCCGCCGCGCACGAAGCGATGGAGGCTGCCACCAGCGGGCACAGCCACGGCGAGGGCGGCGAGCTGTTCAGCCGCGGCATCCAGTCAACGGTTGGCATGGGCTTCGGCGTGCTCCTGTTCGCCGTCGCGATGGGTGCGCTGTTCGCCGTGGTCTTCGCGGTGGCACACGGCCGGGTCGGCAACGTCTCGGCCCGCATGCTGTCGGTGCTCGTCGCCGGGGCCATGTTCGTCTCGCTGTGGATCGTCCCGGCGCTGAAGTACCCGCCGAATCCGCCGGCGACCAGCGAAGACTCCACGATCTTCCAGCGCTCCATGCTGTACCTGCTGATGGTCGGGCTGTCGGCGCTGCTGATGGTCGCCGCCGTCTACTTCGGCCGCCAACTGGCTCCCAAGCTCGGCGCCTGGAACGCGACCTTGGTCGGCGGCGCTTCATACCTCGTCGCGGTGTTCGTGGTGATGTTGGTCTTGCCGACGATCAACGAAACCCCCGGCCCCATGGTGAACGACGCGGGCGTCATCGTCTTCCCCGGCTTCCCGGCGGTGGACATGTACGAGTTCCGGCTCTACACGTTCACCACCCAGTTGATCGTCTGGACGACGATCGGCCTGGTGTTCGGGGCGTCGATCTCAAAGGTGTTGGACTCCCGCAGGAATGGCGCGGAGGTCGGCGCCAGCACGTGAGTGAGATCGTCCGGCTGACCCTCGTCTCCCATGCGATGACGGATGCGATGGCAGCCGGACGATTTCCGCGTGACGAGTCCCTGAACGCGCTGGGGCAGCGCCAGGTCGACGCGACCGTCGACCTCGGTGTCGTCGATGCCGCCGTCTGTGCGCCAGAGACCCGCACCAGGCAGACCGCGGAACTTCTCGGGTTGCGCGCCGAAACCGAGCCGCAGCTGGCGGACCTCAACTGCGGCGCGTGGCGGGGTAGTGTGCTCGGCGGCGTTGGGCCTGCCGAATTGACGCTGTGGCTCACCGATCCAACGCAGGCGCCCCACGGCGGTGAGTCGGTGGTCGACCTGGTCACCCGCGTTGGCGGCTGGCTCGATTCGCTGTCGGATCGGCGGGGGCGGCTGGTCGCGGTGACGCATCCCAGCGTCGTCAGGGCCGCCGTGGTCTACGCCCTGAGTGCGCCGTCGGCGTCGTTCTGGCGCATCGACGTCGGACCGGTCTGTCGGACCGTCATGCACCTTCGCGGCGGGTCGTGGACGCTGCGGTCCACGGGCTAGGCCGGCTGAACCAGCCCGAATGCGCCCTGCGCGATTGACAGCAGCCAGCTCGCCGCCGTCAGGCTGCGGAACTTCGGCCAGTTCGCCTGGAAGCTGACCACCCACGCCTGACCCGTCCGGTCGACGGCGTACCAGCTGAAGCCGATGTCGCCGGGCAGATTCCCGCCCTTCGCGCCGATGTAGGTCCACTTCGTCTTGTCGAGGTCGATGCCGGGCGTGGCCGACAGGATGTCCCTAACCGGCGCGGCGGGACCGACGGCCGCCGTCTGCAGGGCGGCGTGCACGCGGCAGATGTCTCCTGCCGTGCCGTACCACTCGGCCCCGTACGGGGAGGCGGGCGTGTGGGTGCGTTCCGGATCCGGCTCGTAGTGACGGGTATTCGTCTGCGCGATGATCGCCGCGCGATCGCGGGGCGAGGCGGACTTCCACTGCTCGCGCAGATCTGGTTCACCCCAGCCCACCGAGAACAGTTCGTGGGTGTTGGGGAAGGGCGTCATGCTGGCGGGGTCGTGGTGACCGGCGTGGACGAGCGCGCGTTCGACGGCACCTGGCCCGAGCCTGGCCATCAGCAGGTCGGTCGCCATGTTGTCGCTTGCCGAAATCATCTGCTGCGCAGCATCTCTCACCGAGACCCGGGCCCCGGGCGGCAAGTGGTCGAACCCCGCCGAGCCGACCGCCTTGGCTTCCTTGGTGATGGTCAGTTGATCGTCCCAGCCGAGGGTGCCCGCGTTGACCGCGTCCGCGATGCCAAGCAGGACGTAGAGCTTGAATATCGACGCCAGCGGCAACGAGTCGTCGACGTTGGTGCCCGCCACCTTCGTGCACGTGCCGTCGGTGACCTTGGAGACCTGATACGAGTAGTGCGCGCCGGACTTGGTCAGCTGGGCGTCGACGTCGGACCACTGCGTGATCGTCGCCTTCTGCAGGGTGACCTTGAAGCGGTCGACCATTCCGGCGTCGTTGGTACGCAGTTCGATGTCCTGGCCGACGCCGTAGGAGGTCAGCAGGTGCAGGGTCGCCTGGCCCGCGCCGTAGTCGATGCCCGAGACGGTGAACGGCCGGTCCCACCACATCCGGTCCATCATGAAGGCGATGTCGTCCACCTGAGGGGCGGCGGCGAGGGTCGAGACGCCGGGGACCCCGATCGGCCAGTCGGAGTTGAGCATGTCGACGGTCTGCTTGGCGCGCAGTCCCGGCGGGGTGTTGGTTTCGATTCGTGCGCCGTAGGCGGCCTCGGCCGGTGCGGCCGGGCCGGTGTGCGCACACCCGCACGCCAAGGCGGCGATCAGAGTTGAGGCAACACCGAGGGCTGTGGCCCGCAGTCCCACCTAGCTACGCTCCCGACCGTTGAACGTCCAAGACGACCTCGAACTCGAGGAGCGAGGCGCCGGTGGCGACGGGGTTGGCGCGCTGACCGGCGTGGGCCTCGACCGCCGGACCGCTCGCCCAGGCCTGAAAGGCCTCCTCGGACTCCCACTGGGTGACGACGAAGTAGCGGTCCTCGCCCTTGACGGGGCGCAGCAGCTGGAAACCGAGGAAGCCGGGTTGGCCGTCGACTGCGTGCGCGCGGTTGGCGAAGCGCTTCTCCAACTCTGGGCCTGCATCGGCCGGAACCTCGATCGCGTTGATCTTCACCACTGCCATGGTGTCCACGTTACCGGTTCGTTATTCGTGGTCGAGGAGCTGCTGCCAGGATGTCGGGCATGGCTTCGGACTTGCTGGTGGGCCGCGGCGGTGCGGGCGCACCCATCGTCCTGGTGCACGGGTTGATGGGCCGGGGGACGACGTGGTCGCGGCAGCTCCCGTGGCTGACCAAGCTGGGCGAGGTCTACACCTACGACGCGCCGTGGCACCGCGGCCGCGACGTCGAGGATCCACATCCCGTCAGCACGGAGCGATTCGTCGACGACCTGGCCGACGCGGTCGCCGCGCTCGGGCGGCCCGCCACGTTGGTCGGGCATTCGATGGGAGGGCTGCACTCTTGGTGCCTCGCCGCGGCCCGGCCGGAGCTGGTGACTGCGCTGGTCGTCGAGGACATGGCGCCCGACTTCCGCGGCAGGACGACGGGTCCGTGGGAGCCATGGCTGCACGCGCTGCCCGTCGAGTTCGGCTCCGAGCAGCAGGTGCTCGACGAGTTCGGGCCCGTGGCCGGACGGTACTTCGTCGAGGCGTTCGACCGCACCGAGACCGGCTGGCGGCTGCACGGCCGTCCCGAGCGCTGGATCGAGATCGCGGCGCAGTGGGGCGAGCGTGACTACTGGCTTCAATGGCAGGACGTGCGCGCGCCGACGTTGCTCGTCGAGGCGGGCAACTCCGTCACGCCGCCCGGCCAGATGGACCGGATGCGGTCCACCGGCTCGCAGGTGACGTACCTGCGGGTGCCGGGGGCGGGCCACCTCGTTCACGACGACGCGCCTCGGGAGTACCGCGACGCCGTCGAGCCGTTCCTGGCCCGCCTTTCCTAGCGATGTTCGCCGGTCCGGCCCGACGCCGGCCATGCCGGCACGTTCTCGAAGCGGGTGCGGGCGGCGTCGGCGTCGTGTTGGACGCGGTACCAGTCGGGGTCGCCGAACTGTCTGACGAGGTGGCCGCGCAACGTGTCGTTGCGGTGGCTGGCCCAGCTCAGGAGCGCGGCGAGCGCGAAGGGCGCGGACAGGATCAAGAATGCAAGTATCACGTTCATGGCAGCAATTATTTGGCCGAAAACATTCCGCCAACAGTGGCAGTACGGACGCGGTGCATTAAGATACTGCCATGCTCAAAAGCGTCTCTGCGTTGGTGCTCGACGGGGTCACTCCCTTTGAGTTCGGGGTGGTCTGCGAGGTCTTCGGCATCGACCGATCGGCCGACGGCGTACCCAACTTCGACTTCAAGGTGTGCGGCCCCGAACCCGGCGTGCCGCTGCGGATGTCGGTGGGCGCGCACCTGGTCCCCGACTTCGGACTCGACGCCCTCGTCGGCGCAGACCTGGTCGCCATTCCCGCGTTCACCCGAACCGACTACCCGGAGGAGGCGCTCGCCGCGGTGCGGGCCGCCGCCGAAGCCGGGTCGACCATCCTGACCGTCTGCTCGGGGGCGTTCTTGGCCGGCGCCGCAGGACTTCTCGACGGCCGCAAGTGCACGACGCACTGGATGCACGCCGACGACCTGGCGGCCCGTCACCCCTCCGCGGAGGTCGACCGCAACGTCCTGTTCGTCGACGACGGCAACTTGATCACCAGCGCGGGCACCGCAGCCGGCATCGACGCCTGCCTGCATCTCGTGCGCCGCGAACTGGGCAGCGAGGTCACCAACACCATCGCCCGCCGCATGGTGGTGCCGCCACAGCGCGACGGCGGTCAGCGCCAATACATCGAGCAACCCATTCCCGTCCGATGTTCGGAAGGCTTTGCACCGCAACTGGATTGGGTGCTTTCCAACCTCGACAAGCCGCACACCGTCGGAACGCTGGCCGCCAGGGCCAACATGTCGGCAAGGACCTTCGCGCGCAGGTTCGTCGAGGAGACCGGCCGTACCCCGATGCAATGGGTCACCGACCAGCGGGTGCTCTACGCCCGCCGCCTGCTCGAGGAGACCGACCTCGACGTTGACCGGGTTGCCGACAAGGCGGGCTTCGGCACCGCCACCCTGCTGCGCCACCACTTCCGCCGGGTCGTCGGCGTCACGCCGTCGGACTATCGGCGTCGGTTCTCCAGCGACGATTCCGACTGTGCTGCAACGGCTTAGAGTGCTTGCGGCTCAGAGGGCGTAGACGCACCAGGCGCCCGGCACGCCCTTGAGTCGGTGTTCGCCGCGGTCGCTGAAGGTTCGGTGTGAGCCGGTTACGATTTCCCGCACCGTCGACGAGACGAGGACCTCACCGGGACCCGCCAGCGCGGTGATCCGCGCGCCGATGTGCACGGCCATGCCTGCGATGTCCTGCCCGCGGGCCTCCACCTCGCCGGCGTGAATGCCGACTCGCACGTCGACGCCGAGGGTCGCGACCGAGCCGACGATCTGTTCTGCGCAATCCAGTGCCACGCTCGGGCTGCTGAACGTCGCGACGAAACCGTCACCCGCGGTGTTGACTTCGCGTCCGCCGAAGCGTCTGAGTTCCCGTCGCACCAGATTGTCGTGACTGTCGAGCAGGTCTCGCCAATGGTCGTCGCCGAGGGCGGCGGCACGCTGCGTCGACCCGACGATGTCGGTGAACACGATCGTGGTGAGCACGCGCTCGGCATCCGAGCCGCCACGCGACCCGGTGACGAACTCCTCGATCTCGGCGAGGACCGGCGCCGCGTCGCCCACCCAATAAAGCGTGTCGGCGCCGGGCAGTTCGACGTAGCGCGCCCCCGGGATGTGCTCGGCGAGGTAGCGGCCGTGGCCGACGCCGACGAACGTGGCGTCTTCACGGTGCACGATCAGCGTCGGGGCGGTGATGTCGGGCAGCTTGTCCCGCACGTCGGCGTCGGCGAGGGCCTGGCTCGAGCGCCTGGCCATGCTCGGCGAGGCCGCCCGGTTGCCCGCGGCGTCCCACCACGTCCGGAAGACCTGATCGTTGGCGACCGACGGCGCGACCATGGCCAGCACGTCGACGCCGCGCTCGACGGCGTCGGCCTCGGTTGCGGCTGCGGCGAACGAGCCGGCGAGGCGAGGGTGAGTTCCCACCTCGTAGTCCGGCGCCCAGAGAACGCGGGCGGCACCGTTGACCACCACCAGGTTGGCGACGCGTTCGGGGCGGTCGGCCGCCAGGAACAGCGCGCTCATCGCGGTGTAGCCCGAACACAGGATGGTGGCGCTTTCGCAACCGACGGCGTCCATGACCGCCACGGCGTCCTCGGCCCAGCAGGCCGGGGTGATCTTGTCCGCGCCGATGCGTGAGGACATCCCCATCCCGCGGTGGTCGAATCGAATCACCCGGCAGAACGACGACAATCGGCGGTAGAAGCGGTACATCGAGGGTTCGGAGTCGATCGAGTCGATCGGAACGAACGGCCCCGGCATCACGACGAGATCAACCGGGCCGTCGCCGATCACTTGGTACGCGATGTCCAGATCGCCCCGCGATGCGTAACGAGTGCGCGGAGCCCGGGAGACGGGTACGGCCACCTGCCAAGGCTAGTTCACCAGCACGTTCGACGGTCCGGTTGATCCGCCTTGTCCGCTGAGCGCGAACAAGCCGTCGGCGGTCTGCTCGACGAGTCCGTCGGTGAGCAACGAGTCCAGTGCCCGGTCGCGCTGCGCGGGATCGGTCAGCCAGGCCACGTCCAGCTGGGCCCGCGTCACCGGAGCCGCGTCGGCGCGCAACACGTCCAACAGCCGACCACGGACCTGGCGGTCCGTGCCCGCGAACTTCTGCACTCGCCGGGCCGGCTCGGTCGACGGCGGGTAGCCGGCCGAGCGCCATGCGCAGATACTCAGCGGACAGACCCCGCACTTGGGTGACCGGGCCGTGCACACGATTGCGCCGAGCTCCATCAGGGCGATCGAAAACCCAGGCGCGCGTTCGTCATCGGGCAAGATCGCATCGACGTCGGCGAGGTCCCGGACGCTGGCGGGGGAGTCCGCCCTGCCGTGGACGACCCTGGCGACCACGCGGCGCACGTTGGTGTCGACCACCGGAACCCGCTTGCCGTAGGCGAAACAGGCGATCGCCCGCGAGGTGTAGGTGCCGACACCCGGAAGCGCCAGCAACGCGTCGACGTCGTCGGGCACCACGTCGCCGTGCTCGGCCGCGATCACGGTCGCGCACTCGTGCAGCCGCTTGGCCCGACGCGGGTAGCCAAGCTTTCCCCACGCCCGCAGGACGTCGGCCGCGCTCGCGGCGGCGGTGGCCGACGGCGTCGGCCAGCGGGCCACCCAGTCACGCCAGATCGGTTCGACTCGGACGACGGGGGTCTGCTGCAACATGAACTCGCTGACCAGGATTTGCCATGCCGAGACACCCGGCTGTCGCCACGGCAGATCCCGCTGCGCATGTGAATACCATTTGAGGAGTTCGCCCGCGTCGACCATCAGCGCCTACTCCAGGCACAATGTGGCCATGCCGAATACAAGCCCGATAACTGCATGGAAGGCACTCAGCGAGGGTAACGACCGGTTCGTCGCCGGTACCCCGGAGCACCCCAGCCAGAGCATCCAGCACCGCGCGAGCCTCGCCGAGGGGCAGAAGCCGACCGCGGTGGTGTTCGGATGCGCCGACAGCCGGGTCGCCGCCGAGATCATCTTCGACCAGGGTCTCGGCGACATGTTCGTGGTGCGAACCGCGGGCCACGTGCTGGATTCGGCGGTCCTCGGTTCGATCGAGTACGCGGTCACGGTGCTGAACGTGCCGCTCATCGTGGTGCTCGGGCACGACAGCTGCGGCGCGGTCAAGGCCACGCTGGCGGCGCTCGACGACGGCGAGGTGCCAGGCGGCTACGTGCTCGACATCGTCGAACGCATCACCCCGTCCATCCTTCTCGGGCGCAACGAGGGTCTGACCAGGGTCGACGAATTCGAGGCGCGCCACGTCTCGGCGACCGCCAAGCAGCTCATCAGCCGATCCAAGGCGGTTTCGGACGCCGTCGACTCCGGCGCACTGGCCATCGCGGGCGTGACCTATCAGCTTGCCGACGGTCGCGCGCGTCTTCGCGAGCACCTCGGCGACATCGGAGTGGAGTAGCCCACCGGCGACACGCCGGGCGAGGTCGGACGTCATGACCCGACACCGCCTTACCGTGTATGTGTGCTGGACACCGAACCGCATCACCCGCTGCCGCCGGAGATCTACCGGCGCAGGCGGTTCCTCGCGATAGGCGTCGGAGCGCTCGCGCTCGTCATCGTCATTGCCATCGTCGTGGTGGTGTTCGCGAACAGCAGTGGAGACTCGGCCCCCACCCAGCCGACTTCGACCACTGCAACGTCCGCGCCCCAGCTCCCGGGGGCAAACCCCGAGGTCAAGACGCCGATCCTGCCGCCAGCCCAGCAATCGCCGCCCCCGACTCCGACCGCCGTCGAGGCCGTCGTCCCGCCGCCGGTGCTGAAGGAGGGCGACGACTGCCCAGACTCCACGTTGGCGGTCAAGGGCATCACCAGTCAGCCGAACTACGTCGTCGGTGACCAGCCGAAGTTCACCATGGTGGTCACCAACATCGGCCTGGTGGCGTGCAAGCGCGACGTCGGCGCCGCCGTGCTCGCTGCCTACGTGTACGGGCTCGACAACAACCGGCTGTGGTCGAACCTCGACTGCGCGCCATCCAACGAGACGTTGGTCAAGACGTTCAACCCCGGCGAGCAGGTGACCACCGAGGTGACGTGGACCGGGATGGGTTCTGCCGCGAACTGCCCCCTTCCGCGCCAGCCGATCGGGCCGGGCACCTACAACCTGGTCGTCCAGCTGGGCAACCTGCGGTCTGCCACGGTTCCGTTCACGTTGGCCGCGCCGGCCAACGTGCCGGCGGGCGAGGCGCCTCCGGCTCCCGCTGACGCACCGCCGCCCGAAGTCCCGGCACCTGCGGGCAACTAGTTCCACTGCTCGTTCGATTCTCGTTCGCGTTGGATGCGTCTAGCGCGGTCCTGAGCTCGGGTCCTCTTCCGGCGGGGCATGGTGAGACCGGCGGTGCGGCTCACCGGTGTTTCGGCAGTGACCACCCTTGCCGATGGCTCGGATAGTTCTGGAAACAGCAGTCGGCTGCCCGGTGTGGTGGCGTGGGTGCGGCCGTCCGGCGCGGTCCAGATGACGGTGCCGTCGTCGAGTTGCCGCTCCCGCCAACCGCTCTCGCCGCCCCAGAAGGTTTTCAGTAAGTGATGTCTTCGGCATAGACATTTCAAGTTGGACGCCGCGGTAGGCCCGCACGGCCACGGAGTCGTGTGATCGACGTCGCAATCGGTCGCGGGTTCGTGGCAGCCCGGAAAGCGGCAGGTCAGGTCGCGGCAGCGGACGAAGTCGGCGAGCTTCTTGGAGGGTCGGTAGCGGGGTTCGGGCAGCGCTTGCCCGGGGTGGACGATGTGGGTGATGGTGGCCCCGCACGCTGCGCGGCGGGCGATCGCGCCGGGTAGGAACTGTCCGCCCATTAGGGCTCCGGGCCGGGTGTCGGCCAACTGGCCCCGGGCTGGGGTGAGCGCTTCGGTAAGGGTCAGCTCGTGCAGCGGCTTGTTGAACGGTGTCGGCGGTTTGCCGTCGAGGGCAGTGCATTCGTCGGACTCGGCCATTGCAGCAGCGTCGTTGGAGGTCGCGCAATCGTCGGGGGTGTCCTTGGTGTCGGGAGCGGGCGGCTCGGACTGTGGTGCGCGCGGAGGCGACGCGGGCCGTTCGTCGATTGTGTCCCGATGTGCGATGACGTAGACGACAACTCCGGTCGACGGTGGGTTCTCACCGGCAGGGCAGTCGTCGGTGTCGCAAAGGCAGGCCAGTCGGTCGTTGCCGTGGGCCAGGGCGCCGATGGCGTCGGCGCGGCGTTGGTCCTTGGTTCGGGGGTCGGCCGGGCAGACGGTGGCGGCGAAGGCATCCAACCGGGTGTCCAAGGCTTGGGCATCGGTGGCGAACAAGGATCCAAAGAGGGTCGCGAGTCCGCTGCCGTCGTCGACGGTGATGTCCACGCTGCGGCTGCGGGCCTTGGTCTGCGTGCGGCGAACGGCCTGCGGGTCGACCTGAGCGATGAGCGCGTCGACGGTCTTGTTCAGCTTGTCGGCCGACATCGGTCCCCATGCGCCGAATGCCGAGGCCAACGCCGTGTCGAGTGCACGGAGCGCCTCGGGGTCGGTGACCAGCGCGGCCCGCAGGGTGATGGCCCTGACCAGTTGGTAGGTGATCAGTCCGGCGTGGAATGCGACGGCCACCTTGGGAAACCGCTCCTGCAGTGCGACCCCTACGAGCAGCATGGTTGAGGCAGTTCCGGGGGTGAGGGACTGGGCGGCGCCGATGTGGGCGACGACGGCGTCCCAGTTGTCGACGCACCATTGGTCGCGACTGGCCGATCCGGAGGCGGCGTGCGCGGTGTCGAGGATGGTGACCATCGCCGCGACGCGGCGGGCGCAGGCGGCGGATTCGACGCGGGTCCACGCGTCCACGGCACTGGCACCTGAGGTGCCGGCCGTAGCGGAAACCAGTGAGTCGAACATGCATTCGAATTTACTGTCGGCGGCCGAAGTCTGCGCCCAGTTTTTCGCCGTACACCCCGATCTGGGGATGAATCAACGACTGTGCACAACTTCGTTGCCAAACCACGAAAGTGTCAGTAACACATGCTAAGCCGGCCGAAGATGCTCGGTACTCGCCAGCGTCATGACCGATCGATTATGGAAGTGGTCGTCCTCGTGCAGGGTGGTGATGCTCCCCGGCCCGCCACGGAAGTGCACGTAACCGAGGGCCTCGACGGGCATGCCGATCCAGGCCGCAACGACGTAGGTCAGCGCAAATCCGTGGGTGACGATCACCTGCCACTGGACCGGTCGGGCCAGGATGTCGTCCATGGCGGCGTAGACGCGTTCGGCGAAATCCGCCTTGGTCTCCGCGCCGTCGACGCCCTCGTAGTGATGCATGCGTTCTCCGGTCGGAGGCGGGGGTACGAACCGACTCTCGAGCCAGCTCTGCGGTCGGCCCCCCGCGATCCCGTACGACTTCTCGCGCAGGCGTCGGTCGAACGACGGCGTCACACCCAGGGGCGTCGCGATCGCCTCGGCGGTTCGCCGACAACGGATCAGATCGGAGGAGAAGACGTCGACCGCGGCATCGCCGGGGATCGCGTTGCGGACGGCGACGGCGGCCGACTCGGCGTCGCGCTGGCCTACGGCGGTGAGGTTGGAGTCGTACCAACCGCCGACGAGCCCGTCGACGTGATGAGTCGCCTCAGGATGCACCACGACGAGAACGGTGCGCACCGGGGATCAGGCCAGCTGGTCGGCGATCGTCGACTCCGCCAACTGGGAGAGCCCCTCGCGGATGTGGCGGGCCCACATCGACCCGATGCCGTCGACCGACTGCAGGTCGTTGGCGCTTGCGGCCAGCACGCCCTGCAGCGACCCGAAGGAGCGAACCAGCAGGTCCACGTGCGCGAACTGCAATCGCGGAATGCCTGCCATCGCGCGGTAGCCCCTGGAGCTCATCGCGGAGTCCTGCGCCTCCAGCGTCGACGGGTAGCCGAAGACCCGCGCCAGCGCGGTGAAGTCGAGGAGCTCGTTGTCGCTGAGGGTGTCCAGTTCGTCGAGCGTCGCGAGTACCTGCGCGGTCGACGGCGGATCTGGGTTGGCGTGATAGTCGCGCGCAATCAGTTCGCGGGCGGTGTCGTTGTCGCCGACGAGTTCTTCGAGCTGCAGCTTGAGCTGGCGTCCGTTGGTGCCGAGTTCGACGACGTCGGCGTCGATCTCGA
>Ga0209051_1002311_pt1 | contig 13878 bp, 6 predicted proteins | sample AraplaCvi_mMS_r2_2_FD_184286 | JGI IMG/M metagenome (GOLD analysis project Ga0209051, IMG submission 184286) | Arabidopsis root microbial communities from North Carolina, USA - plate scrape MF_Cvi_mMS_r2 (SPAdes) (version 2) | ecosystem: Host-associated > Plants > Roots > Endosphere | place: USA...
TGCACTGGGCCTACGGCATCGACGGCCCCGGTCAGGGCCACTTCTATGTCGATCCTTTCACCGGCAAGCTGGTGAAGTCGAAGTCGGCCTACGAACATCCGCAGCCGCATGCCTGCTTCATCCAGTCCGTTGAAGACGATCTCGTCAACGAAGGCGGCATCATGGACCTGTGGGTTCGCGAAGCCCGCCTCTTCAAGTACGGCTCCGGCACCGGCTCGAACTTCTCCTACCTGCGTGGTGAAGGCGAAAAGCTTTCCGGCGGCGGCCGCTCGTCGGGCCTGATGAGCTTCCTGAAGATCGGCGACCGCGCAGCGGGCGCGATCAAGTCCGGCGGCACCACCCGCCGTGCGGCCAAGATGGTGGTTGTCGATATCGATCACCCGGATATCGAAGAATACATCAACTGGAAGGTGAAGGAAGAGCAGAAGGTTGCTGCCCTCGTCACCGGCTCCAAGGTCGTTGCCAAGCACCTCAAGGCAATCATGAAGGCCTGCGTCAACTGCGAAGGCGACAACGGCGATTGCTTCGACCCGAACAAGAACCCTGCCCTGAAGCGCGAAATCCGCGCTGCGAAGAAGGACCAGGTTCCGGAAAACTATATCGGCCGCGTCATCCAGTTCGCCAAGCAGGGTTACAAGGACCTCGAGTTCAAAACCTACGACACCGACTGGGATTCGGAAGCCTACCTCACGGTTTCGGGCCAGAACTCCAACAACTCGGTCTCGATCAAGGACGACTTCCTGCGCGCAGTCGAAAACGACGGCGACTGGAACCTGACCGCCCGCAAGGACGGCAAGGTCATGAAGACCCTCAAGGCCCGCGACCTTTGGGAATCGATCTCCTACGCCGCATGGGCATCGGCCGATCCGGGCCTGCACTTCAACACGACGATGAACGACTGGCACACCTCGCCGGCCGCCGGCCCGATCCGCGCGTCGAACCCGTGCTCGGAATACATGTTCCTCGACGACACGGCCTGCAACCTTGCCTCGCTGAACCTCATGCAGTTCAAGGATGCGGCCACCAAGCGCATCAACATCGCTGATTACGAACACGCCGTTCGCCTGTGGAGCGTCGTTCTCGAAATCTCCGTGATGATGGCGCAGTTCCCGTCGAAGCGGATCGCCGAGCTCTCCTACGAATACCGCACGATCGGTCTCGGCTACGCCAATATCGGTGGCCTGCTGATGTCGTCGGGCATTCCCTATGACAGCGACGAAGCCCGCGCCATCGCAGGCTCGCTGACGGCGATCATGACCGGCATTTCCTACGCCACCTCGGCTGAGATCGCCTCCGAGCTCGGACCGTTCCCGATGTTCGCGCCGAACCGCGAGAACATGCTGCGGGTCATCCGCAACCATCGCCGCGCTGCTTACGGCGAGACGTCGGGCTATGAAGGCCTGTCGATCAACCCGGTCGCCCTCATCCATTCCGAAAACCCGGATCAGGATCTCGCTGCCCATGCCAAGAGCGCCTGGGACAAGGCTCTTGAGCTCGGTGAAAAGCACGGCTACCGCAACGCCCAGGCAACCGTCATCGCGCCGACAGGCACGATCGGCCTCGTCATGGATTGCGACACGACAGGCATCGAGCCCGACTTCGCGCTGGTGAAGTTCAAGAAGCTTGCCGGCGGCGGCTACTTCAAGATCATCAACCGCGCCGTTCCGGAAGCGCTGCGCACGCTCGGCTACTCCGAGAGCCAGATCGCCGAGATCGAAGCTTATGCAGTCGGCCACGGCAACCTGAACCAGGCTCCCGGTGTCAACCCCGGCTCGCTGAAGGCCAAGGGCTTCACCGACGAGAAGGTGGAAGCCGTCAACGCCGCGCTGAAGTCTGCCTTCGACATCAAGTTCGTCTTCAACCAGTGGACGCTCGGCGCCGACTTCCTGAAGGGCACGCTGAAGGTTTCCGACGAACAACTCGGCGACATGGGCTTCAACCTGCTCGAGCATCTCGGCTTTGCCAAGAAGGACATTGAGGCTGCCAACGTTCACGTCTGCGGCGCGATGACGCTGGAAGGTGCACCGTTCCTGAAGAACGAACACCTCGCCGTCTTCGATTGCGCCAACCCGTGCGGCAAGATCGGCAAGCGCTACCTCTCGGTCGACAGCCACATCCGCATGATGGCTGCCGCCCAGCCGTTCATCTCGGGTGCGATCTCCAAGACGATCAACATGCCGAACGACGCAACGGTCGACGATTGCAAGAGCGCCTACATGCTCTCCTGGAAGCTCGGTCTGAAGGCAAACGCGCTCTATCGCGACGGCTCCAAGCTGTCGCAGCCGCTGAACGCCTCGCTGATCGAAGACGAGAGCGATGAGGACGCACTGGACGATCTGCTGCAGCAGCCGGTCGCCGCCCAGGCCGTCACCATCACCGAAAAGATCATCGAGCGCGTGGTCGAGCGCGTCACCCGCGAGCGCGAGAAGCTGCCAAACCGCCGCCAGGGCTATACCCAGAAGGCCGCCGTCGGCGGACACAAGGTGTATCTCCGCACCGGCGAATTCGGCGACGGCCGCCTCGGCGAAATCTTCATCGACATGCACAAGGAAGGTGCGGCCTTCCGTGCGATGATGAACAACTTCGCCATCGCCATTTCGCTCGGCCTGCAGTACGGCGTGCCGCTCGAAGAATATGTCGAGGCCTTCACCTTCACCAAGTTCGAACCAGCAGGCATGGTCATCGGCAACGACGCGATCAAGAACGCCACGTCGATCCTCGACTACGTGTTCCGCGAACTGGCCGTCTCCTACCTCGGCCGCCACGACCTGGCACATGTCGATACGTCCGACTTCTCGAACACGGCACTCGGCAAGGGCATCCAGGAAGGCAAGACGAACCTCGTCTCGACCGGCTGGACCCGCGGCTACAAGCCGACGCTGGTAACGGGCAATGAACGTCAGGCCGGCGGTGAGCCGAAGGGCTCTGCTACCGCAGCTCCGGCGCGTGCTTCCTCCGGCGCCACGGTGACGTCCTTTGCCGGCGCTGCGGCGCGCAAGATCGAACCGACGCTCGCTGTCTCCTCCTCCGAAATCGTCGCCTTCAAGCGCGACTACGAGGAGCGGGCAAAGGAACTGGCCGAAGAGATCGCCGAGGAAGTGCTCGAAGAAGTCACGACCGAGGCCCAGCAGCAGGCAACCGCCCTCTTCTCCGACAAGGCAGCCGCCGACGCGGCTTCGGCCAAGACGGAAGCCAAGAAGGTCGAAGCCGAACGCCGCGCCCGCTCCATCATGCAGGGCTACACGGGCAACATATGCTCCGAGTGCCAGAACTTCACGATGGTCCGCAACGGGACATGCGAAAAGTGCGACACATGCGGGGCAACGAGCGGCTGCAGCTGATAGCTGATGCTCGACGCTGCAGGGAGCCACTGAGTTCTTCATTGCGCCGCTGGGAATGCCACTAAGGTGACCATCTTGGTCAACGCGCAGATATTTTCCGGGCACTTCGGTGCCCGGAAAATGTCTTAGGGAACAAAGCAGGAATCAACTTCGGCAGGTGAAAGGACATCGCAGACGCAGTAATTGCAAACTGGCACGGACATGATTACCAAGCTCGTTTCGTCTGGATACATGCCTCCGATCTGCGCGACCCGGAGAAGCCCCATGTCGTTGAGGTTTCATACGAGGGCGATGGCCCGAAGGGCTTCGAGATGTTGTCGTGCGTTAAGATCCAGGCATGCAAAGCCACGCCCCTTTCGTATCACCGCTGCTCATCATCAGATCAAGTTCCACGTCAATCAGGCTGGTCCTTTCGGCTACGCCGGCCTGATCGAACCGGATTTCATCGGAGCAGAGAAGATCTCAATCCTTCAGCGTCTCAAGGATGCGGTCAAGAAGGCGGCTCCAGGCTCTAGGTTCACCCCCGTAACCTGATCCCAACCAGGGACTCGAAGGTCGCCAAGGTCGCTCTTGCAGCGACCAGATTTCCCATGCCTTCAGACCCGGACTGAGCTTCATTCGAACGCTTCCAGGCGCTCAGGTGTCCACAAGGGCATCGATGACCTTGGGAGGGAACCGTGCCCGGTTCTCAGCTGTACCACCGTAGTCATCCGTTCTCTGATTGTGCCGTTCATAGAGGAAGGTCGGGATCAAGCAGGTGCTGATGCCGTGCAGCTCCACTCGAAACCTGCCGACTGCGCTAGGCATGCCGCTTTGGCATAGTCTGCGACCGTCCGGGAGATGTCGCTCAGGTCCATTGGCCGAGGCGCGACGGTGTCTTGGAAACCGGACGGCGTGTACGCCTTTTGATGCCCGGGTTGATAGCCGACGGTGCCAACTGCAAGGCGCAACGATGTTTACGGGGACGGTTCCCAGGAAGCCAGCGCCGTGCTCACGGTTTCCAGCAACTCAGCGGAGTTGATGGGTTTCGTTAAAAATGCAACGGCGCCTCCATTCATTGCGTGAGTATTGCGCGCCTCCTCGTACCCGGACACGAAGATAGTTGGCATATTTATCCCCTTCGCCGCCATGACGCGTTGAAGTTCCAACCCATTGAGCTCCGGCATATTGATGTCCAAAATCAAGCAGCAAGGACCTGGAGTCGCAGCGTTTTCCAAGAAAAGCTCCGCGGACGCAAACACTGCCGGCTTCCATCCAGCAATCTGAACCCAATGTCCAAGTGACTCTCGGACGGACACGTCATCATCAACTATAAAAATAATTGGCTTTTCCGGATCGCTATTCGAGCGCGGCTGAACGAGCTTCGTAATCATTTCAACCACTCCTATGCTTTGATCAGTGGGTAGCTGGGCCCAAACCCTTCGGGAGAAGGGCCGTCCTTTTTCAGATAACACCCGCCATCATCCTGGTCAGTTGGGCCTCCGTTAAGTTCGATTTGTCAAATGTTCCAACGTGACGTCCGAGAAATAGCACAACAAAGGTGTCTCCGATCGCGTAGGCATGTTGCACGTTGTGGGTCACGAGTATCACGCCCACGCCCGCATCCTTGGCACGCCTTACATACCCGAGCACTACTTCGACCTGTCTGACCCCAAGGGCTGACGTCGGTTCATCAAGAATGAGGATACGACCGCCAAAATGGAGGGCTCTTGCTACCGCTACGCCTTGACGTTGACCGCTGGAAAGCGTCCCTATGGGAAGGCGCACGGAAGCTGAACTGACGCCGAAGTCGCGCAAAGCCTTCTCCGCGATAGCGATCGCTGCCTTTGAGTTGAACCGTCGGAACGGCCCCCAACCAATTGTGGGCTCACGCCCGAGGAAGAAATTGCGATATACAGGCATCATCGGTACGACAGCGAGATCTTGGAATACCGTGGCGATACCTCTGTCGCGTGCTTGGGCGGGAGAACCTAATTTCACATCGATCCCACCCACACGTATCGTGCCGAGGTCGGGCTTCTCTACCCCACTCAGAATGTGGATTAGCGTGGACTTGCCGGCCCCATTGTCGCCAAGTAAACAGACCACTTCTCCGCATCGGACGGAAAGACAAACGTCCCGTAACGCTGCCACATCACGGTAGAATTTTGTAACGTTCACCGTCTCAAGGTAGGGTTCGCCCGATATCGCCGCTCCTCCGTGGTTTCAAAGCTTTTAGCCTGGTGTAGTTATTTACCAGCACCGCGAGAAGGAGCACGACGCCAAGAAACGTCATGAACCAAACGTCGGGCAGTGGCGTGAAGAAAAAGCCTTGTTCGACCATACCGAACAAGAGAGCGCCCAAAAATGAACCGATCGGCGAGCCATACCCCCCCGTCAGCAGGGCGCCACCAATTACTGCGGCGGTCACCACTTCGAATTCCCGTCCTGTCGCCGCGTTCGCATCACTCTGATTGATCGCAAAAATGTCCAGTGCCGCTACGAACACTGTCGAAACTGCAACGGCTATATAGAGGGTCACTTTCACCACTTGCACTGGGACCCCCAACTGCAGCGCGGCACGGCGATCTCCCCCCGTCGCGAAAATCCAGTTGCCGAAGGCCGTTTTTTCGAGAACCCATGCGCCAAGCATTGTCACAACAAGCCACCAAACGAGCGAAACTGAGAACGGACCAATCGAAGACGCGAACAAAAACGAGAGTCGGTCCTCGCTGGCATGATCTCGAACTCCGTCGATCGTCGTCGTGCCAACGAGCATTCGCAGCCCGCCTTGGGCGATGCCTCGAAGGATGAAAAGCATGGCAAGGGTTATGATGAATGAAGGAAGCTTAGTCTTGACGACCAAGATCCCATTGACCGCGCCAACAACTGACGCGATGAGAATGGCGGCTAAGAACGCGTCGGCGACCGGCCAACCGCCATACACCATCAAATAACCCAAGATTGATTGGCTCAGTGCGACGTTCGCCCCGACAGAGAGGTCGAACTCCCCCGCAACGAGCAGCAACGTCACGGGCGCGGCGATAATCCCTATCTCAGCTCCGACTTCCAGATAATTGCGCGTCATTGGTAACGTCAGAAACCCAGCGTGGCCGGTAAAGAAGGCAAAAAAACTGAACACCACGACAGTGCCAACCAGCGCGGTCGATTCTGGGCGAGCTAGTATTGACAAGCCGCTTTTTGCCCCTGCCTTCTCGTTGCACCCCTGTTGAGATGACGCTTCCATATCATACGCCCCAACGCTCGACTGTCATCGACCAGTGGCCTCGATATGATTCACGTTGCTTGGGGTAATAACTACGGGACCGGTGATCAGCCGGGCTTCGGCCGGTCGGATCGCTTGACGCACATATAAGTCTAACATGACCACCGGATAGTAGCCCTGCGCGTACTGCTGGGCATCGAGAGCAAAGTCAAGTTCTCCAGATTTCAAGGATCGAATTGCGCTGGCCGTCATATCGATCGTGCCCCAGTGGATATTCCGCGCCCGCTCCCCAAGGTCTGATCTGACCTGCATCATCGCCGTGATGCAGCAGCCGCCAATGGAAAAGACCGCATCGATCGATCCGTCTTTCTGTAGTTCCGACTCCGTGATCGATTTTATCCGATTGGCGTTGTTGAAATCTGACAGCGGGATTTCTGCCAGTGTCGACGTTCCCTTGAATGCTTTCTTAAACCCGTTCGTGCGCGCATCGAGGAAAGGTAAAGCTCCGGGAGGCGCTGTTATTATCAGCGCTTTTCTGGACCCGAATGAATTGAACTGGGCAGCGCCCATCTGGCCCTGTGTACCGGGGTCGTCGCCCACGAAGGCAAGCGCACCCACATTTGCAACCTGATCGCCACCCTGGTTTACAAGAATGACCGGAATGCCAGCATCCGACGCCTTCTTGATGGTGGCGTTCAATGACGATGGCGTCGGATCGGAAACTATGATCCCGTCAGGCTTCGCCGCGATCGCAGCTTCGAGATTTCGACGCTGCTGATTGGGATCGTTGAGGTTATTCTCCACGCCTCGATATTGGACGCTGAGGTCCAAATCTTTCCCGGCCTGCTCCAATCCTTTTATTACACTCACCCAATACGTATCGGACGGCGGAGAATGAGTTACCATAATGATGGTGGAGCTAGCGAACGCCAGACCTTGTGGCACCCAAATGGCGGCGGCTACGAGCGCCGCCAGCGCGAGTTTCCTCATATTAAATCCTCCCTCACATGCAAACGGGTGCTTTCAGGGGGCCGTGATTGTCAGTTCGCGGCCGGTCGGATGATATGTTTCATTTATCGCAAAACAGAATATAATTGTCAGCTAAAGATGGTATTTTCCGCTGAGCTGCCGGTGACTACCGAGGTGCAAGATCGCTGAGACACCGAAAGGACGTGAGGGCGGCGAGCAACAAGATCAGGAATACTGGCTTGAGCTTAACACTGTTTGTCGAGCATTGCGCCTCAAATAACGAAGCGACGTCCTAAATCTCACCTGTAGTTGTCGGACCTTCACGGCGATGGTCGGTGTTTCGGCCGTGCTCTTTTGAAATGACCCTCGGCACTCATTTGCGACGAACCGTGGAGCTTGACGGATGGATTCCCAGACCTCGCCTGACCCGCGCGGAGGCGGTACGAACGTCCTTTGGGAAGACGGCGAGCGCATTCTCTCTCGAGAGGCGTTTCCTGATGGTGATGGGTCACCTCACAACTTTCTCACGTTGCGTCTAGCTTCACCCTATCCCCGACCTACAAGTATTGCCCAGCTTGAGAACGAGTATCAACTCAGAGATTACCTGGACAGTGCGTGGGCCGTCCTTCCAAAGGAATTCGTCCGGGAGCGGGATAAGACAATGCTAATATTGTCCGATCCCGGTGGCGAGGGTTTGGATCGCAAACTTGGCAAACCAATGCCAATCCTCCAGTTTCTCCATTTGGCTATAGAAACGGTTGCAGCGGTTCGGCAGATGCACCGGACCGGGCTTATTCATAAAAACCTCAGGCCGATTCATATCCTGGCGGATAGCGCCGGCGTTAACGTGCATCTTACTGGTTTCGGACATGCATCCCGACTACCTCGCGAACGCCAAGCTTTGGATCCCCCAGAGTTTATTGCCGGCACTCTTCTTTACATGGCGCCCGAGCAAACGGGCCGGATGAACCGCTCGATCGACTCGCGAAGCGATCTCTACACGCTGGGAGTGATTTTCTATCAAATGCTGACGGGGGAATTGCCATTTTCCACGTCTGACCCATTAGAATTGATTCATTGCCACATTGCTCGGGCACCTCTTCCGCCGCATGAAAGAATACCGAGTATCCCAGCCACAATTTCTGAAATCGTAACGAAGCTCCTGGCTAAAACGGCCGACGACCGTTACCAGACAGCCGCTGGCGTCGAATACGATCTCGGGCTTTGTTTAGCGGACTTACAGACCGGTGGACACATCAATCCCTTTGACGTGGGCTGTTTCGATATTCCTGATCGACTGTTGATGCCGGAGAGGCTTTACGGAAGAGAATTGGCAATCGCCTCTCTAGTGGACGCCTTTGGTCGCGTATCCACCACCGGAACTGCCGAGCTGGTAACAATTTGCGGTCATTCCGGCGTGGGAAAGTCCACACTATTCAACGAGCTACAACGGACATTGGTGCAATCCCAAGGCATGTTCGCGTCTGGCAAATTCGACCAGCAAAAACGCGACGCCCCATATGCGACTATCGCCCAAGCATTTCAAGGACCAATTCGCGGCTTGCTAAGCAAGGATGAAGCGGAGTTGGATCTCTGGCGACAGTCTTTGCTGGAAGCCTTGGGAACACAGGCGCGAGCCTTGGTCGATCTTATGCCCGAACTGGCTCTAGTCATTGGGAAGCAAAAAGCCGCTCCCAACCTTCCGGTACAGCAGGCCCAGCAAGCTTTTCAGATCGCCTTTCGCCGCTTCGTCGGAGTGTTCGCCACGGTAGGGCATCCCCTCGTATTGTTTCTTGATGACCTACATTGGGCCGACACCGCATCCTTGGATCTCCTCCAAGATCTAATGACACATGCCGAAATGCAGTACCTTTTGCTCGTCGCCGCCTACAGAGAAAGCGAACTTAGAGCCGGCCATCCACTTCTCTCAAGACTTCAATCAATCCGAGACGGTGGTTTCGAAAGCGAGTTGATCGTGCTGGGCGCGCTCGGTCGAAATGACCTTGAACAGTTTCTCGCCCAAGCGCTTCATTGCGACGAGTCGAGGGCAGCTCCATTAGCCCAGATTCTACACGAGAAAACTGGTGGTAACCCCTTTTTTATAAAGCAGTTCTTGTCTGGGCTCAGCGAAGAGGGTCTCGTTGCCTTCGATGCCAGCGAGCGTCGGTGGTCGTGGGATACCGATACCATCCGGCGTAAGCAATATACCGCGAACGTAGCCGAACTAATGGTCAACAAGATCGGCCAGTTGCCTGCAGAGACACGTGCTGCAATGCAGCAACTTGCCTGCCTGGGTACCAGTGCGACCACTGCCACACTGTCCATGGTACTCGCAACGTCTGAGCGTGAAGTCGACGCTGTATTGTGGGAGGCAACCCGACGCGAATTTCTTGAGCACACCGAACGCTCGTACCGATTTATGCACGACCGAGTATTGGAGGCAGCCTACTCGCTCATTCAGCCGGAACATCGCGCCGAGACGCATCTGCACATTGGGCGTCTCCTGGTCTCGCAAACACGGGCTGAGCAACGAGAGGAGATTATCTTCGACATTGTCACTCACCTCAACCGCGGAAAAGAATTGATCGTTTCGGATGAAGAGCGAGCCCAACTTGCTGAATTGAATCTGGCGGCTGGCAGACGTGCGAGGGCGTCGACGGCTTACCATCAGGCACTAAAATATTTCGCGGTTGGCGCATCGCTACTCACGGCCAAGATGTGGGAGGACCGTCTTCTGACCGCGTTCGCCCTGGAATTGCACCAGGCTGAATGCGAGTTTCTCGTCGGAAAGATTGAATCTGCTGATGATCGGCTAGCTAGGCTTTCATTGAGATCAGCGAACACTCTCGATCGGGCGAGCGTGGCATGCCTGCGCATCGACTTGTACTCCACCCTCGACCAATGCGACAAAGCCGTCGGCATATGCATTGAGTATCTGCAGTCTTTGGGGCTCTATTGGACTCCCCATCCAAGAAGGTCCCAAGTCAAGCGCGAGTACGACAGAATTTGGAAAAACCTTGGAGATCGGACGATCGAGGAACTTATCGATGTGCCGTTGATGACCGACGAGGTCGCCCTCGCTACGTTGGATGTTCTCACGCGAGTATTACCGTCGGCTCTCTTCGTTGATGCCAACTTTCTCTCGCTGGCTATCTGTCATTCGGTCAACATTAGTCTTGAGCGGGGACATGGCGACGGATCATGTGTCGCTTACGTCTTTTTTAGCAAAATAGCGGGACCACAGTTCAATGACTACAATGCGGGGTATCGGTTCGCGAGCCTCGGCTATCAACTGGTGGACAAGCGCGGTCTTGAGAGGTTTCGCGCTCCCGCTTACCTCTGGTTCGCGCAATTTTCACTGATGTGGATGGAGCACGTCCGTGCAAGTCGGATCGTGGTTATGAAGGCATTTGAGACCGCGACGAAAGGCGGCGACCCAACTCTCGCGGTATATTGTTGCGACAACCTCAATACCAATTTGCTCGCCGCCGGAGATCCCCTCGAAGAGGCGGAGCGCCAAGCCGACGTCGGCCTTGAGCTTGCTGAGCGCGCTCGTTACGGCCACATCGTGGACATCATGAAGGCGCAGCTCGGCGTTATCCGAAGTTTGCGCGGACTTACATACAGATTTGGCTCCTTCGACGACGAACAAGTCGCTGAGAGCGACTTGGAAGAGCGCTATGCAATCGACCCTTCCACCAAACAACCCGAGTGTTGGTATTGGATTCGGAAGCTGCAAGCACGCTTTTTTGCTGGGGATTTCTCCGTGGCCTTGAATGCCGCTGCGAAAGCGAAAAAACTACTCTGGACTTCTGCCGCAATGTTCGAACTGGCAGAGTACCATTTCTACGCAGCCTTATCTGTTGCTGGAAATCAGCGTAGGATTGGAGCCGCAGCTACAAAGGCCACCATCGATGTTCTGGGTGCTCATCACAGACAGCTAATGGCGTGGGCAGGGAATTGCCCAGAAAATTTTGAGAACCGCGCCGCTTTGGTCGGCGCCGAACTTGCAAGACTTGAAGGGCGAGATTTCGAGGCCCAGCGACTTTACGAACTCGCGATCCAATCTGCTCGCGCAAACGGGTTTCTCCATAACGAAGCGATAGCCTATGAAACTGCCGCACAGTTTTACGGCGCCCACGGCTTTCAGGAGTTCTGCGATACCTACCTTACGAAGGCGCGAGACTGTTACCTACGCTGGGGCGCGCTAGGCAAAGTGAAACAGCTTGAGTCGCTCCATCCCCAGTTATTGAACGCTAAGCAACATCGTTCGGGCCGTGAGGAGCCGGGAGCTGCTGGCAACTCAGACCTTGAAGGCGTCGATGTCGATGTCGACGCTGTTCTCAAGGCATCGCAGGCACTGTCGAGCGAAATTTTACTGCCTCATTTGGTTGAACGTTTAATGACGATCGCCATGCAGACAGCAGGTGCCGACCGCGGGCTCCTGATCCTACCCGATCCGAGTGGGTACAGCATCGAAGCTGAGGCTGCGCTGGACGGAGACTCGATTGTTCTGCGTCATAAAGATTTCACAGCTCCACCAGTTCCTCGATCCATCATCCGATACGTCATGCGAACCCAAGAAACGCTGATCGTTGACGACGCCGCCGAGCACCACCTTTTTTCCGATGATCCCTACATGACCGGGCAGAGCCCACGGTCAATCCTGTGCGTCCCACTTATTCGTCAAGGCTATCTGAGTGGTCTTCTCTATCTTGAAAATAGTTTGGCATCGCACGTTTTCACGAGCGATCGAGCGCGGCTCTTGGAGCTCGTGGGGACGCAAGCTGCTATCTCACTGGAGAACACTCGTCTTTACGGAGACCTTCAAGAACGCGAATCTCGTATTCGGCGCCTCTTCAACGCCAATATCATTGGGATATTTACCTGGAACCTCGACGGGAGGATCATTGATGCTAATGATGCATTCCTTCAGATTGTTGGCTACGAAAGTGAGGATCTGGAGAAAGGTGACCTACGCTGGAAGAGCCTGATGCCGGGCGAGTGGGATCCAGAAAACGATCGCGTCATGGAGGAGATGCGCGCGACCGGCGTCGCTACCCCGTTTGAGGGAGAATACGTCAAGAAAGATGGTTCACGGGTTCCCGTTCTGATTGGTGCCGCGTTTTTTGACGGACGACCAATGGAAGGTGTTGCGTTCGTTATCGACCTAACGGATCGCCGGCGGGCCGAGGGATTAGCCCGTGACAGCGAGCGGCGCTTCCACGAGAGCCAATTGGCTCTCGCGCACGCGAACCGTGTCTCCGCCATGGGACACTTGGCAGCGTCCATAGCCCATGAGCTGAACCAGCCTCTCTCGGGTGTAGTCGTTAGCGCCGAAACAGCAATTATGCTTTTGAACGACGAGCCTGACTTGCCCGAAGCCCGAAAGGCCCTAGCTCGCGTCGTGCGCGACGGCACCCGCGCCGGTCAAGTTTTCGGCCGGATCCGTACGCTCATCAAAAAGGCGCCTCCGCAGAAATCGTCACTAGAAATGAACGATGTTATCGATGAGGTCATCAGCCTGACCCGCAGTCAGGCGCAGAAGAGTGGCATTCTACTGGAGGCAAAACTCACCAAGGGCTTGCCGCCTGTCCAAGGCGACCGGGTTCAGTTGCAGCAGGTAGTGCTTAATCTGATCATGAACGCACTGGATGCTATCAACGACGTTGCCGGTGGGCGGGGCGTCATCTTGGTCAGTTCGGCCAAATCCCAGTCGGGTGGAGTCCACGTATCAGTGCAGGATTCGGGGCCGGGAATTGCGAAGGAAAATTTAGAGCGGGTTTTTGGGGCGTTCTACACCACGAAGCCCGAAGGATTGGGAATGGGCCTTTCGATTTGCCGGTCGATTATCGAGTCGCATGGCGGCAAGCTGTGGGCCGAGCCAGCTTTGCCGACAGGGGCCGTCTTCAATCTTCATTTTCCTACCCCAGAGGAAAAACGCATCACAGATTCACCAAACGTCGACGGTACCGCCACGGCACCCACCGATAGAACCGTCGGCCACTGAAATTTAGCTTCCCGTCCTCCGACACGATCATTACTGATCTTCTTCGTCTGTTCCGGCGTCGAGAATACCGCTGAGAGCTCCTGCTTCCATTGCACTTAGGTATCAGCCAGACGGCGCCGCTAAAGCGCTCGCCGTCAATCGTACTCTCGTCCAATACGCTCCCGCCGAATTGCAGATAATTTTCAGGTGAAATTTGCAGCCGGCTGGCCCGGCGTTCACGGTGGAGAGCACGGATGTCCACAGATCCCAGAACGATTGCAGGAGTGGGAATTCCAGACAGCACGATGGCCCAGGCAGCGACAGAACTCGTTCGTGACGCTGAAACGGAACTCCTTTATCACCACTCCAGACGA
>Ga0209051_1002312_pt1 | contig 13876 bp, 12 predicted proteins | sample AraplaCvi_mMS_r2_2_FD_184286 | JGI IMG/M metagenome (GOLD analysis project Ga0209051, IMG submission 184286) | Arabidopsis root microbial communities from North Carolina, USA - plate scrape MF_Cvi_mMS_r2 (SPAdes) (version 2) | ecosystem: Host-associated > Plants > Roots > Endosphere | place...
AGGTCGATTCCGTTGTCCGCCATGGTGATTCCGAGCGCCGAGCACAGGTTTCCCGGCCCGCGGGCCAATGCCGCCGTGGCCACCGGTCCGCGATGGGTGTGGGCGACACCGAAGCCGTCGGTCACCACCGCGGCCCGTAGCAGGACCGCCGCCGCCACGTCGGCCTCGCCGCACACCACGTTCGCGCACACGTGGATGCCGTGGGTGCGGTAGGTGTACATGCGCCCGGCCGGACCGAACATGACCTCGTTGCGGCCGCCGCGCCCGCGAAACGAATGCGACGCGGCGTCCGGCCACGGTCCGTCGGCGGGACCGCCGTACGCCTCGACCTCGACGACGGTCGCGACCACACCGCGGCAGGTCAGCGTGGCACCGAGCAGCAACCGGGCCGCCGAGACCGGGTCCACGCTCAGTCGTCGAGCACTCACTTGGACGATTCTGCCCGCCGGTCTTGACGCCCCTACCCGAGGGGAGGATATTCATCACATGATGATTTCATCGCGTGATGAATTGATTGCCGGCCGGTCCGAACCGGCCGTGTCGGTCGAGCATCTGACCGTCGTCCGCAACGGGCGCACCGCGGTGCAGGACGTCAGCGTCCAGATCGCCCCCGGAACCATCACCGGCATCCTCGGCCCGTCCGGGTGCGGCAAGACCACGCTCATCCGCAGCATCGTCGGCACGCAGGTCGTCGCCGAGGGCCGCGTCACGGTGCTCGGCCGGCCCGCCGGATCGGCGGAGCTGCGACACCGCGTCGGATACGTCACGCAGGACGCCACCGTCTACCGCGACCTCCGCGTGGTCGACAACGTCCGCTACTTCGCGTCGCTGTACGGCACCGGCGCCGCGGCCGCCGACGACGCCATCGCCTACGTCGGACTCACTGATCACCGAACAGCGTTGTGCGACAACCTCTCCGGCGGACAGCGGACGCGGGTCTCGCTGGCGTGCGCGCTGGTCGCCCACCCCGAGGTGCTGGTGCTCGACGAACCGACCGTCGGCTTGGACCCCGTCCTACGCGTTGACCTGTGGGATCGGTTCCGCCAGCTCGCACGCCGCGGGACGACGCTGCTGGTGTCGAGTCACGTCATGGACGAGGCCGACCACTGTGGCGACCTGCTGTTGATGCGCGAGGGCCGCCTGCTCGCCCACACCACACCCGACCGACTACGAGAGGACACGGGATGTCAGTCACTGGAGGAAGCGTTCCTGTCCGTCATCCGGCACAGCACCGCACCCGCGCTCGGCTGAGCCCGCAGGCCTATCTGGCGACCACCGGGCGCATCCTGCGGCAACTGGCCGGCGACCACCGCAGCATCGCGATGATCCTGGTCGTCCCGAGCCTGATCATCGCGCTGATGTACGCCATGTTCGTGAACGTGCCGCATCGGCCGGGAACACCGGCACCCTTCGACAACGCGTGCCTCGTCATGCTCGGGGTGTTTCCGCTCATCGTGATGTTCCTCATCACGTCGATCACGATGCAGCGCGAACGCGTGTCCGGAACCCTGGAGCGGATCCTCACCACTCCCCTGCGCCGGTTCGACCTGCTGGCTGCCTACGGCACGGCCTTCTCCGTCGCCGCCGCGGCACAAGCCACTCTGGCGTGCGTGATCTCCTTCTGGCTGCTGGGCCTGCACACCGAGGGCAGCCCCGCGCTGGTGTTCCTCATCGCCATCGTCAACGCGGTGCTCGGCGTCGGCCTGGGGCTGCTGTGTAGTGCGTTCGCGCGCACCGAGTTTCAGGCCGTCCAGTTCATGCCCGTCGTGATCGCCCCGCAACTCCTGTTGTGCGGCATCATCGTGCCGCGGGACGCGCTGCCCAACTGGCTGCAGTGGATCAGCAACGCCATGCCGGCCAGCTACGCGCTGGAGGCCTTGCGGGACGTCGGAGCGCACCCCGACCTCACGTCGACCGCTGCCCGCGACATCGCCGTCGTGGTCGCCTTTGCCGTCGTCGGCATGGGCCTGGCCGCGGCAACGTTGCGGCGCAGGACGCCGTGAGCGCGGCCAAGCGCAAGCGGCCCGGCCGCCCGCCGGGAACCTCCGACACCCGTGACCGCATCCTGGACAACGCGCGAGAATTGTTTGCGCGCAACGGGATCGGCAACACCTCGATCCGGTCGATCGCCGCGGCCGCGGGCGTCGACTCGGCGCTGGTGCATCACTACTTCGGCACCAAGGAGCAGCTGTTCGCCGCGGCGGTGCACATCCCGATCGACCCGATGCGCGTCATCGGACCGATGCGGGAGATACCGGTCGAGCAACTCGGATCGGCACTTCCGTCGCTGCTGCTGCCACTGTGGGATTCGGAGATGGGTCCGGCGTTCCTGGCCACGTTGCGTTCGATGCTCGCCGGGGACGGGGTGGGCCTGATTCGGTCGTTCCTGCAGGACGTGATCTCGGTCGAGATCGGTGCCCGGGTGGACGAACCCCCGGGTTCCGGCCGCATCCGCGTCCAGTTCGTGGCGTCGCAACTCGTCGGGATCGTGATGGCGCGCTACATCATCGAGTTGGAACCGTTCGCCTCGCTGACCGTCGAGCAGATCGCCGAGACCGTCGCCCCGACCCTGCAGCGCTACCTCACCGGCGAACTGCCGGCACTGACCTGATCAGGGTTCGGCGCGGTCCAGCAGACGCTGATGCTCGGCGTCGTCGGTGATCGCGACCGCCTCGGAGATCAGCAGCACCGGCACGTCACCCTCGATGCGGTAGGCGCGCCGCAACCGCGGGTTGTAGAGGAATTCCTCGCCCACCAGCAGCAGCGGGCCACGATCCTCCGGGCACACCAGCAGACTACGAAGGCGTTGGTCGATCACGCGTCAGCCGAGCGGGACGCTGATGCCGCCGCCACCGTTGGGGTTCGGTATGCCGCCACCGCCGCCCCCGATGCCGATGGTCGGCGGGTTGAGGACGGGGCCGCCGCCGGTCTGCCGCGAGGCCTGCCGCATCTGGTAGGACAGCGTGGACTCCAGCGCCTCGACCAGCGGGCCCTGGTTCGGACGCTTGTCCATGGCCGCCACGATGGCCTCTTGGTTCGACGTCGACGGCCGGATTCCGCGGGCACGCAGTTTCATGATCTTGTCGATCAAGTTGGAGATCTGGCCGCCGCCCGCGCCGGTGTCGTATTCCGCGGAGAGGGTCGCCAGCGCTTGATCGGCGGTCATCGCAGGAGCCGCTTCGGCAGCCGCCGCGGCATCCGCGGACGGGTCCGCCAGTGCCGAGCCCGAGTTCACCCCGGCCAGCAGCCCCGCCGCCAGGGACGCGCTGACCACGGCGCCCATCAGGGCGCGACGCCAACCGTCGGTGCTGGTGTGTACGGCCATCAATCCTCCATCGTCGAGCGTTCGCGTGTATCCGGCCCGACCCGGGTGGCCACGTTCAGCCAGGCGGAGCCTAACAAAGCCGGGCGAGCGCGGCAGCATGTCTCTCTGGACACGAGCGTCACTCGTCGGCGGACTCGGTCAGTTCGGCGCGCACCGCCGCGGTGAGCCGCTTGTAGATGCCGTCCTCGTCGAGGTACCAGGCGTGCCGCGACCCCTTTGGGATGCCCGCGGACCGCAGGGGCCCCAGCAGTGGCCGGTAGGTGGCGCTGAGCGCCATCTCCGGCACGACGTGGACGACGTCGGGAGCGACCCCGACCGGCAGATTCGCGACGGCGGCGTTCAGGTCGGCGGTGGGAACGCTTCCGCCGGGCCGCAACAGCAGCGCCGAGACGGCCAGGTCCCGCTCGCCGGCCGGCACCCGGTAGGTGACCGCGAGGTCGACGGCCCCGATCCGGCCCAGCGTGTCGTTGACCGCGTCGCCGAAGACCGGGCCTCGCGGGGTGCGGATCAGCGAACCGCGGTTGGCCACGAGCCAGTAGTCGCCGTCCTCGTCACGCCGGAAGAGGTATTCGGTAGACACCCACAGGTCGGCGGGGGCGAAGACGCCGCGCTTGACCGACGCCGTCGGGTCCACCGGCCCACGGGGGTGAGCCAGCAGCACGCCGACCTCGTTGGTGGCCGCGAGGGCGACGAAGCCGCGGTCGTCTTCGAGGATCAGGTCGTCGTCGGCGTCGTAGGCGGCCAGCTCGATGTGGCCGCCGCCGGGCAGCGGCCTGCCCTTGCCGCCGATCTTCGCGCCGGCGACGTTGGCCAGCACCGCCTGACCGTCGGTCGTGGCGAAGAACTCGACGACGTGCGCCGGCGCGAACTCCTCCTCGACGCGGCCCCACAGGCCGGTCGGCATGCCGGAGCCGATGAACAGCCGTACCGGGTGGGTGCCCTTGAGCGCGAAGGCCGGATCGTCGATCACCTCGCGCAGCATCGCCCACGTGTAGGACACCACCGTGACGCCGTACTGCCGCAGCTCGTGGACGAACCGATCCGGACGCAGGCCGCGTGACAACGCGATCCTGGTGCCGCCGACGACGGCCCCGCCGAGGCTGACGAGCAGGCCGGACTGGTGGTGCAACGGGGTCAGGCAGTACACGGTGTCGCCGGTGCCGAGGTTGGCCGCCGACGCGGTGCCGATGGCCGAGAGCGCCCACCGGAAGTTGGTGATCTGGCGGGCGACGAGCTCACCACCGACCGTCGCGAACGCGATGTACGCCAGGTCCTTGGCGTAACCGGGATCCGGGCGGTACCACCCGGGGAGGGAGACGACGTCGGGGTCGATCTTCTCCATGTCGACGACGTCGGCGTCGTCGGCGAATTCCAGATCCCGGGATTCGCCGCCGCCGAGTACGAGCACCCGCATCGGCAGTGCGGTCGCGGCCTCGAGGTGCACGGGGTCGGCGATGACGTCGGAGATGGCCCCGAGGCGGGCGGCCTCGTGAAGGTCGGCGTCAGGGGGCATCAACACCGCGACCGCACCGAGCCGGGACAGCGCGGCGATGGCGACCAGCGCGCTCGGCCGCGTCTCCATCAGCACCCCGACGTGCGCGCCCTGGCGCACGCCCACCTGAATGAGGCCACGGACGACGTTGTCGACGCGCCGGTCGACCGCCTCGAAGGTGTGCACGCGACCGTCGAACAGGAGGAACTCACCCCCGGGCGTCGACCGGGCCTGCTCGGTCATGACGCGTCCGAGCGAGATGCGGGTGTGGTCGTTGATCTGCCCCAGCCTCGCCAGCCTCGGCAGCGTGCGGGCGGTCTCGGCGACCAGCGCGCGGGCCGACTTGTTGGCCGCGACCAAGGCGCCCGCCGCCGAGCGGGCCACGCTGAACGTCACCTCGGCGGCCGCGCCGGCCCCGTGGGCGACGCGTGAGGCCAACGGAACCCCGGCGTCGGTGGCCACGTCGGGTTGCAGCGCCATCGGGACGACGTCCTGGGGCATCTCACCGTCGCCGGCGATCCACCGCACCCACGCCGCCACCGTCGGCCACGTCTGGGTGGCCGCCTTGGACCCGACGACCAGACCGAAGTGTCCCGTGCGGATGAGGTATTCGAAGACCTCGGCCTGCGGGGAGGCGCGCTTGATGCCCCGGACCGACGCGGGCTGGCCGATGTCGTCGACCTCGCCGACGACGGCCAGCACCGGGCAGTCGATGTCGGCGAGGGTGACCAGGTCACCACGAATCGAGAACCCACCGCTCATCATCCGGTTGTGGGCGATGAACTGCTTGAGCAGCTCGGCGATCGCCGGGCCCGACCAGGCGATCCAGCCCTCGCTGGCCAGGAACCGCCGCTGCTGCTCGCGGGGCAGCAACGCTTCCCGGTCGTGCAGCTGCCGCAGGAAGTCCAGGCGTGACTGAGCGGTCTTGATGGGGTCGAGCATTTGAAAGCCGGTGCGGGCCAACCAACCTGGCACGTCGATGCGGCTGAAGACGTGGTCGGCCATGAAGTCCGCCGCCCCGACCGCCAGGCCGGCGGGCAGGTTCATCGGCAGCGCCGCCAGGGTGTCCACCGGCGATCCGAAGGCCACGATGCTCGCCAGATCCTTGGACCGTCGGTAGGCCGCGGTCTGGTAGGCGAACATGCCGCCCTGGGAGTAGCCGGCGAGGTGGACGTCGCGGTCGGTGACCTTCTTCACGGTGTCGATGGCTTCGCTGAGCGCCACCACGTGGTCGGCGAGGTTGCGCTGCATGCCGCCCTCGACCTGGTCGGGCGAGCCGAAGTCGATCACCCACGGGTCGACGCCTGCCGCGTGCAGGATCCCGACGGCACCCTCGTTGCGGGTGACGTCCCACATGTCGGCCGACATCATCATCGGATGCACCATCAGCACCGGCGGGCCGGCGGGCTTGCCGCCGGGTCTGCTGTCCGGGGGGAAGTAGCGGCGCAGCCGGTACATCGGCACGCTCTCGACGATCTGGAAGGGCGACGGCACCGCGCCGGTCTCCAGTCCCCCGTAGCGCAGTACCTCCAACCCGTTCTGCGCGGTCGCCAGCAGCCGGCTCACCGGACCGGTGAGCAACGAGAAATTCGCCACAGCTCGCTCCTTGACTGGAAGACCCGATCCCCCGATCGCCACGACATCATGGCACAGCGTTGCTGGTCGGCCGCTGCGAACTCGTGCCGCCCGTCGGCCTAGCCTGATGGGGACATGGCACATCTCCTCGGGGCGGAAGCCCTACACCTCGAATACCCCACCAAAGTCGTCTTCGACTCGGTCTCCCTGGGAGTCAACGACGGCGACCGCATCGGCATCGTCGGCCGCAACGGCGACGGAAAGTCCAGCCTGTTGGCCATGTTGGCCGGCCGGGTGGCTCCGCACTCCGGGCGGGTGACCGTGCGCGGTGGGGTCCGCATCGGCGTGCTGGACCAGGCCGACACCCTCGCCGACGACGACACGGTCGGACACGCCGTCGTCGGCGACGCGCCCGAACACGAGTGGGCCGGGGATCCGCGGATTCGCGACCTGGTCGCCGGGTTGCTGGGAGGCCTGCCCTGGGACGCGGAGCTGGGCACGCTCTCGGGTGGGCAGCGGCGCCGGGTCGCCCTGGCGCAGCTGCTCAGCGGTGACCACGACGTGCTGGCACTCGACGAGCCGACCAACCATCTCGACGTCGAGGGGATCACCTGGCTGGCCGAGCATCTGAAACGGCGGTGGTCCCCGTCGTCGGCCGGACTGCTGGTGGTCACCCACGACCGCTGGTTCCTCGACGAGGTCTGCACCACCACGTGGGAGGTGCACGACCGGATCGTCGAACCCTTCGACGGCGGCTACGCCTCCTACATCCTGCAGCGCGTCGAACGCGACCGGCAGGCGGCCTCCAGCGAGGCCCGACGCCAGAACCTGGCTCGCAAGGAGCTCGCCTGGCTGCGGCGCGGCGCGCCGGCCCGCACCTCGAAGCCGAAGTTCCGCATCGACGCCGCCAACGCGTTGATCGCCGACGTGCCCGAGATCCGCGACAAGGTGGCCCTGCAATCGCTGGCGGTGACCCGGCTGGGCAAGCAGGTCGTCGACCTGCTCGACGTGTCGGTCAGCTACGGCGAGCGAGACGTGCTGAAGGACGTGGAGTGGCGCATCGCCCCGGGTGAGCGCACCGGCATCCTGGGTGTCAACGGCGCAGGCAAGTCCACCTTGCTCGGCTTGGTCGACGGGTCCGTAGAGCCCAGCGAGGGTCGGGTGAAGCACGGCAAGACGGTGCAGATCGCCACGCTCACCCAGGGCGTCGACGAGTTGTCCGATCACCTCGACGAGCCGGTGCGCGTCGTCTTGAGCCGGCTGGCCACGACGTACACCTTCGGGTCGGGTTCCAAGTCCCAGGAACTGACGCCCGGTCAGCTGCTGGAGCGGCTCGGCTTCGCCAGCGCTCAACTGTCCACGCCGGTGAAGGATCTTTCCGGTGGCCAACTGCGGCGGCTGCAGCTGCTGCTGATCCTGCTGGGCCAACCGAACGTGCTGATCCTCGACGAGCCCACCAACGACCTCGACACCGACATGCTGGCCGCCATGGAGGACCTGCTGGATTCCTGGCCGGGCACGCTCATCGTGGTCAGCCACGACCGGTATTTCCTGGAACGGGTCACCGACCAGCAGTACGGCATCCTGGGCGGGCACCTGCGACACCTGCCTGGCGGCGTCGACGAGTACCTACGCCTGCGTGCGTCGCACGCCGACACCACCGGCGCCGCGGCCGCGAAGTCCGGCACGAAGGACGCGCCCGCGGTCTCGGGCGCCGACCTGCGCGCCACGCAGAAGGAGATCTCGGCCATCGAGCGCAAGCTGGTCAAGCTCGACGACCAGATCAAGGACGCTCAGCGTCGTCAGGCCGAGCACGATCAGGGCGACTACGAGGGCCTGCGGGGTCTGACCGACGGCCTGCGCGAGCTGGAGGCCGAGGTCACCACCCTGGAGGAGCGCTGGCTGGAGCTCAGCGAACAGATCGGCTGACGTCGGATCCAAGTGCTGCGCCGAGTCGCTCGGCGGTCTCGCGCACCACGCGAAGCTGCTTGGCGACCTGCACGCCTGCGGTGCCGCCGCGAGCGTCGCGGGAACTCACCGAGCCCTCGACGGTCAGGACCTCCCGCACCTGGGGAGTCAGCCCGGGATGGATGCCCGCCAGTTCGTCGTCGGTGAGTTCCTCGAGCCCGACGCCGCGCGCCTCGGCAGCCTTCACGGCGGCGCCGGCCGCCTCGTGGGCCACGCGGAACGGCACGCCCGTGCGCACCAACCACTCGGCGACGTCGGTGGCCAGGGTGAAGCCTTGGGGCGCCAGCTCGGCCATGCGTTCGGCGTCGAAGGTCAGCGTCGCGACCAGACCTGCCATTGCGGGCAGCAGCAGTCGCAGCTGAGTCACCGAGTCGAAGACGGGCTCCTTGTCCTCCTGCAGGTCGCGGTTGTAGGCCAGCGGCTGCGCCTTGAGCGTGGCCAGCAGACCCGTCAGGTTGCCGATCAGCCGACCCGACTTGCCGCGGGCCAGCTCGGCGATGTCGGGGTTCTTCTTCTGCGGCATGATCGAACTGCCGGTGGACCACGAGTCGTGCAGCGTGACGTAGCCGAATTCGGTCGTGCTCCAGAGGATCACGTCTTCAGCCAGCCGCGAGAGGTCGACGGCGATCATGGCCAGCACGAAGGCGGCTTCTGCCGCGAAGTCGCGGGACGCCGTCGCGTCGAGCGAATTATCCGCTGCGGCAGTGAAACCCAGATCGGCGGCGATCGCGTCGGGATCCAGGCCCAATGAGGAGCCCGCCAGGGCACCGGATCCGTACGGTGACACCGCGACGCGGTCGTCGAGGTCGAGGATGCGGTCGACGTCGCGCAACAGCGGGTGCGCGTGGGCCAACAGGTGATGCGCCAACAGGATCGGCTGGGCAGACTGCAGATGCGTCTTGCCCGGCATGATCTCCGACGGGTGGGCGGCCGCCTGGGTGGCCAGCGCGCCGACGACCTCGAGCACGCCGGCGCCGACGGCCCGCATGGCGTCGCGCAGCCACATGCGAAACAGGGTGGCCACCTGATCATTTCGAGACCGTCCGGCGCGTAGCCGGCCGCCGAGGTCGGCACCGGCGCGGTCGATGAGACCGCGTTCCAGAGCGCCGTGAACGTCCTCGTCGGACGGCAGGGGACCGAAGCTGCCGTCCTCGACGTCGGCGCCGAGCCGGTCCAGCCCGGCGAGCAGTCCGTCACGCTGTTCCTCGGTCAGCAGCCCCGCGCGGAACAGCACCTTCGCGTGCGCCTTGGACGCCCGCACGTCATACGGCGCGAGCACCCAGTCGAAGTGGGTGGACTTGCTCAGCGCGGCAAGCGCATCCGACGGGCCGTCGGCGAATCTGCCGCCCCACAGCGAACCTTCGTTGGTGCTCACAAGCCCAGGTCGCGCTGGGCGGCGATCTTCGACGACAGCCCGTGCACGTGCACGAAGCCCTTGGCGCTGGACTGGTCGAAGGTGTCACCCTCGTCGTAGGTGGCGAGGTTGAAGTCGTAGAGCGACTCCGCGCTGCGCCGACCGTTGACGGCGATGTGGCCGCCGTGCAGGACGAGACGGATCTCCCCCGTCACGTGCTCCTGGGTCTCGGCGACGAAGGACTCCAGGGCGCGCTTGAGAGGTGAGTACCAGAGGCCGTCGTAGACCAGCTCGCCCCACTTCTGGTCGGTGTGGCGCTTGAAGCGACCGAGTTCGCGCTCCAGCGTGACGTGTTCGAGTTCGGTGTGGGCGGTGATGAGCACCATGGCGCCCGGCGCCTCGTAGATCTCGCGACTCTTGATGCCGACCAGCCTGTCCTCCACCACGTCCAGGCGACCCACACCTTGGGCGCCGGCCCGCCGGTTCAGCTCGACGATGGCCTGCAGGACCGACACCGGGCGACCGTCGATCGAGACGGGCTTCCCCTTCTCGAACCCCACCACGACCTCGTCGGGTGAACTCCAGTTGACGGTGGGGTCCTCGGTGTAGTCGTAGACGTCCTTGGTGGGGGCGTTCCAGAGGTGCTCCAGGAAACCGGTCTCCACCGCCCGGCCCCACACGTTCTGGTCGATCGAGAACGGCGAGCGCTTCGTCACGTTGATCGGGATGGCGTTCTCCTCGGCGAACGCGATGGCCTTCTCCCGGGTCCAGGCGTAGTCACGCACCGGCGCCAGCACCTCGAGATGTGGTGCCAGCGAGGCGAATCCGACCTCGAAACGCACCTGGTCGTTACCCTTGCCGGTGCAGCCGTGCGCGACGATGCCGCCGCCGTGCTCCTTGGCCGCCGCCACGAGGTGCTTGACGATCAGCGGCCGGCTGATGGCCGACACCAGCGGGTAGCGATCCATGTAGAGCGCGTTGCTCTGGATGGTCGGCAGGCAGTACTCGTCGGCGAACTCGTCGCGGGCGTCGACCACCACGGCCTCGACCGCCCCGCAGTCGATCGCGCGCTGACGGACGACCTCCATGTCCTCTCCACCCTGGCCGAGGTCGATGGCCACGGCCACCACCTCGCGCCCGGTCTCCTTGCCGATCCAGCTGATCGCGACGGACGTGTCCAGTCCACCGGAGTACGCCAGGATGACGCGTTCGGACATGTAGATCGTTCTCCTTGATTGGTTCTCGGGCTGGTTACTGAAGTCGTTCGAGGGTGCTGGCGAGCTCGGCGCCGGTCATGGGTTCGCGCGCCACGACCAGAATGGTGTCATCCCCGGCAATGGTGCCGACGACGTAGGGCAGCGACGAGCGGTCGATGGCGCTGGCCAGGTAGTGCGCCCCACCGGGCGGGGTACGCAGGATCGCGAGATTGCCGCTGGCGTCGGTGGACACCAACAGCTCGCCGAGCAACTTGGTGACCCTCTCGGTGCCACCGGACACGCCGCGCACGGGGCTGCCGTCCTCGGGGACGACGTACACCCCGGTGCCGCCGTCGACGCCGCGCAGCTTCACCGCGCCGAGCTCCTCGAGGTCGCGCGACAGGGTCGCCTGGGTGACCTCGATGCCCTCGGCCGCCAGCATCGCGGCGAGCTCGCTCTGGCTGCGCACCGAATGCGACGACAGCAGCGACACGATGCGCGCCTGTCGGCCCGCCCTGGTCGAGGAGGTCACGACTGATCCAGCAGCCACACCAGCAACGCCTTCTGCGCGTGCAGCCGGTTCTCCGCCTCGTCCCAGACGGCGCTGCGCGGCCCGTCGATGACGTCGTCGGTGATCTCGTGACCGCGGTGGGCGGGCAGACAGTGCAGCACCACCGCATCCGGATCGGCCTGATCGAGCAGGGCGTCGTTGACTTGGAACGTCCGGAACGGCCGCACGCGGTCCAGGCCGTCGTTCTCCTGACCCATCGACGTCCAGGTGTCGGTCACCAGGACGTCGGCACCCGCGGCGCCGACCTTGGCGTCGGAGGTGACGGTGACGCTGGCTCCGGTCTCGGCGGCGCGGCGTTCCGCGGCCGCGACGAACTGCCGGGCCGGTTCGAAACCCGTTGGGGCGGCGATGGTCACGTGGATTCCCGCCGTGACGCCGCCCAGCATCAGCGAGTGCGCCATGTTGTTGGCGCCGTCGCCGAAGTAAGTCATCCGCAGACCCTTCAGCTCGCCCTTGCGCTCGGCCAGCGTCTGCAGGTCGGCGAGCACCTGGCAGGGGTGGAACTCGTCGGACAGCGCGTTGACGATCGGTACCGTGGCGCCGGTGGCCATGGCGGCCAGCCGTTCCTGGGCGAACGTCCGCCAGACGATCGCGTCGACGTAGCGCGAGAGCACCGCCCCGGTGTCCTCCAGCGTCTCCTCGCGGCCCAGCTGGGTGCTGCGGCCGTCCACCACGACGGCGTGACCGCCGAGCTGGGCGATGCCCATCTCGAAGGAGAACCGCGTGCGCGTGGAGTTCTTCTCGAAGATGACCGCGACACCCCGCGGGCCCTCCAGCGGGCGGGCACTGAACGGCGCCTTCTTCAGTTCGGCTGCGAGGCTGAGGACTTCGGCCTGCTCGGCGGGTGAGAGGTCGTCGTCGCGCAAGAAGTTCCGGACGGTCACGAGGTCTCCTGGGCGGTGTCGAGGACGGTGGGCAGCGCGGTCAGGAATGCGTCGACCTGGGCGTCTGTGACCACCAGGGGCGGCGCCAGACGGATGACGTCGGGTGCGGCAGCGTTGACCAGGAACCCGGCGTCGCGGGCCGCGGCCTCGACCGCCTTGCCCTTGGGCGCGGTGAGCACGATGCCGCGCAGCAAGCCGCGGCCGCGAACGTGGTCGACGAGCGGGTGGCCGATCGCCTCGACGCCGTGGGCGATGACCTTGCCGAGTACGTCGGCACGGGACACCAGGTCGTCCTCGGCCAACGTCCGCAGCACCGCGAGCGCCGCGGCCGTGCAGACCGGGTTACCGCCAAACGTGCTGCCGTGCATGCCCGGTGTCAACAGCTCGGCCGTGTCGCCGATCGCGAGGCAGGCACCGATCGGGAGACCGCCGCCGAGACCCTTGGCGAGCGTGACGACGTCGGGGGTGATGCCGTCGTGCTGATGGGCGTAGAAGGTTCCGGTGCGGCCGACGCCGGTCTGCACCTCGTCGAGGATCAGGAGTGCACCGTGCCTGGCGGTGATCTCGCGCGCCGCGACCAGGTAGCCCGGTGGGGGCGTGACGACCCCGCCCTCCCCCATGATCGGCTCGAGGAACACCGCGGCGGTGCTCGAGTCGACCACCCGCTCCAGGGCGTCGACGTCCCCGTACGGGACGTGGGTGACGGTGCCGGGCAGCGGCTCGAACGGCGCCCGCTTCGCCGGCTGGCCGGTCAGTGCCAAGGCACCCATCGTGCGGCCGTGAAAGCCGTTCTCGGCGGCCACCACGTTGGTGCGGCCGGTCAAGCGCGAGATCTTGAACGCGATCTCGTTGGCCTCGGTGCCGGAGTTGCAGAAGAACACCCGGGCGTGCGCGTCGCCACCGAGGTGGGCGACGAGTGCCTCGGCCAGGGCGATGCCCGGCTCGGTGGCGTAGAAGTTCGAGGTGTGACCGAGCGTGTTGAGCTGGGTCGTCACGGCCTCGACTACGGCTGGATGCCGGTGCCCGAGAGCGTTGACCGCGATGCCGCCGAGAAGGTCGACGTAGGTCTTGCCGTCGGCGTCGGTGACGACGGCACCGTCACCGCTGACCAGGGCGATCGCAGGCGTGCCGTAATTGTCCATCATCACGGCCTGCCAACGTGCTTGCAGCGCTTCGGTATTGGTCATGCGGTCGCACCCCTTCCGTCGACTCGCGCACCGTGGATCTTCGTTCCCGAACCCTCGTCGGTGAGCAATTCGACCAGCACGCAGTGCTCCACCCGGCCGTCGATCACGTGGGCGCTGGGCACCCCGCCGGCGACCGCCCGCAGGCAGGCTTCGATCTTGGGCACCATGCCCGCCTCGAGGGTCGGCATCAGTTCGGTCAGGGTGTCGGCGTCGATCTCGCTGACCAGTGAATTCCGGTCGGGCCAGTTGGTGTAGAGGCCCTCGACGTCGGTGAGCATCAGCAACTTCGTCGCCGACAGGGCCTCGGCCAAGGCGGCCGCGGCG
>Ga0209051_1002315_pt1 | contig 13868 bp, 12 predicted proteins | sample AraplaCvi_mMS_r2_2_FD_184286 | JGI IMG/M metagenome (GOLD analysis project Ga0209051, IMG submission 184286) | Arabidopsis root microbial communities from North Carolina, USA - plate scrape MF_Cvi_mMS_r2 (SPAdes) (version 2) | ecosystem: Host-associated > Plants > Roots > Endosphere | place...
CGAAGTTGTTTCCTACTTCGATGACGGCGCGGTAGCCCGCAATGTTGGCCATCGATGACAGGGCATCCATCTTCTGGGCCCGGGAAATGCGCGGCACCATGTCCATCGCGATGACGTTCGCCCTTCGCTCCTTCAAACGTTCGAGCACCTCGCCGTTTTGCCCAGGATAAATGAACGAGACAAGCGTCTGGCCTTTTCGGAGCCGATTGACTTCGCACGGCAACGGGGGACGAACCTTGGCGACCACGTCGGCTGTGGCATAGAGTTCCTCGGCGGTAGCTGTAATCGTCACGCCAGCGGCGCGATAGGCCACATCCGTAAAGCCAGCAGCCTTCCCGGCACCGCTTTCAACGATGCACTCGTAGCCCAGTCTCTGCAGTTGCTGCGCACTTTCAGGCGTCATCGCGACGCGCGCTTCCCCGAGGGTCAACTCCCTGGGAGCCCCAATCTTCAGTCCCATCGATTTTCCGGTAGTCCGGTCCCTGTCCTCTATCCCACTCCCGATCCGAGAAGGTTCACTTCCCGAAGGCGCGCGCATCAACGAACAACAAGTGGATTTTTGTCTAGTGCAGAAAGCCGCAAATACGACGGTTTTTGGCGCTCCGAAGATTATCTAATCGATTTTTATTTTCGCAGTGGGTTTAGAAGATGCCTCTAATGCTCGTTCGTTGGAAGGAGAGAAAACAGAGTGCTACGTCTCCCCCCGTGCGACACCCTGGCGTTTGGCGCGGTATCCTTGCTCATGAACGTCATCGTTCTCGTTTGCTTAAGACAACCTCCAAGATCATCCAAACAAAGCGGAATTGTTGAAATTTCCAGGCAACTCGGGCAGGAGCAACGGCTACTACGGGATATCGGAACCCGTTTGGGACGATCCGACTGACGACGAGCGATGCAGCCGATTTCGATCGGTTATCCTTGAGAGATGCGCCGGTCGTTTCGGCGGCGCGGCCTGTAGAGTTACCAGGGGTTCTCGTTGGCCGCGACATCATCCCTGGCCAAGCGGTGAAGGTGCTTTTCGTATTCCTGTCGCGACACTGAAGGCACATCTCAAGCCGGTGGACTGACCGGTAACGCCTCGACGACGCCAACCCATTGTCTGTAGTCAGGCCCACGCGAGCGGTAGCGATTGTATCGTGCGTCTCTCGGACCGGAAAGAAAACTCCGCCGCGGTTTCCTGGCACAGCCCCGCGGCGGAGCTTATCCTCTCAATATCCCGTTATGCGGTTTCCAAAACCCGATCGACGCCATAGGCTTCGCTGATCTTCTCCACTTCGTTCCTTGATCCGAAAATCACGGGAACGCGCTGGTGAAGCGACGTCGGCTCGATGTCGAGGATCGCGATCTTCCCTGCAATGGCTGCACCGCCTGCGGCTTCGACAAGAAATCCGATCGGGTTTGCCTCGTAGAGCAGACGCAGCCGGCCACCCGAGGAGGGTTTGGTGCGATCGGCAGGATAGAGAAAAATGCCGCCGCGGTTGAAGATGCGATGCGTGTCGGCAACCATTGAACCGATCCAGCGCATATTGTAACCAGGTGTCTTGACCGAGCTGTCAACATAGGTGGAAATGACATCATCCCAAGACGGACGGCGCGCTGCGTTAATCGCGAATTCCTTGGTTTCCGGCGGAATCTTGGCGTCAGCCGTTGTCAGAACGTAGGTGCCCCGGTCGTCAAGCGTAAAGATCTGGACGCCGTTTCCAATGGTCACGACCAGGTTGGTTTGCGGGCCATAGGCGGCATAGCCTGATACAAGCTGGTTGCGACCAGACTTCAAAAGATCTGCCGCTGTTCTTGCTTCCACGATCGAGAAGATCGTTCCGACGGTGACGTTGACGTCGAGGTTGGATGATCCGTCGAGCGGATCGAAGATCACGGCATAGGTGCCGCCGGCATGGACGGGAACCTCGGCGTCGAGTTCTTCCGATACCGCAAAGCCGACCGATGGAGACCGCCGGCAGGCGTCCAGCATGATCTCGTTGGACAGGATGTCGAGCGGCTTCTGAACCTCGCCCTGGACGTTGGTAACATCAGTTGCGCCGGTCAGACCGGACAAGGACGAACTGCGCAGCTTGTCGGAGATCTGCCGCGTCGCCTTGGCGATGTTGGTAAGGGCGACGACGAGCGCGTCGTTGAGCAAGGTACCTTGATGGCTTTCGAGGTATGCTTCGAAGGTCGTCATCAACCAGTCTCTCCTGTGGATCCGTAATGTTGGGAAACCCGCAATCTGTGCGGCAAGATTTTGCTCCTCCAGGCACCAGCGAGCCTCCGAGAGGCGACAGCAACAAAGCTGCTTTCGAAGTCATTCCTCAACCTTTCGGTGTGAAGGGCCCGCAACGGGCAGGCTTTGGGCGGGAGCTGTCGTTTCAGGCGGGGCGAAGACCGTTCACGCCTTCTTCGTGGTTTGCAGGCGGGTCATATACTTGGGCGCCTCTCGGGCATATGGCGAGCGGAGGCAATCTAGGATGGATGTTTTTCGCAGTGCAACAAAAAATCTTTAATCACGAAATTAAAATCGATTAGGATTTGCTTGGCGCTTTTTGAAATCGATTTAAAACAGACGATGAATGCCAGGGCGTCATAAGGCCGTTCTGGTCGATGGTATCATGCCCCGCGAAGACCGCCGATTGCAGTCGGGACTTGTGACGTCGGTGGTACCGCCGGATGATTTTCAAGGGGTAGCAAACAAAGCGACCGACGCTTCGCGTCCGTGGCTCAACCGGGCATGGTGCGAGCCGCCGAATGACCTGTTTTGCCGGGAAAATAAACCGACATTGAGAAAGCCTCAAAGCGGATTACAATGGAGGTTCGGGTAGAGGGGATCTTGAGGGTTCTGAACGCCACCGGGGCTCGCGTAGTGTCAGAATTTCGGGCCGGCCGACGTTTTCACCATGTTCGGATTCACCGCTCTATGCGGGATAAAAAACGTATCAACACAATTGATCCGTTCAATTATCTCCGTTAGGTTGATTACTGGCATAATAGTCGCGCAGCAACCGGCGTTCGAAGGAGACACCGATGAAAGATGGACCGCACGCAGTCGATGTTCACGTCGGGAAGACGATCCGCATCAAGCGATTGATGAGGAAAGTATCGCAGACAGAGCTTGGTGACAGGGTCGGCGTCACGTTTCAGCAAATCCAAAAATACGAAAAGGGCTCGAACCGTGTTTCGGCAAGCATGCTTGTCGAAATTGCTGGCGCCCTCGACGTCGATGTCCGGTCCTTTTTCGAGGAAGTCAACGCCAACATGGCGAATGACAATCCGTCGCCCAGCGAGGAATTTGTCGTTTCGCGCGACGGCGTCCTCCTCAATGCCGCCTTCCTGTCGATCAAAAGCGAATCTGTTCGGAAGAAGATCGTGAAGCTTGTGCAGGCAATTGCCGGCATGGACCAGACGGACGACGAATAAACGTCAACGTCCTTCCGGTCCCGAACGTCAGTGGCAGTCGAGAAGCACCAGGTTTTCGGCTGCGTCTTTCATCGCGACCTGCGTTTTTGTGCCGATCAGCTTCTCAAGATTGACGTCGAGCTCCCGCTCCGGATCAATCCCGTCCCAGTCAATGACAACCTGAAGAAGAGCCATGTTCGTCAAATGCATCAAATTGTGCAGCTTGAGCTTATGGGCTTCATCTTTTGCGGCCGACAGCAACCGGAAAATTCTGGCGTACTCCTTCCCCGTTCCTTCGTCCCTTGTCAGAATGTTCATTGCCACCGCCTTCTCCATCGATGAGCCTTCCGGGCTTCAACACAACCCATCATTTACAGGCGGCGTTACTCGGGCGTTACAGGCGTGACAGCACCCGTGACTTCGGCACGCAAATGCTCCCAGTGGGAGGTGGCGGCAAAGCCCCAGTCGCGGTTCTGCGCAACAAATTCCACGTCCTGCAAATATTGCAGCACGAGATCGGCATCCTGACGCTTGCGCTCGACCTTGCCTGCGCGAATCGCCCGAAGGATTTCCTTGGCCCGGCCCTCGGTCGAAAAATTGCAGCCCTCGACGGCCTTCGGATAGGTTCGCTCGGAAAAATGCAGCGAGCGACCGGCCAGAAGCAGCATCTTCTGCTCCGCAACCGATAGCGCGCCCTTCCGGTAGAGCCGGGTGATCGTCGGTTCGAAATCCACCCAGGGAATGGAAAGGGGCAGCCAGCCGAGCTCGGCGGGTGCATGCACGAGGGCGACGGCCTCATCATCGACCAAGGTGCCGCTTTCATAATCGTCGTAGATCGAACCGATGCCGACCATCCCGAAGTCGGCACATTCCGCCGCGCGAAGCGCGCCCATGCTGGCGCCGCCAACCACGACCACATTGTGCTGCAGGGCGTAGAGGATTTCCTTGTGCCATACGGACGGCACTTCGCCGAAGAAGCCATCGACAATCCCGATTGCCTTTGCGCCGTCCTGGACGGCTTGCAGGATGTCGCCGCGCGCTGCCGGTCCGCGGAAAACCACTGAGGGATTCTCCGCGCGCAGCCTGTCGATGTCAGCGCCGAAACTAGGCCCCGCGAAAATGATTCTCATTGCAAAGCTCCCTGCATGGCACTGACGGCGCGAAGCCCCAGCTGGATATACTCTCCGCTGACATCAACCTCTAGCCCCGGGACGATGACGCGTACGACCGAGACCGGCAAATGCCGATGCTCGAGCGGGACAGCCACCACCTGCTGGATGCCCCTTGCCTTCAGTCGGTCGAGAATGTGACTGATGTTTTCCTGGATTGTCCGCTGCTCGGATCCGAAGGTGGCGGCGACCGGCTTTTCATTGCAGAGATTGACCAGATCCTGCATCGGGCCGCCATCCTCCATTCTTTGGTAGATGCGCGGAGAAAAATCGTCGCGGCTTCCCGCAATCGCCGTCAAGCGGCTTTGCGCGGCTTCGGTGATGGCACGCAAAGCTGCCCGTATGGGATCGGGGTGACATCCACATCCCCCACACACATGGGTCCAGCGGGCGTCAACCCGTTCCCCGAGATTTCCCGGGATGATCACCGCAAGAAAGCTTGGAACCCCGATATCGGTCGTCATGTTCAGCAGCAGCAGGCGCATGCCAGCGCGCTCGATACGGTCGACGATGATATTCAAAACGGTGTCGCCGAAGGCGCCAGGATCGACCCGGGCACCGCGCAGCTGATCGTAGGGCCGCAGCTGCGTCAGCGCCCACGCGTCGCGTTCGACCAGTTCACAAAGGCCGTGCAGGACGGCTTCGGCAGGCCGGTTGCCGGAGGCAAGACCATCGCTCGACTGTTCGAAGCCAGAGGGCCTCGCTCCCCTGTGGTCGAGGCCGACCAGGGGCCAGGGAACGAAGACCGGGCGACCGGACATGATGTCGAGACCCTCACTCCATGCGAGCGGCTGGTCACCGATTTCGGAAGGCACACATCGGGCAACAGAATCGAGATCGATCATCGGCGCGCGTTCGGCCTTCATGCCCTCGAGCGTCGCGATGACAGGCGCGCCTGGCGGAATTTCCGCAACGCGGGTCTCGACTGCCTCCATTGCGGCGGATGTCATGGCAGCCTCTTCATCGATCCCCTTGCCCTGAAAAACCGAAAGCGTGTAGCTGTTCGGCCGCGTGGCGAAAGCCACGGGAATTTCGAGCAGATCGAGAGCCGTCAGCAGCCCGACGCGGGTGATGCCGAGCTCCTTGAAATACGGCTTGATCGCCGCGAATGTCTGTCCAGGCGTCATTAAGCGGTCGTGATAGCTGTTGATGCCGGTCGACGACAGGCTGAGATCGCGAGCCAAACGCTCCAGTTCCGTCTGAACAGACATTCGCATGTTCCTCAACGAAACTTCAGGGCGTGAACGATGTTCGCCGTGGCGTTCGTGTCGAGCTGGACGCATTCCTGCTTGAGAACGGCCTGGGCGGCTGCGGACAGGCGGACTGCAACGGGCTTGATCTGGGTCGTCGTCATCGGGTTTCTCCTGGTTGGGCAGCATGGTGCTGCAGACAGGAGAGAACATGCCTCGACAGGCGTTATTTCGGCGTGACCGCACTCAGCACAAGAAACCAGCCAAAAAGGCGGAACGTGTAACGCTTCAGGACAGTCCGGCCATGCGCAGGCCGTCAATCAGCTGGCGCGTGTCGTCAGGATTGCGGTCAGGCACGAATTGCCACACGTCGTCGGTACGGAAATCGGGAAAATTCTCGAGCACGATCGAGGCGTATCGCGACGCAGCCCTGCGGTCGCCGTTCTTTGCATGGGCGGCGGCAAGGAGGCGAGAGGTTGCCGGACGATCCTTGACGCGATCCAGAACCTCGATGGCCTTGGCGTAGTTTTCCTGCACGAAATGGATACCGCCAAGGTTCCAGTAGTAGTAATCGGGTGGCAGAGGATTGAGCTTGAGCGCTGCCAGGCTGAGTTCGAGCGCCCGGTCGCTTTGCCCGTCATGCAAGAGCGCGTCCGCGTGGTCAGCCAGGATATCGGCATCGTTGGGGTTGAGCATCTGTGCTTCGGCAAAGAAATCCAGGCTGTCGCTGAAGCGCCGGCGATAGAGGGCGACAAAGCCGAGCTCACGCATCGCCCGCCCGCTGTTCGGATCGTTGTCACGGGCAAGCCACGCAAAACGATCCGCCTCCTCCAGCAACTGCGTGTCCTTCATTCCCCGGACCAGCCACTCCATTCCCAGCACGCGCGCCATGCCGGCATTTGCAGAGGAGAACCTGTCGTGGCGCGCAAGCGCCGACTTGAACCATTTTCTCGCCTGGCGCAGATGCTGCAGGTCGGTCTTCGAGACCAGCCGCTTTCCTTCGAGATAGAGGCGATAGGCCGACGGATTGACGTCATGGGTCATGTCCAGCAGCTCGCGCCGCTCGATCGTATCGGCCAGCGTCATCACGATACGCCGGGCGAGCTGGCCGAACGATTGGTTGACCTTCTGGATGGCAAGCGGCAGGTCGATCGCCCACAGCACCTCGGCGGTCGAGGTTTTCGTCAGCCGGCAGGTTGCATAGATGTCGTCCTCGCGGCCATGAATGGTGACGTAGACCGTGTAGTCGAACCTGAGTTCGGGCGGCGTCGGAGCTGACAGTGCTCCGGTGACGCTGCGGTTGACGATTTCGAGACTGGTATGGGCAGCGATCACCTTGAAGCCACGCTGCTGGCTCAATCCGATCGTCACCTCTTCAAGAAGGGCGCGACCGACACGCTGCAGCACCGGATCTGACAGGATCGTATCCGGCGGTAATATCAGGACCCGCGGCTGACCAAGGGGATCCAAAGTGATACTTGCCGCCGTCGGGGCGGCCTGCCCGGTGAGCCCGGCCGGAACGATGATCCCGAGTTCATGAGCCAGGACCTGGGTCGCGGCATCCGGCTCTGCACCGTATTCGCTTTTGAGTTCACTGCGGCAACGCGAGTAGGCCTGGCGCGCGGCGGCCACATCTCCGGCCTGCGAATGCCTTTGCATTAACGCCCGGCAAGCGATCTCGTTTGCGGGATCAGCATCGATGAGCAGACCGGCGAGCAGAAGGATATCGTCCGACGTCAGTTTTTCCGGCGCGTCGAGAAGGGTGACGATATGGGCTTCACGGCGCTGCTCCACGCGTTGTCGCTCGACGACAACCCTCTCTTCGGCCTCCATCGTCGGCGCCTTGAATCCTTCGAGCAAGTCACCGCGAAACAGGTCCCACGCAGACCGAGGCAAGGGCGCGGCCATGTTGCTGAGCATCAGGACGTCGGCTGCCCAATCCTCGTGATTGAAGAACACATGGGTGTTGGTCGCCTTCAGAAGCCGCGGCATTTCCTCAGGAACGCCGCGATCAATGCGGGCAAGAAGCTGGCGCAAGCTGCCGGCGCGCTGCTTCGACTGGTCCGACTGCCAGAGAATGGCGCGCAGAACCTCACGATCCATCGCAAACTGGGGAGCGGTCACGAGAAAGGCGAGAAGCGCATAGGCCTTTTCAGGCAAGACGATCTCATTGCCATCTGCGAATAACGCGGGCGTACCAAGTAGACGGAGAAATCGGCTCTTTTTGCCTGTCACGGGCAACTCGCGATTGGGGGATCTACCTCAACTATAAGGGTAATCACTGCCAACGCAAAGGATTATGCGTGTCAGGTTGAATATTTCAACCGGTGGATGATGCAAGCAAGCGACCACGTCAAAAGCCGCCTTCCGGAGAACGAATCGGTTGTCGAACGTACACTCCAGAAGAACGTGGCGCCAATCGAGATCGGCGCCACTGATATCGAATAATGACAGGCCGATCAGGCAGCCGCGGCCGCGTAACCGGTGGTCGGAACTTCCGAGATCGTCTTCAGAACCTGCGAGGCGATCTGGTAAGGGCAGCCCTGGGAGTTGGGGCGACGATCTTCCAGGTAACCGCGGTAGTCGTTCTTGACGAAGGAGTGCGGAACACGGATTGACGCGCCACGATCAGCAACGCCGTAGGAGAACTTGTTCCACGGGGCAGTCTCGTGCTTGCCGGTCAGGCGCAGGTGGTTGTCCGGACCGTAGACGTCGATGTGATCCTGGAGGTTCTTGTCGAACTGAGCCATGAGTGCTTCGAAATATTCCTTGCCGCCGACTTCGCGCATGAACTTGGTCGAGAAGTTGCAGTGCATGCCCGAGCCGTTCCAGTCGGTATCGCCGAGCGGCTTGCAATGGAACTCGATGTCGATGCCATACTTTTCGCAGAGGCGCAGAAGCAGATAGCGCGCCATCCAGATCTGGTCGGCGGCCTTCTTGGAACCCTTGCCGAAAATCTGGAACTCCCACTGGCCCTTTGCCACCTCGGCGTTGATGCCTTCGTGGTTGATGCCTGCGGCGAGGCAGAGGTCGAGATGTTCTTCAACGATTTCGCGGGCGATCGAGCCGACGTTCTTGTAGCCAACACCCGTGTAGTACGGACCCTGCGGAGCCGGATATCCGGTTTCCGGGAAGCCGAGCGGACGGCCATTCTCGTAGAAGAAGTATTCCTGCTCGAAGCCGAACCAGGCGTCTTCGTCGTCCAGAATGGTTGCGCGGCTGTTGGACGGATGTGGCGTAACGCCATCGGGCATCATGACTTCGCACATGACGAGCACACCGTTCGCACGGGCCGGATCCGGATACAGCGCGACAGGCTTCAACACGCAGTCAGAGCTGCGGCCTTCGGCCTGCATCGTGGAGGAACCGTCAAAGCCCCAGAGCGGAAGCTGCTCGAGCGTCGGGAAAGCGTCGAATTCCTTGATCTGCGTCTTGCCGCGCAGGTTTGGTACCGGGGTGTACCCATCGAGCCAGATGTACTCGAGCTTATACTTTGTCATTTGCGAGTCTCTCAAACATGAACCGTGAGCAAATCCTCAAGCAAACGGCCACAGAAAGGCCGCCCGCGAAGGGATGCCACCTATCATGCACGTAGCGTGCCAGTTTGAGTTCGTCCCGCGGGGATCGGCGACCAATTTTTCGTCTTGGCGGTAGATGCCCCACGGAACTGATAGCGGACTCAATCAGTTAGTCGGAGAAAGACGCCCCTACCCCTGTCGATCGGTGGCGTCGTTGGAAAAACCTTCGTCAGGACGAATATTTGGCAACACACCGCAAATGCATAACAACTAGGCATTTGCCCATTTAATTTACTCAACGAAAAACTGATATAAACACCAGCAGATCTCAATGCACATTATTCCAACAAATATTGCCTTATTTTCAATCATATCGCGCATTTCCTGTGCAGCTATGCTATATCGATCCTGAGACGACGGAAGTGGATGAGCAAGGAGGCAGGAAATGGCCATTGGTGTGCATCACGAGACAGCGACGATCTACGCCTTCCCGGGAAAGCGTTTCACGGCGGAGCCGCGCAAGTCTGTTGATCTTGAGAGCCAGATAGAGCCTTCCGTCTATGACAGCTGCTGGTACCACGACGAGGCAATGAAGGAAGCTGAACAGCCCTCCCCGCCGAAATTCAAACCGCGCATCGTGGACTGAGACAAGAGACGACGGCCAATCGCCCGTCGGCTGTCGCTCATGGGCGATCGGCACGCTTCCCCCCTGCTCAACACAGGAAACCTTGCAGTTTCCATTCAGCCCGGTATTGAGGACTTTCCCTCGAAAGCCTAAGCACCGTTTCATGGTCAAAAAGGACATTGCAATACTCGGCGGCGGCCCGGCAGGACTGATGGCCGCGGAATGCCTGGCGGCAAACGGTCACGCTGTTACGGTTTATGAAGCCATGCCGACGGTAGCGAGGAAATTCCTGCTCGCCGGGAAATCCGGGCTAAACATCACGCATTCCGAAGACTATGCTGATTTTGTCCGGCGCTTCGGCCCTTCGAATTTCCGGTTGCGGGACGCGCTTGACGCCTTCATGCCATCCGACGTGAGGGCCTGGGCGGCGGCGCTTGGGACCGAAACCTTTATCGGATCCTCCGGACGTGTCTTCCCTGTCGTCATGAAGGCCTCACCGCTCCTGCGGGCCTGGCTGCGGCAGCTTGAGGCAGCAGGCGTTCGTATCCTGACGCGGCATCGCTGGATGGGTTTCTCCGACGGTGGCTATCTGATCGCATCGCCTGACGACACCAGGGTCATTCGTCCCGATGCCGCGCTGCTCGCACTCGGCGGCATGAGCTGGCCGCGGCTTGGGTCGGACGGAACATGGGCTCCGTGGCTGCGCGAGCAAGGCGTCACCGTCAATGGCTTCCGTCCTGCGAACTGCGGCTTCGACGTCGACTGGAGCGACATCTTGCGCCAACGCTTTTCCGGCGCACCCCTCAAATCCGTCACGGCAACCTCGCAGGCAGGCACCCTACGAGGCGAATTCGTCATCAGCCAGCATGGCATCGAGGGGAGCCTCGTTTACGCCCATGCAGCCGCGTTGCGGGACAGGTTGTCACGCGGCGAACCGGCTTCGCTCGTCATCGATCTGGTGCCGGGCCGTTCCGGCGACCGGATTGCACGGGACCTCAGCAAGCAGGATGCCAAGGCGAGCCTTTCCAATCGCCTGCGCAAAGGCGCGGGTATCGACGGAGTGAAGGCCGCCCTGGTTCGTGAGCTTGCCCTCAGCGGAGAACTCAACGATCCGGATCGACTGGCAAGACTGATCAAGGCCTTGCCCATTCCCGTTTTGAGGCCGCGTCCCATAGCCGAGGCGATCTCATCGGCAGGTGGCATCGACTGGGCCGGCATCGACCCGAACTACATGCTGCGGGCCATGTCCGGGCTCTTTGTGGCCGGAGAAATGATCGACTGGGAGGCGCCGACAGGTGGTTACCTGCTGACAGCCTGTTTTGCCACCGGCCGCGCCGCAGCGCGCGGCATCACCGACTGGCTCGCCCGATCACAGCGTCCGGACGCACCGTAACGCATGGGGCGGCCGGCTTCGCCCTCGGGCACCCGGACGGTCCAAAGCGCCCTCCACTGCGGCCTGTCAACCGCAACCGGAGAGCGCCGATGCTAGCGCTGCCTGGGCTGGAATGTATGCTCCTTGGCGGGGAACTGCCCGGTACGGACCTCCTCGGCATAATCCCGGACGGCCTGTGAGACAAGCGGGCTCAGATCGGCGAAGCGCTTGACGAACCGTGGCTTGAAATCATTGAACAGCCCCAGCATGTCATCCGACACCAGAACCTGGCCGTCACAGGCCGGCGACGCACCAATACCGATGGTCGGTACCATCAGGCTGGCGGTAATCTGCCGGGCAACGGGCTCGACGGTGCCCTCCACGACAACAGCGAAGGCGCCGGCCTTCGCGACCGCCTCGGCATCGCGGTGGATCTTTGCCGCCTCTTCGTCCGAATGGCCGAGCGAGCGGAATCCGCCGGCTGTATTGACCAGTTGCGGCATGAGCCCGACATGACCGAAGACCGGCACGCCCCTCGCCGTGAGGAAGGCGACCGTTTCGGCCATCTCCTCGCCGCCCTCGAGCTTGACGCCATCGCAGCCGGTCTCCTGCATCAGCCTGACGGCGCTGCGAAAGGCCTGCTCCTTCGATTCCTGGTAGCTGCCGAATGGCAGGTCGACAATGACGCAGGCATGCGAGACGCCGCGCATGACCGCGCGGCCATGCGCGGCCATCATGTCGAGGGTCACGCCAACGGTCGTCTCCATGCCATAAAGGACCATGCCGAGGGAATCCCCGACCAGCAGAAGGTCGCAATGGGGATCAAGCAGCCGTGCGATCGGTGTCGTGTATGCCGTCAGGCAGACGACGCGGTCCTTGCCCTTCATTGCTCGGATGGATGCCGTCGTCTGGCGCTTCTCTTTGCCGTGAGCGCTCACTATGCTGCCCTCGAATGCTGGGTCGGGCTAACCCCGATGATGCGGTTATCAAGCAGACGCGTCGTTCCAACGCGCACGAAGAGTGCGACGAGCGCAGGCGCAGACTGCAAAGAAGGCAATCGTTCGAGCGTCTCGGGGTGGCGAACGGCGACCACCTCCGGCGTGGCAAGCGGTTCGGCGGCGATGAATGCTTTCAAAAGCCTCTCCATCTCGTCGGCACTGTCACAGCCGCCCGCGTAGAGCCTTTCGGCTTCCTGAAGCGCCCTCGGCACGATCACGGCCGCGGCCCGTTGCTTCTCGTCGAGATAGACATTGCGCGACGAGCAGGCGAGACCATCGGCTTCCCGCACGGTCGGAACTGCAACGACCTCTACCGGCTGGGCGAGATCCTCAACCATGCGCTTGATCAGCGCCACCTGCTGGTAATCCTTCTCCCCGAAATAGGCTCGATCGGGCTGTACGATGTTGAGAAGCTTGGTCACGACAGTCGCCACACCGGCAAAGTGTCCCGGCCTGACCTCCCCCTCCAACACGCTTCCAAGTCGCGGAACGTCGACGACGGCAAGCATCTCCCGCGGATACATGTCGCTGACCTCCGGGGCGAAAAGGACGTCGACACCGGCTTTTTCGAGCATGTCGGAATCACGCGCCAGATCGCGGGGATACTTGGCAAGGTCCTCGTTCGCGCCAAACTGCAAGGGGTTCACGAAGATCGAAACCACGCTCACCGCATTGTCAGCGCGCGCACGGGCAACCAATTCCATGTGCCCGACATGCAGGTAGCCCATCGTGGGAACAAGACCGATCGAACGCCCCTCACGTCGATGCCCGTGCAGGAATTGCCGCAGCTCTGCGATCGTGCGGATAGTACGCATGTAACCTCCTCCAGATTTGCCTGTCGCGAGAGCGGTCCCGGCAAATGGTGGCGGATAGAACTCGATTTGACAGACAGCGTCAACGCGGGCCGCGCCATTATAACGATTAACATCGGGCGCGGGCATGCTTTAATTCGCCGTCCGACCGCAAATGGTCCCGCTGCCTATGTTTTCGCGGTGCGGCTATCGGCCTGAGGGCTATTCACAAGATGCGCGTCGGTCGGGCCTGCTTTATCGGGATAAGCGATTTTGTTTATTCTTTTTGTCCAAACTCCGCCCTACTGATGATAGAAGAAGGCCTCGAGGGATGAATGCCCTTCATGGATGTCACGGCAATGTCCGAGCAACAACGGAGGGATAGTGACCAATCCTTATGAGATTCTTGGTGTACGGCGCGACGCGACCGACGATCAGGTGAAGGCTGCGTACCGCCGGCGCGCCAAAGCGACCCATCCGGACTCGGGCGGCGACCCGGATGCCTTCAGCCGCGTACGGAAGGCCTACGAGCTTCTGCAGGACCCGGTGCGCAGGAAGGTCTTCGACGACACCGGCTATGACGTGGAACTTGCGGACCCGGTCGACCTGCAGGCCCTGATGGTCATCGAGAAACTCGTCAACCAGCTGACCCTCGACGAGCGCGAGCCGGGGACCTTCGATCCGCTCGCACGCATGCGCACGGATCTTTCCGAGGAAATGCGCAAGGCGCGCTTCAGCAAGCGCGAACTCGAACGTCACGCCCAACGCATCGAGCATCATCTTGAGCGGTTGGAAAAGCGGCCGTCAACGGACAT
>Ga0209051_1002317_pt1 | contig 13847 bp, 13 predicted proteins | sample AraplaCvi_mMS_r2_2_FD_184286 | JGI IMG/M metagenome (GOLD analysis project Ga0209051, IMG submission 184286) | Arabidopsis root microbial communities from North Carolina, USA - plate scrape MF_Cvi_mMS_r2 (SPAdes) (version 2) | ecosystem: Host-associated > Plants > Roots > Endosphere | place...
ATCGATCCCTCGCCGGCCTCGAACGTCTTGCCGCTGGCCGCCATCCACGCCGCGCGCCACACCAGCAGACGTGCCGCGTCGATCTCGGTGCGCATGTCGGCCAAGGCGAATGCGATGGCTTGGTTGTCGATGATGGGCCGCCCGAAGGCCTGCCGACCCTTCGCGTAGTCCAGCGCGTACTCGTATGCGGCGCGGGCGATGCCCAACGCTTGGGCCCCCACGATGGGCCGGGTCAATTCGAAGGTGGCCATCGCGTTCTGGGTGCCGGTGCGGGTGCCCTCCCGCGCCCGCGCCAGTCGCTCGTCGAGTCGGTCCTTGCCGCCAAGGAGGCACCGACCGGGCACTCGCACGTCGTCGAGGAAGACGTCGGCGGTGTGTGACGAGCGCAGCCCCAGCTTGAGGATCTTTCGGTTGCCGACCAAGCCGGGGGTGCCCTCTGGAATCACGAAGGTGGCCTGTCCGCGGGATTTGAGTTCGGGGTCGACCGAGGCGACCACGACGTGCACTGCGGCCACTCCCCCGTTGGTGATCCACGCCTTCTGCCCGTTGAGCACCCATTCGTCGGTGGCTTCGTCGTAGCGGGCGCGCGTGCGCAGGTTGGAGACGTCGGATCCGGCGTCGGGCTCGGACACGCAGAAGGCCCCGAGTTTCGGGTTGGCCGCATCACCGATGCACTGCGGACCCCATTCGGCGAACTGCTCGGGGGTCGCGGCCGACAACAGGCCGCCCAATGCGAGGTTGGTCCCGAAGATCACCATTGCCGCACCGGCATCACCCCAATACAGTTCCTCGGCGACCAGACACATCAGCAGTCCGGTGGGATCGGCGAAGAACTGGTTGAGCGCCTCCCAGCTGTAGAGGCCGATCTGGGCGGCTTCCTTGAGCACCGGCCAGGGCAGCTCTTCGCGTTCGTCCCACTCGGCCGCGGCCGGGCGCAGCACATCGGTGGCGAAGCCGTGCACCCACTTCTGCAGGTCGAGTTGTTCCTCGGTGAGATCCAAGCTGAAGGCCATTGCCGTTCCTTACATGTCGGGGTGATTGGCGGCCGCGGCCGCGGCTTCGCGTTGCACTCGGTCGAATTGGGCGCCCATGGCCTCTGATACGGCGACCGCGGCAGACAGTGGACGGACCATGACGGTGAAGTCGTCGATCAAGCCGTCGTCGTTGACGTGGATGAAGTCGCAGCCGTTGACCTGCTTGCCGGACACGACGGCCTCGAAGATCAGCGCCGAATCCTGGCCGCCGACGTCGGCGATCTCGCGGACGTAGTGAAAGTCCTCGAACACCCGCAGCACCGCCCGCAGAATCGCTGCGGTGGTCGCCTTGCCCGGATACGGCGTGAAGGCGACCGGGCTGGTGAACACCACGTCTTCGGCGAGGAGCGCGGCGATCGCCTCTTCGTCGCGCGCCTCGACTGCCTGGCGGAACTGCTGCATGCCACTACCCACCTAGTCATCAAGTTGATTAGTCGACAGCGACACTAACTGCAGAGCCGACGAAATGTCTAGATGCGACTATTCACTTCGTTGACTAGCCAACAGGTAGTGTTGCCGGATGGCGCTTCGCGACGCGGTGTTGGCAGCGCTCCTCGAGGGCGAAGCATCCGGCTACGACTTGGCCAAGCGATTCGACCGTTCGGTCGCCAACTTCTGGACCGCCACTCCGCAGCAGCTCTACCGTGAGCTCGACCGCTTGGCCGCCGACGGCCTCATCGAAGCGCGGGTGGTCCCACAGCAACGTCGCCCCACCAAGAGGCTCTACACCCTGACCACCGCCGGGCACGACGCGATCCGCGCCTTCACCTGCCAGCAGCCAAAGCCCACCGCCATCCGCGACGATCTGCTCGTCATGGTGCAAGCCCTCGACGCAGGTGATGCAACGGCGATTCGCGACGCCGTGGCCAACCAAATCCGTCGGGCCACAGACAAATTGGTACTTCTCGAACGTATTAGGACCCGGATGCTCGGCGACGAATCCGAAGACCAGCACCTGACGACGACGAACGCCGTGGGCCCCTACCTCACCCTGCTTCGGGGAATCGCCTTCGAACAGGACAACATCCGCTGGGCCGAGCACGCCCTTTCGATCATCGACCGTCGGTTCCCTCGCCCCGGCACCGACTCGTAGAACACGAACTCCGCAGGGCCATACGGCGCGCGCACATTCGAACCTGGCTTCGCCACACGTGACGTCGGCGCCGTCAACACTTGCCACATCGGCAAGACTCCTTGCCACCCGAGGCAGGCCGGCGACATGCTGGCCCACATGAACGCTCAATCTCCATACAGTTTCGCAGATCCCGCGCTGGTGGCCAGCTATCCGCAGCAGGCCGCGAGGGCGGTCCCCGGATACCACGACGTTCACACCATGACATCGGTTCTGCTCGCCGAACGGGCGCCCGAAGGTGCCCGGGTGCTGGTGCTGGGCGCCGGGGGCGGGCTCGAGACGAAGGCCTTGGCGACGGCGCATCCCGACTGGACGTTCCTCGCCGTCGACCCCTCGGCAGCCATGCTCGACCTCGCCATGACCACACTCGGGCCGCTCGCGTCCCAGATGACCGTGCACGAGGGTCTCGTCGACGACGCACCGGAGGGACCGTTCGACGCCGCGACGGCCCTTCTGCTCCTGCATCTGCTCGATCGAGATGAGCGCCTGAACACCCTCGCCGACGTCCACCGGCGCTTACGGCCCGGCGCACCGCTGGTGGTCATGCACGTCAGCTATCCGCAGGGCGACCCGGCCGAGCGAGAACTGTGGCTTGGACGTCACGAGGCCTACCTCGTCGCCTCGGGGGTCGAACCCGCCCACGTGGAGGAGGCCTGCACCATGCTCCGCCAGCACATGCCGGCACTGAACCCCGACGAGGACCGAGCGGTTATGGAAGAGGCCGGCTTCACCGGCGTCACACAGTTCTTCTCCGCGTTCACCTTTCGCGGCTGGATCGGCTACGCCTGACCCGGCGCCGGCGCTATCGCAACACGGGATCGGCGCCCGGTTGGCAGAATCGCTCCACGTCACTCAACGTCGGAGTCGACTCCCAGTCCCCCGGGGTCATGCACAACATCGCACCGCAGGCGTTCGCCCGGTGCAGGCGTTCGGGAACGTCGAGCTTCTCCAGCAGCGCGCTCAGGTATCCCGCTGCGAACGCGTCTCCCGCGCCGACGGTGTCGACCACGTCGACCGAGAAGCCTGGGCCCTTGACGACGGCGCCCGACGAATGCACGGCAGCCCCGTCGGCCCCGTGCTTCACCACCACTTCACGACATCCGCCGCGGACCAGTCGATCGGCGGCCTCGGTGGCGTCCCCATCCGGGAACAGCAACCGCAGTTCGTCGGCACCACCGAAGACCAGATCGGCACTCTCGGCGATCGTGCGCAGCAACGGGCCCGCGACGTCGGGCGGCGCCAACGTCGACCGGTAGTTCACGTCGAAGCTGACCAGGACACCAGCGGTCCGTGCGCGATCCACGCTGGCCAACAGGCACTCTCGCGCGCCGTCGGACAGCAGCGCAGTGATGCCGCTGACGTGCAGCAGTTCGGCGCCCTCGATCCAGCCGGCCGGGACGTCCTCCGGCCGCAACCTCGAACCGGCAGATCCGGCCCGGTAGTAGAACACCGCCGTCGAACTGGGCGACGGCCGTTCCTTGAGCATCAACCCGGTCGGAGCCTGCGCATCGATGATCCCGACGACGTCCACTCCCTCGGCGCGGATCTCGCGGGTGACGCGTTCTCCGAGGGCGTCGTCGCCGACCCGGCCGAGCCACCCGACGTCGACGCCCAAGCGACGCAGTCCAATTGCCACGTTGCTCTCGGCTCCACCGATGCCGAGGACCATTTCCGACACGTGCCGCAGCGAGCCGATGTCCCGGGTGCGCAGCAACGCCATCGTCTCGCCGACGGTGACGACTCTTGCCGTCACGACGCCCGCCCGCAGACGGCCACGAACTCGGCCGTCCGGTCGCGAAGGGCAGTCAGGTCACCGCCGCGCAGCGCGTCACCAAGCAACGGTCCTCCCACGCTGACCGCAGCGGCACCGGCCGTCAACCACGCCTCGGCGCCAGCCAGATCCACCCCCCCGGACGGAACCGCGGCGATGCCGGGGAACGGGCCACGCAGATCCTTCAGGTAACCGGGGCCAACCGCGTTGGCCGGGAAGATCTTCACGGCGGCAGCGCCGGCGCGCCAGGCGCCGAACAGCTCGGTGGGGGTCAGGCCGCCGGGCACGATCGGCACCCCGGCGCGGGTGGACGCGGTGACGAGATCCTGGTCCGCGATGGGGGTGACCAGGTAGTGCGCCCCGGCTTGTGCGGCTGCGTCCAACTGCTCGCCGTCCACCACGGTGCCGACGCCGATGTCGGCCTCGGCGCCGTACCGCGTGAGCAACTCCGGTAGCCGCTCGAGGGTGCCCGGTGTGGTGAGAGTGAGTTCGAGGCTGCGGATTCCGGCCTCGACCAACACGTCGAGCACCCTGTCGTAGTCGGCCGCATCCGCAGCGCGCACCACCACGATGAGCTTGGCCGCCGCGGTGCGGGCGGGGATTGGCAGTCGAGTCAGCGTGTCACCAGTCATGAACGGTCCCGTCCTGCAGTCGATTCACCGGCAGGTACGCCGTCGTGTACTGGAAGGCCGAGGCGGCCTCTTCGTCGAGTTCGACACCGAGACCTGGCGCGTCGCCCGGATGCAGGAAGCCGCGATCGAAGGTGTACGACGTGCGGAACACGTCCAGGGTGAGGTCGCTGTGCGGCATGTATTCCTGGATGCCGAAGTTGTGGATCGCCATGTCGAGGTGCAGCGCTGCCGCCATCCCGACCGGTGACACGTCCGTCGGCCCGTGCATCCCCGACTTGATGCCGTAGATGCCCGCGAAGTCCAGCAGCTTCTTCATCGCGGTGATGCCGCCGGTGTGGGTGACCGCCGACCGCACGTAGTCGATCAGCCGCTCGGTGATCAGCGTTTGGTAGTCGTAGACCGAGTTGAACACCTCGCCGATGGCCAACGGAGTGGTCGAATGCTGACGCACCAGGCGTAGCGCCGCCTGGTCCTCGCCTGGTGTGCAGTCCTCCAGCCAGAAGAGGTCATAGGGCTCAACGTCTTTCGCGAACCTGGCGGCTTCGATGGGCGTCATCCGATGGTGCCCGTCGTGCAGGATCCGGACACCGGTGCCGAAGTCCTCCCGGATGCGACCGAACACCGAGGGCATGTGGGACAGGTACGCGCGGGTGTCCCACACCTCCTCGATCGGCGCGGTCGCCGCGCTTCCGTCCGCGGCGCGATGGGCCGGTTCGTAGTCGTATCTGCCGCCCGCCTTGGTGGTGGACACCCCGTAGATCTGGCCGAGACCCGGTACGCCGGTCTGCACGCGCACCGCGGTGTACCCGGCGTCGAGGTAGCCGCTGATCGCATCCTTGAGCGCCGGGTAGTCGCCACCGGAGGCATGGCAGTACACCCGAATGCGATCGCGACTGGCACCGCCCAGCAGTTGATACAGCGGCATCCCGGCCTTCTTGGCCTTGATGTCCCACAACGCCATGTCGACCGCCGCGATGGCGGCCATGGTGACCGGCCCGCGACGCCAGTAGGCCCCGCGGTAGAGGTACTGCCAGGTGTCCTCGATGCGATCTTCGTCGCGACCGATCAGCGTGGAGACCAGGTGCTCGGACAGATATGCCGCAACGGACAGCTCGCGCCCGTTGAGCGTGGCGTCGCCCCACCCGACCACACCGTCACTGGTGACGATCTTGAGGGTGACGAAGTTGCGGCCCGGACTGCAGACGTTGACGTCGATGCTCTGGATGGACATGTTTCTCTTTCGTTGCGGCGGTGGGTTGTTCGACTCAGCTCCGTCACATGGCGGGCAGCGGGTCGGTGAGGTCGCGTCCCGTCCAGTCCTTGGCCCAGACGGCGACGACCAGCGCTGAGAGCGAGTACAGCGCCAGCATCACCATGATCGGGATGGGGCTGCCCGTCGTGGCGGCCACCCAGGCGGCGACGAGGACGGGTCCGATGCCGGTGGCGATCACCGCGGCGATCTCACGGACCACGGCGGTGAGCGTGTAGCGGTTGCGGGAGCCGAAGATCTCGGGGATCGACACGTTCTCCAGCGAGGCCGGGCTGAGCACCGCGACGTTGTGGAGCACGACGTAGCCGACGAACACCCACAGCAGATTCTTCGAGTCGATCGCCATCATGGCGGGTACGACGACGACGAGTGCCGACGACATGACGATGATGTACATCCGGCGGCGACCGAACCGGTCGCCGAGGAAACCGATCAGCGGGATGGTGAGGAATCCGACGAGCGAGGACACGATGACGACGTTGGCGCTGAGGCCCTTCTGCAGCGCGAGCGTCAGGGTCATGAACGAGATGAGGTAGGTCTGGACCAGCCCGGAGTTGCCTGCCTGGCCGAATCGCAGGAAGAACGCCACGGCGACGGCCTTGATCGGCTTGCGCTGCAACGCTTCCACGGTGCGGGTTTCGACCTGTCCGGCTTGGGCCAGGATCTCCTCGCGGGACATGGCCCGCCCGTCGACGACGTCCTCGCGCTCTTCGAAGACGGGGCTTTCCTTGAGGTTCAACCGCACCCACACCGCGAACACCATGACGATGGCGCTGGCGATGAACGGGATCCGCCAGCCCCACGCGATGACGTCGCTTTCCACCATGACGCCGAGCAGGATCGCCCAGATGCCCGAGGCGAACAGCGTTCCGCAGTTGGTGCCGAGGCCCACCAGCGAGGCGACGAAACCGCGCCGCTCGACGGGTGCGTACTCGGCGAGCATCACGCCCGCACCGCTGATTTCGGCGCCTGCACCGAAGCCCTGCAGCAGTCGCAGCGCCACCAGCAGAATGGGTGCCAGCACACCCACCTGCTGATAGGTCGGCAGGACACCGATCAACGTGGTGGCCGCGCCCATCAGAAGAATGGTGTAGAACAACACCTTTCGCCGGCCGATGCGGTCGCCGAGCCGTCCGAAGAAGATGGCGCCAAGTGGCCGGGCGATGTACCCGACGCCGTACGTGGCCATCGAAAGGACCACGGCCATCCCGGCGCTCTCACCGGAGAAGAACAGCTGACTGAACACCAATGCCGCCGCCAGCGAGTAGAGCTGGAAGTCCATGAACTCCAGTGCAGTGCCCAACCATCCGGAGACGGCTGCCCGGACCAGGTCGGCGGTGCTGCGTTGGGCGACCGGCGGATGTTCGTCCGCCTGTGGCTCGGGGGTTTGTGCTGTGGTCATGTCTTTCCTCGGGGTGGTTGCAACGTTGCAGTGGATGGGGTTTCAGAGTTGGAGCATGACCTTGGCCGACGCCGAGGCGTCCCGGGCCACGGCGAAGGCGTTCACGGCGTCGGCCGCCGGGATCACGTGCGAGATCACCGCGTCGAAGCGGTCGGAGGCGGCGAGCAGTGCGATCGCGTCGTCGATCTCGGTGGAGAACCGGAACGCGCCGACCAAGCTCACCTCCTTGGCCAGCATCGGTGACAGGTTGACGCCGATCTCGGCATTCGGCAGCATCCCGACCTGGACCACAGTGCCGGCCCGTCGGACGGCCCGCACCGCCTGGGTAACCGACACGCCGACCCCGGAGCATTCGAACACGACGTCGTAGGACTCGTTCTCCACGACGTCGCGGCCGACGAGTGCGGTTTCGTTGGCACCCAATGCGACTGCGCGTTCCAGCGGCTCCTCGCGCAGATCGGTGACTCCGATGGCGGCCGCACCGGCTTCGGCCGCCGCGGCGACGACGAGCAGGCCGATGGGGCCTGCGCCGATCACCAGAACGCGACGGCCTGCCAGCGCGGGAGCCAGGTTGACGGCGTGCAGCGCGACGGCAAGCGGTTCGGCAAGCGCCGCCCGCAACAGGGGCAGTCCGGTGGGCAACGGCCGGATCATGTGGTCTTCGACGATGAGCAATTCGGCGGCCCCACCCTGGCGGTGCGGGAAGGTTGCCGCGCTGCCGAGGTAGTCGCCCCCGGGACGAAGGTGCGGACGCTCCTGAAGGCCGGCCACCGGCGCTCCGTAGCGCGCCGGGTGCACCGTCACCGGTGCGCCCGCCGGATACTTCCCCGACGGGTCGTAGTCGACGACTGCCGACAGTTCGTGTCCCGGCGTGAACGGCTCGCGGACGACGTTCTCGCCGTTGGCCCCGTGGAAGTAGTAGTGCAGATCCGACCCGCAGATGCCCACGTAGCCGACGCGCAGCCGGACCTCACCGTCGCCGGGCTCAGGCGCGGAGCGGTCCTCCCACCGGATGTCCTCTTTGCCGTGGATTGCAAGGGCTTTCATGACACTCTCCTGTTGTCGACCGCCTCGACGGCATCCTGCGCCGCGGCGCGAATGCCGCTGCGGGCGATGACTGCGACGAGGTCGGCGACCCGGTCGGTGAACGCGTCGTGTGCGACGAGGTCGTCTGGCAGGAATCCGCCACGCAGCACTGCCAGCGCGTGCTCGCGGGGGCCAGCTGCCCCGCGTGTCACCTCCGCCAGTCTGTCTCGCGCGGGTTCACGGATCTCGCCGGCGAATGGGCCGGCGTCGACGCCTGCGGGCGGCGCGACCGACACGATCCAGCCAGCCACGGTCAGCGCCAAGAGGTGGGGAATCTTCCCGTCGCGCAAGGCAATCAGAGCGGGTTCCGGGACGCGCTGCAGCAGTTTGACCGAACCGTCGGTGCCGACCTGTGACGTCCGGTGCCCCAGCGCGGAGTTGGCCCACCGGTGTGACAGCGAGTCGAGGTAGGCGTCGACGTCGAAGTCCCTCGGCAGTGCGATGGTCGGCAGGTACTCGTGCGTGATGCACTCTCGGACGGCGTCACGAACGAACGGCTGCGCCCACGCGTCGGCGATGGTGCCTTGCCCGTCGAGGATCCCGAGGTACGCGATCAAGGAGTGCGAACCGTTGAGCAGCCGGAGCTTGACCAGTTCGTAGGCTTCGACCTCGTCGCTGATGATCGCCCCTGCGCGATCCCACGCCGGTCGGCCTGCGGCGAAGTCGTCCTCGAGGACCCACATGGTGAACTCCTCGGCGGGCACGGGGCAGCGGTCGTCGACGCCGAGCAACTCGCCGACGTCGGTGACGGTGCCGCTCGTCGTCGAGGGCACGATGCGGTCGACCATCGAGTTGGGGAACGTGACGTGGTCGCGCACGAAGGTCAGCACGTCCTCGGGAGCGGAGCTCGCGTGCAGGAACTCGGTCACGACGGCGCGGGTGACGTGTCCGTTGGACTGCAGGTTGTCGCACGACACGACGGTCATCGGGGCGCCATTCGCGGCGCGAACGGCGAGGCCGCGGGCGACGAGTCCGATCGTGCTGCGGGGGTTGGCGGGGTCGGCCAGATCGGCGCGGACGTCGCCGGCGTCGACGTCGAGGCGTCCGTTGCGCGGGGAGCGGCAGTAGCCGACCTCGCTCACGGTCAGGGTCAGGATTCGGTTGGCAGGGGCGGCAACGGCGGCGACGAACGCGTCGGGTTCGTCGGCGAGGACACCGAGGCCGCGGTGGACGTCAACGACGGCGGCACGTCGGCCGCGCTCCGAAAGCTCGAGGACGGAGTAGCGACCGTCCTGGGCGCGCATCGCCGTGACCACGTCGTGGGATCGGTTGGCGAAGCCGTGAATTCCCCATTCCCCGGGCTCGGCGGCCAGGGCTCGGGCGGTGTAGACGGCGGCGTGGGCGCGGTGAAAGTTGCCGAGACCCAGGTGGACCATCCCCGTGGCGTCGCCTGCCGAAGCGCCCAACAGCGCGCCGGTCGGCGTGGTTTGACGAGACAGTCTCAGCATCGTTCCCTTTCCAGGCCCACGAAACACGTCCGTTCCGTATTATGAACCGCATGTATCGTTATGTGAACCACACTGGCATGCGGCCATTCGGTGTGTCAAGCGTCACCAGGCCGGTGTGCAAAGCTCTCGGTACGGCCGCAGAACGAAGGGGGACGCGATGACGAACGGCGACTCGCCGTCCCCGGTCGGCAGCGTGGACAAGGCCCTCGCGTTGGTCGAACTGTTGGCCGATGCCGGCCCCGAGGGGATGGCGCTCCGCGACGTGGTGGAGGCAAGCGGACTCAACAAGGCCTCCGCCCACCGAACCCTGCAGGCGCTGCAACACCGGGGCTTCGCCGAACAGGGCGACAACCAGCGCTACCGATTGGGCTCGCGCCCAGCGCTTTTGGTCGAGAGGTTCCAGCGTGAAGAGAACCTGCCCACGTTGTTCCGCCCCACGCTGCTCGCCATCTGCCAAGAGGTCCAAGAACTGGTGCACCTCGGAATCCTCGAAGGCCGTGACGTCCTGTACCTGGACAAGGTAGAGCCCGACCGGGCCATGCGCGTGTGGTCCCGGGTGGGCCGCCAGGTCAGCGTGCTCACCACAGCGCTCGGGCGCGCCATGGTGGCCGGCGAGGGGGCCTCCGACGCACAGCTGTCGGCGTACACCGCAGGCGCCGAGCCCGTGGTGGTCGACAGGTTCCGCCGCGCAGTCGGCGAGGCGCGGTCCTGCGGCTTCGCCATGGAGCGCGAGGAGAACGAGTCCGGCATCTGCTGTGTGGGCGTCGCACTGAGACGACCCACCGGACGTCCCGTCGCAGTGAGCATCACCGGGCCGAGCAGCAGGATGGACGGCGAACGGCTCGACCGCCTCGGCCAACGACTGCGCGAAGTGCTCAACGTGTCGGCGCCACCGGGGTTTTCGCTCGCGCCTACCGTCACCGGCTAGGACTGCGCTCCGGGGCTCGACTACCCGGAGGATTCGCGACACCATAGGTCGGACGTGGCCCGCACGTCTCGAGAAGGAGCGTCATGTCCTCTTCTGGTCGAACCCTGTCTGGTCGAACCGTGTCTCGTCGAACCCTCGGCAAGGCAGGTCTGACAGGTGTGGTCGCGACCGCGGCGGCCACCCGCCTCAGTGCACCGGCGTGGGCCGACGGTCCCGTTGGCGACATCCCCGTCGCCGAGGTGCGCGCCCGCAGCGTCGTGCTGGTCCACGGCCTGTACGCGGACGGCTCGTCCTGGATCGACGTCGTCCCGCATCTGCAGGACGCCGGCCTCGACGTCGCGGTCGTACAGAACCCCCTGACCACCTTGGCCGACGCCACCGCAGAGACCCGCCGAGTCCTCGCGCTGCACGAGGGTCCGACCGTCCTCGTCGGCCACTCGTGGTCGGGGACCATCGTCAGCGAGGTCGGTGGCGACGAAGGGATCAGCGCACTGGTCTACGTCGCGGCCCGCGCGCCCGACGCCGACGAGGACTTCCCCGCGCTGGCCAAGCAGTACCCGACTCCCCCGGCGTCGGCGGGGGTGGTCGTCGCCGCCGACGGCTACGCCCAACTCGGGGAGACGGCGTTCCTCGAGGACTTCGCCGGCGGCGTCCCCACCGCCCGGGCTCGCGCGCTGTACGCCGTACAAGGCCGCAACCTCGCCAGCCTCCCTGGAGAACGCACGACAACCGCGGCCTGGCGCGTCAAACCCACCTGGTATCAGGTGTCGACGCAGGACCGGACGATCAACCCGGACCTCGAGCGGTTCCTCGCACATCGGATGGGCGCCAACACCATTGAGCTCGACACCTCACACGTTTCCTTGATCACCGAGCCCAGGTCCGTCGCGGCCCTCATCCTGGCTGCCGCTGGCCGGTCCTGACCTGGGCGGCCGACTGCGCAATCGGCCTGCCGAACTTGATGTTCGGGCGGCCGTCCTCGAGTGCCACCGTCGCCTCCACCTCGTACACCTCGGCGATCACCTCGGGTGTGAGGACGGCAGCCGGCGGTCCTGCCACGTGCACGCGGCCGCGGCGGAGGATCACCAGCTCATGGCAGTAGGTCGCCGCCAGGTTGAGGTCGTGCAGCGCCATCACCGTGGTGGTGTCGGCCGCGGCTACCAGTTCCAGCAGCTCGAGCTGGTGGCGGATGTCGAGGTGGTTAGTCGGTTCGTCCAGCAGCAGCTCCGAGGGCTCCTGTGCCAACGCCCTGGCGATCTGCACGCGCTGCCGTTCGCCGCCGGACAACGTCGAGTACCGCCGCCCCAGAAGGTCGGCGACACCCGTTGTGGCGGCCGATGATTCGACGACCTCACGGTCCCGCGCCGACATCGGCGCCCACGCCGGCCGGTGCGGGAGACGCCCGAGGTCGACCACGTCACCGACCGTCGGATCCTGGTCGGTGGCCGCCTCCTGGTCCACCACGGCCAGCCGACGGGCAAGTCGGCGGCGACTGATCGCCGCGACGTCCAGGTCGTCGAGACGAACCACGCCCGACGAGGTGGCGCGCAACCCGGCCAACAACCTCAGCAGCGACGACTTGCCAGACCCGTTCGGGCCGAGGAGGCCGACCGTGCTGCCGGTGGCAACGGAGACGTCGACTCCGTCGACGACGAGCTTGTCGCGGACTCGCCAGGAGACCCGATCGGCAGTCAGACTCATGCGCCCCTCCTGCGTCGAAGCAGAATGATCACGAACGCGGGCACCCCGACGATCGCCGTCGCCACTCCGACCGGCAGTTCCTGCGGCGCGATGACCAGGCGAGCCGCGGTGTCCACCCAGACCAGGAAGATCGCGCCGAGGATCGTCGCCGTCGGCACCAACACCCGATGCCGCGTCCCCACCAGGGCCCGTGCGGCATGCGGCAGAACGAGACCGACGAAACCGATTGCGCCCGAGGTGGACACGATGACGGCGGTCACCAGCGCCGTCACCACTAGCAGGACCATCCTGGCCCTGGCCACCGACACCCCGAGCGAGGCGGCCGCGTCCTCGCCGAAGAGGAAGGCATCCAGCGTCGAGGCGAACGCCCAGCAGACCACCACCCCGAATGCCACCACCGCACCACAAAGCGCCACGTCACTCCACGACGCGCTGCTGAGCGACCCAAGCAACCAGAACAGCACGCCTCTGGTCTGCTCGGCGTCTGCCGAGGTGAAGACGATGAAGGACGTCAGCGCCGAGAACAACTGGGTGGCAGCGATTCCCGCCAAGATCATCCGGTCCATGCCGGTACCCGCCGCCACCGCTAGCGTCAGCACCAGACCGAAGGCAACGACCGCCCCCATGAAGGCTCCGGCAGCCAGTCCTATTGCCCCCGCGCCGATTCCGAGCACGACGATCGACACGGCTCCCGTCGACGCGCCGGAGGCCACCCCGAGGATGAACGGATCGGCCAGCGGGTTCCTCAGCAGCGACTGCAGGATCACCCCGCACAGCGCAAGGCCCGCGCCACACGCCGCCGCCAGCAGCGCACGCGGCAACCGAAGATCCCAGATGATGCTCTGCTGCAACGTCGTCAGCTGCGACCTCGGACCGCCGAGCCGCTCCAGCACCGCCGCATAGGCGTCTGCGGGCCCGAGGTCCGACGGTCCGATGGTGGTCGCCACGGCGACCGAGACCAGGAGGAGTACCACCCCGGCCGGCCAGACGACGGCAAGTGGCGCGCGTCGACGCAATGACACCATCGGTCAGCGCGTCAAGCCGTGTCTGCGCAATCCGTCGGCCACGGTTTCCATGGCGTCGACGATGCGGATGCTGGGGTTGAGTTCGGCGCCCGCCAGCGCGACGTAGCGCTTGTCCTTGACCGCCGTCATCTCGCGTGTCACCGTATTCGACTCCAGGAAGGCGATTTTCGCGGCGGCGTTCTCGGCGGTCTGACTCTTGCGGGTGAGATCGCCGAGGATCAGCACGTCGGGGTTGCGTTGCGCCACGGTCTCCCAGCCGATTTGGGGCCAGTCCTCCCTCGCGTCGGCGAATGCGTTCGTCAGACCAAGGGTGCGCGAGATGATGCCGGGCCCTCCGCAACAACCGGCCAGATAGGGCGACTCGGCGTTGGCGAACCAGTACATTGCGGTCGTGCCGTCGGCGGTCTTGGTTCCCGAC
>Ga0209051_1002318_pt1 | contig 13846 bp, 19 predicted proteins | sample AraplaCvi_mMS_r2_2_FD_184286 | JGI IMG/M metagenome (GOLD analysis project Ga0209051, IMG submission 184286) | Arabidopsis root microbial communities from North Carolina, USA - plate scrape MF_Cvi_mMS_r2 (SPAdes) (version 2) | ecosystem: Host-associated > Plants > Roots > Endosphere | place...
GGCGACGATCCAGCCAGTCACGCGTAAGTAAAATCAAAAACCAGGATGGCGAAGGAATGCGGGTTCAACTCGGTTCAGCATACTTTGCCGGAGACCACGCAGTAGCACGCACTTGAGCGTCTGGTCTCGCACCTCAACGCCGATCCGAACGTGCGCGGCATCCTGGTGCAGCTTCCGTTACCGAAGCATCTCGATGCTGACGTTGTTTTGGATTTTACTTCTCCCCAGAAGTAGATGGATGGCCTGCATGTGGTTAATGCCGGTAAGATCGCAACCGGTGACCTTGAAAGCGGGCTGATCTCCTGCACGCCCGCGGGAGCGATGCGTTTTGTGAAGCAGGTGCATGGCGATGAACTCTCGGGCTTGAGCGCGGTCGTCATCGGTCGCTCAAACTTGTTCGGCAAGCCGATGGGCCTTCTCCTGCTTGACGCCAACGCGACAATTACGACCGCTCATTCAAGGACGCACGATCTTGCCGGAGTCTGCCGCAACGCCGATATCCTGGTAGTCACTGTAGGCCTTGCGCTGGTGGTGAAGGCTGACTGGTTCAAGCTTGGTGCCACAGTCGTAGATGTTGGTATCAACCGGCAGGCTTCAGTTGGAGGCGAAAGCAAAGCTCGATTGGTCGGAGATGTCGATTTCGCTTCGGTGGCCGAAGTCGCGGGAGCCATCACGCCCGTACCCGGTGGTGTCGGGCCCATGACGATCGCGATGTTGATGTCTAACACGCTGGCTGCTGCTGAACATGGAACCCGGTAACGTGATCATTCGGTTGCTGAAGCCCGGCATTTCATCACGCGCATATCTCCAATCAATTCAACGGTCGACGACCTCGGCCAGAAATCAATGTTGTGCGTGACGTTCATTTGTCGCCGACTTGGCGTTTCGATAAGGAGGTTGAAGGTTCATACCCCTTCACATCAACGGATATCCGCACATCACACCGGAGAAACGGGAGCGCGTCCTTAAGGTAATCAAGCAGATGCAGTACGAGCCGAGCTCGATTGCACGCGAGTTGCGTATGTCGCAGACGCGACGGATCATGGTTACGGCGGCAAACCTTACTTCCCCTGTCGTCGACGAATTGTTTCGGGGGATGGAGCGCCGAGCGACGGAAGGAGGGTACAAGGTATTTTTTGCTCCAACCTCGAAAAACTACGACCGCGAGGTCGATCTCATGGATCAACTCGTAAAACGGGTCTTTGATGGCGCAGTCCTGTTCGGTAGTACTTTATCGGCCAAGGAGCTTGAAAGGGCTGCGAAGCGGTACAACATCTACAATGCAGCGAATTCGTGCCTGCGCGGGTTGCGGGCGTTTCGATTGACGATGAGGCTGCCGCAAAAGACCTGACGGCCTATCTCCTATCGCATGGTCATAGGAGGATTGGTTTACTGCGCAAGAGTTCGACCTACTCTGGCCAAGCGCGTGAGCGAGGCTATCGAGCGGCTTTGAAAGCAGCAAGTATCGCTGCTGATACCCCCCTTATTTTCGAGGCCGACTAAACATATCAGGGCGGTATCGATGCAACCGGTACGCTTCTTTCGTCCCATCCCGACATCACGTCGATATTCTGCACCAACGACCTGATGGCATTGGGGTGCATGAATGCCCTTCGCGCTTCTGAACGCAAAGTCCCAAACGATATCACCGTCGTTGGTTTTGACGGGACGATTGAATCCACAATGTGCGAGCCACAAATAACCACTATTTCGCAGCCGCACTTTGAAATCGGATATTGTTCTATGGATACCTTGATCAATACCATTGAAAGTGGCAAGCGCCAGTCTATGCATCGCTTCTTGCCTCATACACTAACGATCCGGGGATCCGCTTAGCGGAAGTGCTCCCTGATTTTGGGCGGGAGCTGGAATTTTCCGGTTTATCGATCAGCTTGGCGGGGATGCCGGTGAGCCGTTCATAAGCGAAATCGGCACTTTGTTGCCGATCGCACTATGTTCGCCAGGTGCAGTTTTTGCATTCGAACAAACGTTTTTTGCCACTCGTGTTCGCTTTCGGCGGGCCATTAGATTGCCGCTTGTTTGAGGGGCGGACGGATGGGCGTGAGATTTGCCGATGTTCCGGCATCGGCAGGGGTTCCACTGTCTTTGGCGGCTTATTTTCTATTCAGTTCCAGCGACATGCTTGTAAAGGCGTTGACGCGGGAAGTCCCGGTTTTCCAGGTTGTCCTGCTTCAGGTGGCTTTCGCGTTTATACCGTTCATGCTTGTGGCGCTCCGGCGCGGCGGCTTCAGCAGCCATATCAGAAATCGCTCGCTGGTCGCCATTCGCGGCCTGCTCGCGGGCGTCAATACGCTTTGCGGCTTCTACGCCTTCTCGGCGCTTCCCTTGGCGGAGGTCAATGCGATTGTTTTCTGCACGCCCATCGTCGTGACGCTCGCTTCCATTCCCATTCTCAGGGAAACCGTCGGAATGCACAGGATCGCCGTCGTCGTCATCGGCTTCCTCGGAATTCTCGTCATGATTGATCCGGTCGCTACGCATTTCAGCCTGGCGCATCTGTCGGCCTTCGGCAGCGTCTTGGCGAGCGCGGCCGTCGTCCTGATCATGCGGAAAATCGGCAATGAAGAGGACCGGGTCAGCATGGTCGCAGCCGTGCTGCTTGGAATCTTGCTCGTCGGCTTGCCGGGCGCTCTCGTGCAATGGCAGCCTCTGACCGGCAAGGCTTTGCTTATTGCCGCCGGCTCCGGCCTTTTTATGGGCGCCGCGCAATTCGTGTCGCTCGAAGCTCTCCGCCGTGTGCCTGCCTCCGCGATCGCGCCTCTGCAATATACGATGCTGGTCTGGGCGCTTGTCTACGGCATCGCGATATTTGACGACCCCGTGAAAGCCAATGTGCTGGCCGGCGCGCTGATCGTCATCGCGGCCAATCTTTACAACTTCCATCGAGAGCGCCTGCGCGGCCGACGGAGTGCCAAGGCATGAGATCGATGAGGTGTCGCGCTCGTCAAGCGCCGAGATTATCGACGAGGTACTGGCGAAGGCGCGCGATGGCGGCCTCGTTCCACCGGCTCTTTGAGGCATAGAAATAATAGGAGTCCAGGTAGGTTTCCGTTGCAACCGCTTCCACCAGGCGGCCCTGACCAATTTCCGGAGCGACGAGGATCTCGTTGGCAAGCGCCACGCCCTGGCCGATCGCCGCCGCCTCGATGACGATGTGCGCATAGCCCAGTTTCTGGCCGCCGAGCGTGGAAGGAGCCTTGACGCCGTTGGCCTGCAGCCATCTTACCCATGCGTCGGTGGTTTGCTCGTGAAGCAGGGGAACCGAGAGGAGATCGCGCGGCTCCTCCACCGGATGGCGTTCCAGAAAATCGCGGCTGGCGACGGCGATATGCCTTGGCCGATACAATTCGACGGAATTGCTGTAGGCGATGTATTCCCGGCCATAGTGAACGGCGACATCAGCTTCGAAGCGCCGGAAATCGGGAAGATGATCGGTTGCCCGCAGGAGCACGACATCGACCCGCGCGGCGCGGTTGATCTCCTCGATTCGCGGCATTAGCCACGATTTGTTGAGGCCCGGCCCGCACCACACTTTGAGCTGCTGGCGACCCGATGGGCGAAGCATGAACGTCGCGTCGTCGATATGATCGAATGCCACGGCGATTCGCTCGTGATACTCCTTTCCCGCATCGGTCAAACGCGTCTCGGCAAAGTTGCTGTCGAGCAATTTGACGCCGAGCCAATTCTCGAGCTTGCGGACATGGCGCCCCACCACGGTGTGGTGGATCGACAGATCTTCTGCGGCCGAGCGGAGACTGCCGAGCCGGGCGACGGCATCGAATGCCCTCAAGGCGGTGAGCGGTGGCAAATTACGAGGCATCGAACCCACGGTTTTGTAAGGAGGCGGCGACGAAAAGTACCATATGCATTTTTCGCAGTGTGGTGCATTTCATGCATTCCGGTTAGCGTTTTTTGCACCTCGTCGGGGCTCAGGTTCGGCGCGATGGTCTTTCGCATGGAAACAGCTGCAGCGTTTTCGCTTTCCACCAAGACATCAAACCAGAGGATCAACTCCCGTGAGAATCGGTTTTTACACCAACTATTCCAAGGAAACCGCCGAGTTCGCCCATGAGGTCGGCTTCACCAGTCTGCAGCTCTCCGCCTGGCCGGGTTCAGCCCTTGACGCCAACACGACGACCGACGCCCAGCTTGCGGAAATCCGCAAGGATCTCGACAGCAAGAACATCCAGATCTCAGCTCTCGGATATTATCCAAATTACCAGCATCCCGACGATCATGAGCGCGAGACGGCGCAAGCCTATCTGCCCAAGGTCATGGACCTCGCCTCGCGTCTCGGTGTCGAGGTGGTGGCGACCTTCGCCGGCCAAGACCCGAGGCTCAATGTCGAGGAGAACATCCCCGCCTTTAAGGAGCTTTTTTCCCGCTATTGCGATCTCGCCGAAAAATCGAACGTGAAGATCGCCCTCGAAAATTGCCCGATGATCAATGTCGTGACGATGAAGGGCAACAACATCGCCTACAGCCCGGAAATCTGGGACGTGATCTTCGACGTCGTTCCCTCCGACCGCCTCGGCCTCGAATTCGACCCGTCGCATCTCGTCTGGCAGGGCATCGATTACTGCCAGGCGATCAAGGATTATGCCAGCAAAGTATTCCATGTTCACGCCAAGGACATGGAGATCGATCGGAAAATCCTCGCCCGGAGCGGGATTCTCGGGCGCTCCTTCGCGCCGAAAAAGGGCCTCGACCGCCGGTGGTGGCGGGCGCGCGCGCCGGGCTGGGGCGAAGTCGACTGGCCGAAGTTCATCAGCGCCGTCATCACCTCGGGTTACCAGGGCAATCTCGATATCGAGCACGAGGATGACGTCTTCGCGAGCATGCAGACGATCCACTCGATCAGGTCGGAGGCCGACGTGGTCAGCAATTACAGCCAGGAACGCGCAGGCTTGCGGCTCGGCTACAACACGCTTTCCAAGCTGATCGTGACGTGAGGCGGGGAGGTTCAGATGAGCAGTTCAGCCGATATTTCCACCCTTGAAATCGTCGAGCCGACCGAAAAGATCGCGCTCTTCAACGGCAAGGATCTCTCCGGATGGTTCTCGGATATTCCGGCGCGTGACGAAGACCCGTCGTCGCCCGATATCGTCGAAGTCGCCGGTGGCGTCATCGTCACGCCGGGCAAGGCGGTGGGACATCTGGTTTCGGAAAAAGCATTTCGGAACTACCGCCTCGAAGTGGATTACCGATTGTCCGGGGAGGGCGGTGGCGGAAGCATTCTCGTCCATGTCTCGAAGCTTCGCATGCTTCGGACGAAATCGAAGAACATTTTCCCGCAATCGCTCGACGTGAAGATCCGGCATCATGATGCAGGCGATATCTACTGCATCATCGACAACATCCTCTGTGACAATCCCGAACGGCGGCCGCTGGAAAAGGGCGAGAAGCCCGGCGGCGGTGATCAGGACGGCCGTCATATCGTCAAGATCGTCGACGCCGAAGCTCCGCTCGGTGAGTGGAACAGGATGGCGTTTGAGTGCAAGGGACGCGCCCTGCGCATCTGGCTGAACGGCGTCCTCGTCAACGAGGGCTACGATTGCACGACCGATCACGGCAAGGTCGCGCTGCAGGTGACTGAGCAGCGCGTCGAGTTTCGCCGGGTAGAAGTTTTTCCGCTGTAATCGCCGGCATCGGCGCGACGGCAAGTCCCGCGCGCCGATGCACCGCAAACCGAAGTCGGCAGGTCTTACCATGTATCAACTTCAATTTCGGGATGTGCTCTCTGCCTGGAACCTGTTCCTGGATGGGCTGCTGCTGACGTTGGGCCTGTCCGGCATTGCTCTTGGCGGCGGGCTGCTGCTCGGCATCGCCGTCGCCGTAACGCGCGTCTATGGGCCTGGATGGGCGGCAAGGACGGTCAGCGTCTATATCGAGGTCATCAGAAACACGCCGCTTCTGGTTCAGCTCTTCACTGTCTATTTCGGACTGCCGAGCCTCGGCATCCGCATCCCCGGGCTCTATGCGGCGATGATCTGCTTCGTCATCTATCTCGGGGCATATCTCGCGGAGATCATCCGTGCCGGCATTGAGGCCGTTCCGCAATCCCAGAAGGAAGCGGGGGCATGCCTTGGACTGTCGGGCTACCAGGTGTTCCGCTACGTCGTCCTCGTGCCCGCCATCAAGGACATGTTTCCGGCGCTCGCCAGCCAGTTCGTCTTCTTCATGCTGTCGACCTCGGTGGTCTCGCAGATCGCGGTATCCGACCTGTTCCACATGGGCTCGATCGTCCAGGCGATGACCTATCGCGACTTCGAGATCTACCTCCTCATCGGCGCGCTCTATCTGGCGCTCGCCCTTCTCTTCAGGGCCGGTTTCGCCACCATCTACCTGCTGTGCTTTGGAGGGGACGAATGATCCGCGACATCCAACTGCTCGACTTGCTGACGATCGTCGAGGCCGCCGGAACGACCCTTCTCCTCTCCCTGGTGGCATTCGCCGGATCGTCCCTGCTCGGGCTACCTATCGCCGCACTCCGCCTTTCCCGCATCCCGCCGGTCCGGTGGCTCGCGATCGTCTATGTGCAAATCGTGCAGGGCACGCCTCTCTTGGTCTGGCTGTTCCTTCTGTTCTTCGGGCTCGCCACGCTGGGCTTCAACATTTCCGCCTGGCTCGCGGTCTCGATCGGCTTCTCGATCTACGGCGGCGCGTTTCTCGGGGAGACCTGGTACGGCGCCATGCGATCGGTCTCGGTCACGCAATGGGAGGCGGCATCCTCGCTCGCGCTCGGCATCGTTCACCAGTTCACGCGGGTGATCCTGCCCCAGTCCATCCGGATCGCGATTCCGCCGACAATCGGCTTTGCCGTCCAGCTGCTCAAGAACACATCGCTCGCATCGACCATCGGCGTCTACGAACTGACCCAGAGCGGCCAGTTCCTCTCGGCGGCGACCTACAAGCCGCTGCTCGCCTATTCGATCGTCGCGGTGATCTACTTCGTCATTTGCTACCCGCTCACCATGTGGAGCCGCGGTCTGGAAAGGAAGCTTGATGTCAATCGTTGAACTGAAAAACGTCGAGAAGCGGTTCGGACCGCTGACGGTGCTGCACGACGTCTCCCTTGATATCCAGCCGGGCGAAATCGTGTCCGTCCTCGGGCGGTCCGGCTCGGGCAAGAGCACGATGTTGCGCTGTATCAACGGCCTGGAAGCGATCCAGAACGGCTCGGTCGTCGTCGATGGCATCACCGTGAACGACCCGAAGACGGATCTCAGGAAACTGCGCCAGCGGGTCGGCATGGTTTTCCAGAGCTACAATCTGTTTCCGCACCTGACGGTGGGCCAAAACATTACCCTGGCGCCGAAGCTCGTGCAGGGCCTTCCCAAAGATGAGCTGCGCACCCTCGCCGAGGAAGCCCTTCGGCGGGTCGGCCTGGAAGACAAGCTCGATCATTTGCCGCGCCAGCTATCCGGCGGGCAGCAGCAGCGCGTGGCGATCGCCAGATCGCTGGCGATGAAGCCCAAAGTGATGCTGTTCGACGAGGTCACGTCCGCACTCGATCCCGAACTGACCGGCGAGGTCCTGAAAGTTCTCGAGGACGTGGCGGCGGCGGGTATGACGATGATCCTCGTCACGCACGAAATAGGGTTTGCCAAACGTTTCGGCACCCGGGTCGTGTTCATGCACAAAGGCAAGGTGTGGGAGGACGGCCCGGCCAAGGCCGTTCTTTCCGATCCGAAGACACCGGAGCTGAGCTCTTTCCTCAGCGCCGTCCTCCATTAATCACCAAGAAAAGGGGAACCTCATGAAAAAGAAACTCATCAAAGCTCTCGCCGTCGTCATCGGAATTGCGGGCGCGGCAACGAATGCCTTGGCGGATAAGCTTCAGGACATTCTGTCGAACGGCGTCATCCGTGTCGCCGTGTCCCTGGACAGCCCGCCCTTTGGGTCTGTCGGCCCCGACGGCAAGCCCACCGGCTTCGACATCGAGATGGCGGAAATGGTCGCCAAGGCCTTGAACGTCAAGCTCGAAACGGTCGGCGTACCGTCGGCCAATCGCGTCGCCATTCTCGTCACCGACAAGGCAGACCTGGTCATCTCCAACCTGGGTATCACGCCGGAGCGCGCCAAGCAGGTTCTTTATTCTGCGCCCTACGTGAACACGGTCCTCGGCGTGTTCGGCTCCAAAAGCCTGCCTGTTTCCACGCTCAACGATCTGAGCTCCTACACGGTTTCCGCGACGCGGGGAGCAGCTGCGACGCAAGCGATCCTGTCGAGAAATCCAAGCGCCCAGGTGAAGCAATTCGAATCCGACTCCACCTCCGCAACGGCCTTCCTCTCCGGCCAGACCGATCTGTTGACGTCGAGCACGACGACCGTCGCGGCGTTGAAAAAGCAGAACCCCAACAAGGAAATGGAGCTTCTGATTGCGCTCCGGTCATCGCCGGCGCACATGGCGGTGCGGATGGGAGAGCTGAACCTTCTCGCCTGGGTGAACAGCTTCATCTACTACAGCCAGTTGAACGGCGATCTCGACCGTCTTAGCCAGACCTATCTCGGCCTGCCCTTGCAGCCTCTTCAGCTGGGCCTTCCAACCCGTTAAGAACTTATCGGGATCGATCGCAGCTGCACAGCGATCGATCCCGATCCATCAAGAGCGCGCGCGGCTATTCGAAACCTATGGCCGCGATCATGCCGCCCTCTGTTCGACCGTCATCCGCTATCGGTCGAAGGGAGCGGAGCGGGATGTCGGCAAGGCCGAGCAGGTCTGGGAGGAACTCGACACGCTGACGAGCCCTCAGATTGGGCTTGCACGTCTTTCGGCCAGATTTGGCGGTCATGATTTTTCGGGGATTCCACTTGATCGTGTTCTGCCCCGCGACGATTTTCCGCATCCGGCCCAAGTGGAAGCATCCAAGAGCCGTGTAGCCGGCTATGTCGACGTGGCTCTGGAGGAAGGGCTCACGCTGTTGCGCTTTGAATTCTTCTCTTTCGCGCCGACAGCGGCGCGCCGGCGCAAGGCTTGAGAGACCGGTCGGTTTGGACGCGGCCGGATTGATGATACCAGCACGCCTTGATAAGGATCGGCCAGGAAATCCAGCCCGTCGCAGTTCGGACGGAATTATTTGTGCCAAGAGTAGTGCGCGTACAGATTGTGCATTTATGCGGCCGCCACCAGGCTGTCGAGGGGCAAAACGAGCGACCCTCTTCTTTTGATCCTCGTCTACTGTGTGGGGTTTAAGGGCCTGCATCTGGGCGGACCGACGCAGGCCTTTTTGGCCTGAGGCTTCAAGCCTTGCAAATTCGCAATCGTCTTAGACGGACGTGCCTCGCTCAGCCCCACTGGATCGGCCCCGAAACCTCATAGATCCAAAGTCTGAACCACGCGATTAAATTGTACCAACTCCTCAACTCTCATGGGCCGCAAAGATTCCCAGTTCCAGTAAGGTTTTTCCCGGTTTCTATAGCCAGGGAATTTGAAGCTAACATCTTGTTGAAGCATATCAATTTATTGCCATTTAGGGGCGGAGCAAACAAGATTACAAAATTCCCTGTAAATAGGCCAAAAAACAAGGAAATCGCACTACTGAGACTGGTTCGCGGCCGGCTGCTTCCAGCACCACACAGTCTTACCAAACCAGTCTCAGTCATGCGGTGTCAGAATTCCTCAGGTATTTCCGTGGGTTAGCGGCAATTGCCCCGATCTTTCCAGGCTAGATAGCGACAATGCGCTCCGATTTTCTCCTTTTCGCCGCGGTGTCTCAGGCATGTATTCCCGCCAGCCAAAAGTTTGGAATTGCTGGCTGCCGGTTTGCTTCGTCGACTTGCTGACCACTTTGACTCCCCAAAAAACAGCGCGCCGATCGTGCAGTCTCGAGTCCCAGTATCATAGGCTGTAACGACCTGCTTTGAGTATTGGCCGAAGATGCAGTGGGTTTGCGTGAACACCTGAACTAAGGACACCGCCGACATCCTTTCCGATGTCGGCGGTGTCATGTCCGAGGTGGACCTGGAGCCTTAGGAGTCCGGCAGGAATTGCTGTTCCTTCCAGATCATGGGGAGGTCTATGGTCCGGGTCAATTTGGCGATGAGGCCGATCAGCATGGGATCCTTGCTGGCGGGCTCGGTTGTCGATCCCTGCAAGACGAACTTGCCTTCCACCCCCCACCGCTTCATCTGAACCGGGAAGCTGATCGGCACGATCCGACCACCGTCCTCTTCTTGGGGAATGGGATCGGTATCAGGACCCGATGCGCAACCGAGCAGCGTCACCAATCCGCCAAGCCTGACTTCGAACGTGATCATCTCCGGCATCACGACGATCCGCGCGAACAGATGACGAAGTATCTGCTGCTTCTCGCTGTGATCAGCACTGACGTCGTATCGCTGGTTCAACGCAGCCGCCTTTGCGAGGATGGTCGCCATGCCGAGGCGTGCGATGGATGGTTCGAGCAATTTCGACAACTGCTGCGGATCTCGCCCAACTATTACGGCGACGTCGAGGCCCGTTTCGGTCTAGATGCGGAGCTTTCGGAGCGGCTGAAGGAAGAGACATCCTCTACGACCGCGACGAGCATGGGGAATATTTCCAGCTCTATAGCATGACCTATAGCGAAGGTTTCTTCTTCGAGATCGTCGAGCGGCGCGGCTACAAAGGCTACGGCGCCCCGAACGCCATCTTCCGCATCGCGGCGCTGAAAAAGGCGCTGCGGCCCGAAGGCATGCCGAGGGTGTGAGGCTGCGGCCTGCATTGGTATTGCAGCCCGCGCTGGATGCGTGCGTTGGAGTCAGAGGATAACGCGTTCTCCGGCTGCCGCTGATCGCTTCACCGCATCGATAACTTTCAAGGTTTGAAGCCCCTCGTGGCCGCTGGCCAGAGGCTGTTCCTCACCCCGAATCACCTTGCAGAACTGCTGTATCTGCAGAGCCAGTGGATCTTTATCTTCGAAGGACACGCGCTGTCGTTCAAACGGATTCAACCAACTACGGACGCCTGGATTTTGCCAGACCTCTAGCGACGGGATGGAGAGCGAGCCGTGCGTACCACCGACGACGTAACAGGCTTCATCGGCTTTCGGATAGACAGGATTCTCCCCGGTGGTCATCTCCCAGCTCCAGGGTGCAACGACCGCATCCGATACCGACGCAGTCGCCAGGATGCCGCTTGCGAACTCGAGCAGGATCACTGCCGTTTCCTCGACAGCGTTTCCTCGAACCCCATTCGATTCCCGAGCCTGGACCGCTGCAACCTCGCCAAAGAGATAGCGGAGATTGTCGACGTCGTGGATGAGGTTCAAAAAGACCGGGCCCGCCCCTGCTTGTCTGCGCCAAGCGATATCGAAATAATCGTCCGGCTTGAATAGCCAGAACATCGCGTTGACCACCAGGACCCGTCCCAGTCGGCCGCTGTCGATAATCTCTTTGGCTTTCTGGATCATTGGATTGTGGCGTCGGTGATGCCCGGTCAAAATCGGCACACCCTTCGCCTTCGCGGCGGCGATGAGACGCTCGCCTGAGGAGATATCGTCTGCGATCGGCTTTTCGATAAGTGCCGGGATGCCGGCCTCGATCGCCTCGAGTCCGTTCTGGACGTGGACCTGGTTCGGCGTCGCGACGATGATCCCGTCAGGGCGATCGCGGGAAGCCATATCCGCGAAGCTGGCAAACCATTTAACTCCCGCATCTGCTGCAATCTTCCGACCGGCCGGAGTGGGATCCACAACGGCGCTCAGCACTGCTTTCGGCTCATCGAGAACATGTTGGATATGCCGTTTTCCGATGAGGCCGGCGCCGAGTACAGCGAGCCTGACAGTGGCGGTCATCGCAGCCTCACTTCTTCTCGCTGGCCTTGATCAGGGTGGTGACACGGCGGATACCGAGCTGATATCCCTCTGTACCGAGGCCGCATATGACGCCATCTGCCCGGTGCGAAACATATGAGTGATGGCGGAAACTTTCTCGCTTATGCACGTTTGAGATGTGGATCTCGATGACCGGCCCCTCGAACGTATTCAACGCATCGAGAATCGCGAGCGACGTGTGGGTGAATGCCGCCGGATTGATGACGATGGCGGCGCCGTCTTCCCGCGCCTCGTGGATCCAATCGATGATTTCGTACTCTCGGTTGCTCTGGTGGAAGCGGATTTCGTGCCCGAGTTCGGCTGCCACCTTACGGCAATCGGCTTCGACGTCGGCCAGGGTCTCGTAGCCGTAGATATGCGGCTGACGTTTGCCGAGCAGATTGAGGTTAGGACCATTCAACACGTAGATAAGGCTCACGAGAATTCTCCTCTATTCATGAAGCCAGCGTTTCAGGTGAGTGTGTTTTCCTGTAACGCAAGATCGGGATTGGATTCGTAGAGATCGACGCGCAGGCCAAGCATGCCATCAGCAAGGGCAGGGGCCGCTACCGCGCGAGCCTCAACGAAGACGGTCCGCAGAAGCGTCTGCTTCGTCTCGAGTGGACGGCCCGGCGCCACGCGAATGGTAATCTGGATGAAGTGGTTGTCGGGATGCTCGTCGCCAACACAAGAGAAGCTGGCCTCCCGAGCAAGTGTCCTTACCGCCTTGGGATCGACGATGCCTCCATCGCGGATCGCGTGGTGAACGGCCGTCGTCAAGGCGTCAATTGCGACGTGTGCGCCGGCGCCCCGACTGTAATCGATTATCACGTGCGGCATTGATCGAGACCTTTCAGAGCGACACTCGGCAGAGCTCCGCGAAATGGCGGGACATTCGGTCAGCGTCCGGTTCAACGCCGGTGAACAATCTGAAGGCTGCTGCAGCCTGGAACACCGTCATTCCGCCGCCGGAAAGGGTTCGGCACCCCGTCTTCCTTGCGAGCGCCAAAAGCTCGGTTTCGAGTGGCATATAGACTATGTCTGCAACCCAGTGGCGCCGATGAAGCCAATCCGCGTCGATAGGAAGGCCTGGATGGCTCTTCATCCCAGTGGGCGTGGCGTGGATCAGGCCGTCGGCGTGGAGCAGCGCTGCACCGATATCAGAAATCTGTTCCGCACATTGCTTCGAGAACCGATCGTTCAATTGTGATGCCAGCAGGCCTGCGCGTTCGCCATCCCGATCAAATACGAAAAGACGCTCGATGCCGAGTTTGATCGCCGCGTGCGCCACCGCAACACCGGCGCCCCCTGCGCCCAGCAACACCGCGCTTCCCTTTGCCACATCCGGAAGGCCGCGTTTGAAATTCTCGTAAAAGCCGTACCAGTCGGTATTGTGGCCAATCCGCTCGCCATTCTGGAATACCACGGTGTTTACCGCGCCAAGCATCTCGGCGTCTTCGGATAGCCGGGTCAGATGGGGGATGACGCTTTGTTTGCAGGGGTGGGTAATGTTGCTCCCGGCAAATCCCCGCCTCTCTTCCTCGGCCAGAAGCTCTGGAAGCGCGGATGCAGGAAGACCGCGGTCGGTCAGGTCCAACAGCTCATAATGGTAGTTGAATCCTTGATGCCGGCCTTCTTCCTCATGAAGTGCTGGGGACTTCGACATCTGGATGTCGGCGCCGATGAGCCCGACGAGGATATGCTTGCCAGTCATGGGTTTTACTCACCGATAGTCCGTCAACATCGATGCGCCGGACCTTGTGTTGAACTTAAAGGGACGGGGTCAGGACCCGCGCCGTCTTTTGAAACAGGTCGTTCAGATGCTGTTGCGCCGGCTGGTTGCCAACCAGGGGAACCTCGACGGAAACGGTAGCGGCGCGTCTGCTCCATTTCAGAAGTTCCATGAGGGGAAGCTCGCCGTCACCGGGTGCCAGACGTCCGCCTCTGGCTTCTGCGATCATCTCAGCGGGGAGACTTGGTGCTGCTCCGGCGACGTCGCAGAGCTGAATATGCTTCACATGCGCCATGCT
>Ga0209051_1002319_pt1 | contig 13843 bp, 18 predicted proteins | sample AraplaCvi_mMS_r2_2_FD_184286 | JGI IMG/M metagenome (GOLD analysis project Ga0209051, IMG submission 184286) | Arabidopsis root microbial communities from North Carolina, USA - plate scrape MF_Cvi_mMS_r2 (SPAdes) (version 2) | ecosystem: Host-associated > Plants > Roots > Endosphere | place...
TCAACGACTTCCTCCGCCGCTGGCCCGCGAGCGGCTACAACGACACGGTGCGCTACTGGCTCGGCAACGCGCAGTACGGCGCGCGCGACTACAAGTCGGCGATCACCACCTTCCGCGCCTTCGTCGGCAACGCGCCCGCGCACCCGCGCGCGCCCGAGGCGCTGCTCGCCATCGCGAATTGCCAGGTGGAGCTCAAGGACACCAAGGGCGCCAAGGCGACCCTCGCGCAGGTGCTCAAGAGCTATCCGCAATCCGAGGCCGCCGGCGCCGCGAAGGATCGCTTGGCGTCATTGAAGTGAGCCTCGCGGGTGCCCCGGACGCCGACCTCGAGCGCCGCTTCGGCGGCCTCAGGCGGCTCTACGGGCCCGTGGGCTATGCGCGCCTGCGTGCCGCGCGGGTGGCCGTCGTGGGCCTCGGCGGCGTGGGCTCGTGGGCCGTCGAGGCGCTCGCGCGATCGGGCGTCGCCGCGCTGGTGCTGATCGACCTCGATCACGTCGCCGAGTCCAACATCAACCGCCAGGTGCAGGCGCTCGGGGACACGGTCGGCATGTCCAAGGCCGGCGCGCTCGCGCGCCGCGTGGCCGACATCCATCCGGGCTGCGAGGTGCACGGCGTCGAGGAGTTCGCCGACGACACCAACTGGCCGGGCCTGCTGCCCGTGGAGGTCGACGCCGTCATCGACGCCTGCGACCAGAGCCGCGCCAAGCTGGCCCTGGCCGCGTGGGCCCTGCAATACCGCATGCCGTATGTGTGCTGCGGCGCCGCGGGCGGCAAGCGGCGGGCGGAGCTGATCGAGGTCGACGACCTCTCGGCCACGACGCACGATCCCCTGCTCGCGAGCCTGCGCCAGCGCCTGCGCTCGGGGCACGGTGCGCCGCGCAGCGGCCGCATCGGCCTGCGCTGCGTGTTCTCGCGCGAGAGCGTGGCGCCGCCGCAGCTCGAGGAACAGGCGTGCGTGCCAGCGGCGCTCTCCACGCTGGAAGCGGGCGAGGCGTTGTACCCGAGCGACGCGCACGCATCGGCGCGTCCCGCGCGCGGCGACAATAGCCTCAACTGCCACGGTTATGGATCCACCGTCACCGTGACGGCGAGCTTCGGCATGGCGGCAGCGGGCGAAACGATTTCGCAACTTCTACGTGACAGGCGCTTGTAGAGTGCATATAATGCATGCTATGATTTCGGGCTCTACCGGATAGAGGGGTTGTTAGCTCAGTCGGTAGAGCAGCGGACTTTTAATCCGTTGGTCACAGGTTCAAGTCCTGTACAACCCACCACCCACTTCGGGCCGTATGCCGAAGAAGGCGGAGACCGGAAATCGAGTGCTGGTGTGATCGGCACGACTTGAATGTCAGTTGAATTCAAGGGCTCTTAGCTCAGTTGGTAGAGCAGCGGACTCTTAATCCGTTGGTCGAGTGTTCGAGTCACTCAGGGCCCACCAAATCGTCAAGGGGTCAGCGATGCAGATCGCTGACCCCTTGTGCTTTTCGGGAACCTCGAAGGTGCTCGCGCGGGCCTCAGTCCACGAAGTAGCCCTGGCCCTCTTCCCAGAGCCCGAGCCGCTTCAGGCCTTCGCCGAACTCCGCGAAGTTCCTGATCTTCGCGGCGAGATCGGCGCTGCGATCCTGCCTCGAGAGGGCGCTCGCCGGATCGAATGTCGCGGGCGGCTTCAGGGCAAGCAGCGCGCCCCAGTGCCCGGAGAGGGCGTCGGGTGGGAGATCGACGTCACGTTCGTAGGTCACGCGCAGCGGGGGCTTGCCCGCGGCGACCAGGGCGGCGAGAACCTCCTCGTACCAGCGGCGGGCGACGTCCGCCCAGTGCGCATAGCGCGCGGGGTCGAGGTCCTCGGGCGCATCGGTCGTGTCGACGTGCTTGTAGATGCCCGCGGCCTCGGCCTTGCGATACGAGACATAGGTATCCAGGCAGCGGCGCTGCAGCAGCACGGGCGTGAATCCATCGAACTTCGCCAGCTGCTCGATGGCGGATTTCACGGGCAGCGTCCAGTGCCCGAGGAAGACCTTGAAGTAGAGCGCCGCATGCTCCTTGCGCCGCGCGACGCGCCGCAGGGCCTCGACCGCGCCGGCGGGATGCGCGCGCAGCCACGGGATCAGGCCCGGATCCTCGTCGGTGGCGAACTCGCGGCCGGCGACGTTGGCCAGCGCTCGCAGGTGCGCAGGCTTGAGCCCGTGGACCCGATCCGGGTGAAAGATCTCCCCGAAGACCGACAGGTCGGGCCATTGCCTGAGGACGGAGCCCAGGTAGTTCGTTCCCGTGCGATGGATCGAGAACACGCAGATGATCTTCATGTCGGAGCGCGCGCGGGCTATTCCTCGGAGCGGCCCGTCGCTTCGCGATCGCGCTCGTGGCGTCTCGCAAGCGGGAACGGTGGCAGCCAGGATTCTCGCCGGAGGGTCCAGAGCTCGTAGGTGGGCGTGAACTGGTCGGGAGCATCCAGGGCTCCCAGGTGCACCTCGATTTCGTCGCCGGTGCGTGAGAAGACGGAGGAGCCGCAGCACGGGCAGAAATGGCGGCCGGCGTACTCGCGCGTCTCGCCATCGATCGCCACGGCGTCCTGCGGAAAGATCGCGGAGGCGTGGAAGAGGGCGCCGTGATGCTTGCGGCAGTCGAGGCAGTGGCAAAGGCCGACCCGGTAGGGGCGGCCGGATGCGACGATACGGACGCGACCGCACAGGCATCCCCCCGTGACCTGGTCCATGTGTCGTCTCCTGGGTTGGTGGCAACGCGCCGAGGATACGGGCAAGCTTTCGAAGAGGGCACCGCATCTCTTTGGCTCGACCCCGGGAAATCTGGTACAATCCCCGATTGGCGTGAGCGCTCTTTCGACAAGAGGGGCGACGACGCCGAGATCGAGAGTTGATCTCCCTCCCTCACCAGACGTTCTGATTGCCTCGGCGGTCGCCTTGATCTGGTTGCCTCTGGCTCGCAGCGAGTGACCCTGCAGCCAGCCGCCGGACAGAGCTCATCCGCGCCGCGCGCCTCGCGCGCGATTTTCGCAGTCAGAACCGGTCGCCCCCACCGAAGGGGCGGCCACAAGGATCATCCATCCTCTCCTCCCAACAGTTCGGGAAGTACTCCATAGCTCCCCTGACCCGTCGCGACGACGACGGGCAATACACGGCTTCCGTCTCGATCCGCAGCGGTCGGGCCGGTCAGTCGCACGACCGCGTGATGCGTTTCGTGCCGCTCTTCGATTCTCACGAGCAGGCGTCGACCTTCGCCGTCGACCAGGCGCTGGCCTGGATCGAGGCGCAGCCGTCCTGCTTCGACACATTCATCCTGCCTACGGAGTGACCGCCATGGCCAAAGAAGACCTCATCGAAATGAACGGCGTCGTCGACGAAATCCTGCCCGACTCGCGCTTCCGCGTGACGCTCGAGAACGGGCACGCGCTCATCGCCTACACGGGCGGCAAGATGCGCAAGCATCACATCCGCATCCTCGCCGGCGACAGGGTGTCGCTCGAGCTGTCGCCTTACGATCTCACGAAGGGACGCATCACGTTCCGCCATCTCGAGCGCAGCGGCCCGCCGCGCGCCGCGCGAGCGCCGCGTCGATGAACGCACGCGGCGAGTACCCGTTCCAAGAATTCAGCCTCCCCGTCAGGAGGCTGCTGACCCGCACCGGCAAGAGCTGGGGCATTTTTTCAACGCATCCAGCAAGGATTGACGACATGACGACTGAAACCGGCACCGTGAAGTGGTTCAACGAAAGCAAGGGCTTCGGCTTCATTGCCCCCGACAACGGCGGCAAGGACCTCTTCGCCCACTTCAAGGAAATCCAGGGCACGGGCTTCAAGGTCCTGACCGAGAACCAACGCGTCGAGTTCGAAGTGACGCAAGGCCAGAAGGGCCCGCAGGCCTCCCGCATCCGCGCGCTCTGATCTCGCCGCACCAATGAAAACGCCAACCCTCGGGTTGGCGTTTTCGCTTTCAGGGGCCGGTCAGTTGGCGCCGTTGCCGATGATCGGATCGGCGGCGCACTTCAGGCCCTTCTGCTTGTCGATCACCTTCACCGCGAACGTGATCGAGCCGTCGGTGGGAATCGGCGGGGCAGGGCTCTTGAGCACCAGCGTGAACTGCTGCCCGGCGGGCGTGCCATCGTCCGCCCAGGGATTCGCCACCCCGGGCTTCCTCGACATCGCGACGGCCTTGGGGCTGTCCTCGAACTCGTACCGGGCGTCCCCGCTGATCCTCCATTGCACCGGCTTCGGGGATCCGGCACCCGCGACCTTCACCGTATACGCGGGGAAGAGGCGCACGGTGCAAGCCTGATCGTTGCCCTTCACCTCCACGTCGATGACGCAGGTCTGGCCTCCGCCGGCCGTGCACTCCACCGGGGTCGGCGAGGGCTTGTTCGCCATCGCGCTCGGCGCCATCGAGGCGCCGCACGCCGCCAGGCAGGCCACCAGGATCCGGATCGAAACGTCGTGTCGCATGTCGCTCTTCCTCCAGGCTGCGCGCGACGAAGTATCGCGTGAACAGCCTCCTCTGAAGGGGATGACGCGAGGTTAGAGAGGGCTTGGGTCCCTGCCATCCCCAAGTTTGCGGGTCTCCGCGGAGCCGTCGAAGCCCGAGCGATACCCCATGCGGTAGGCCGACTCGCGCGCGCGCCCGGCATCCCCGCGCGGCGGGGCATTCCCGGGCGTCCCGGTCATTTCAGGGACTCGGCGAGCTCGCGCAGCGTGCCGCGCGGATCGACGTCGATCGGCTCGCCGTGGGAGACGAGGATGCGCCGCAGCGACGGGATCTCCGACCACTCGAGCAGCTGCGTGCGCAGCGCTTCCTTGTCCTTGACCATCGCGAGCTGCGCCACGGCGGGGATCTGCGGCGCGTCGCCCGCGAAGCCCGCCATGCGCAGCAGCCAGCCGCTGAATCCCGCGGGATGGCGGATGTTGGCGACGATGTCGTTGAGCACGAGCGTCGCGCCGCCTGGCCGGTTCACGAGGAGGGCGGCCTCGTGCTCGCGCGTGCCGGGCACGACGAACCACAGCAGGTCCGGGTCGCCGAAGTCGGGCGAGGTCGTGTCCACCGGCAGGGTCTGCGCGACCTTGTCGCGGGCGCCGCTCGGCGCGATGACGACGAGCTCGGGGTAGCGCTGTTTCCAGATGTGGGCGTCGAGCCGGTGGTGGTCGTTCGGCACGACGAGGAAGGCGGGGCGGCCGTAGCGCTCGAGCGCCAGCATCTCGTCCTCGTCGAGCGCGATGGCGCTCCAGACGACCAGGCGGCCGTCGCGCAGGCGCGCGACCGTCATGCGGCGCGGGAAGTCGCCGATCGGCATGTGGATCGTGCCGACGACCGTCAGCAGGCCGTCGTCGACTTCGGTCAGCTTGCCGTGGGGCAGCACGGTCCAGGTGCGGTGGGGCTGGGTCATCGGCGGGCCTCCTGGGGCGTGGGACGAACATGGGTGCGGCAAGGCATGTGCCCATTCCGGGCGAGAAGCGGGGTCGGGTCTTCGACCTGACGCCGGCATCTGCCGGGGCGGCGTCGCAATGCAGGGGTCAGGTCGAAGACCTGACCCCTTCCGGCGCGGCGACAATCGCCGCATGACCACGCTCTACGGCATCCCCAACTGCGACACCGTCAAGAAGGCGCGCGTCTGGCTCGCGCAGCACGGCGTCGACCACCAGTTCCACGACTTCAAGAAGCTCGGCGTGCCGCCCGACCGCCTGCGCGCGTGGGTCGATGCGGCCGGCTGGGAGCGCGTGCTGAATCGCCAGGGCACGACGTGGCGCAAGCTCGAGCCGGGTCGACAGGCAGCGGTCGTCGACGCCGGCTCCGCGCAGGCGCTGATGCGCGAGGAGCCGAGCACGATCAAGCGTCCGGTCGTCGAGTGGGACGACGGCCGCATCACCGTGGGATTCGACGCGGCCGCGTGGGCGCGCTGAGGTCGCGACAAGCGCCAGCAACATCGGCGTGCGACCCTTGCGCGCCGTCCGCGACGATTCCCCGAGAGGAGACACATCATGCCCAAGTACCGCATCGCGCCCGTCGCCCTGGCCCTCGCCGGCGCCCTGGGGGCCGGGTCCGCCCTGGCAGGCGGCGACCATGCCTTGCCCGAGGCCTGCAGGAGCGACGCGAGCACCCTGTGCCCCGGCATGGCGCCCGGCGACGGCAAGCTCCACAAGTGCATGAAGGAGCACCGCGACAAGGTCTCGGAAGGCTGCCGCAAGGCGGTCAAGCAGGATCGCGCCGCGCACGGCGCGGCTCACGCGGCGAGCGGCGCCAAGGCCAAGGGCGGCCACGCCGACGGCGAAGGGCCGGACGACGAGTGAGATTGCCGGGGTCAGGTCGGAGACCTCACCCCGAGGGACGTGCGGGCACCGCTCGATAATCCCCTCCGTGCTCACGCCCATCCGCCTGCTGCTCGTGGATGACCACCCCCTGGTCCGCGATGGCCTGCGCGCCCGTCTCCAGGCGGTCCCGGGCTTCGAGGTCGTGGGCGAGGCAGGCAATGCGGCGGAGGCGGAGGCGCGGATGGCGGAGCTCGCGCCGCAACTCGTGCTGATGGATGTCGGCATGAAGGACGTCAACGGCATCGAGCTCACCGCGCGGCTCCTGGAGCGAGCCCCGGGGCTCCAGGTGCTGATGCTCTCGATGTACGACAACCCCGAGTACGTGCAGCGAGCGCTGCAGGCCGGGGCGCGCGGCTACGTGCTCAAGGATGCGCCGGCCAGCGAGATCGTCGCCGCGATCGAGGCCGTGGCAGGGGGTGGCGTGTTCCTCAGCCCCGCGGTCTCGAAGCGCCTGTTTCGCAACCAGGCGCCGCGGCCGGTGCTCTCGCTGCGCGAGGGCGAGATCCTCACGGCGCTCGCGCGCGGGCTTTCGAGCAAGCAGATCGCGCGCGAGATGGACGTCAGCGTGCGCACCGTCGAGGCCCACCGCCAGAGCATCAAGCGCAAGCTGGGCCTCGAAGGGCAGGCCGAGCTGATCAAGTACGCGGTCGAACACGCCGGCAAGCCCACCTGGGAATAGGTGGAAGAGCCCGTTCCGCGGGTTTACCAGTACGTGAAGCCGCGAGCCACCCACCGCGGTGGGACGGATGCGGCGCCGCCGCCCGATTCCGACACTCCTTTGCATGGCGCCTGGCCGCCATTCCAAAAGGAGACATCCCCATGCTGCGACTGCTACTGGTCCTGCCGTTCCTCGGCCTGCTGGCCGTACCGCTCTACAACTCGGAGACGCCCGCGTTCCTGGGCTTCCCGTTCTTCTACTGGTACCTCTTCGCCTGGGTGCCGGTGACGTCGCTGCTGATCTGGATCGTCGACCGCGGCGAGCGGGAGGGGGCGTGACCATGGGCGACACCGTGAACTGGACCGCGCTGTCGGTCTTCCTGTTCTTCTTCGCGCTCGTCACCGTGATGGGCTTCCTCGCCTCGCGCTGGCGGCGCGGCGACGCGCACAAGGGTGCGCACCTCGACGAGTGGGGCCTCGGCGGACGCAGCTTCGGCACGTGGATCACCTGGTTCCTGGTCGGCGGCGACTTCTACACCGCCTACACCGTCATCGCGGTGCCGGCATTGGTCTACGCGGTCGGCGCCTACGGGTTCTTCGCGCTGCCGTACACGATCCTCGTCTACCCGATCGTCTTCACGATCATGCCCCGGCTGTGGCGCGCCGCCGCCCGGGATGGCCACGTGACGGCGGCCGATGTCGTGTTCGGCCGCTACGGATCGCGCATGCTGGAGCTCGCGGTCGCGCTCACGGGCATCGTCGCGACGATGCCCTACATCGCGCTGCAGCTCGTCGGCATGGAGGTCGTGATCAAGGCGCTCGGCCTCACGGGCGAGTTGCCGCTCGCGGCCGCGTTCGTGGTGCTCGCGCTCTACACCTACGCCGCGGGCCTGCGCGCGCCGGCGCTGATCGCCTTCGTGAAGGACGTGATGATCTACATCGTCGTCATCGTGGCGGTCATCGTCGTGCCGGCGCACCTGGGCGGCTACGGCGCGGTCTTCGGCGCGGCGCGCGAGGCCTTCGCGGCCAAGGGCGGGGCGACGGGCATCACGCTCAAGCCCGCGCAGATGCTGCCGTTCGCCAGCCTCGCGCTCGGCTCGGCGCTGGCGGCCTTCATGTATCCGCACACGCTCACGGGCATCTTCGCGGCGAAGAGCGAGGTGACGATCCGCAAGAACGCGATCTTCCTGCCGGCCTACACCGTGCTGCTCGGGCTGATCGCGCTGCTCGGCTTCATGGGCTATGCCGCGCACATCAGCGTGAAGAGCAACAACGACGTCGTGCCCGCGCTGTTCAACGCGCTGTTCCCGTCGTGGTTCGCGGGCTTCGCATTCGCCGCGATCGCGATCGGCGCCCTCGTGCCGGCCGCCGTGATGTCGATCGGCGCGGCCAACCTGTTCACGCGCAACTTCTGGAAGCCGTACGCGAAGGACGTGACGCCGGCCAAGGAGGAAAAGGTCGCGAAGCTGGTGTCGCTCGGGGTCAAGGTCGGCGCGCTCGCGTGCATCCTGCTGATGCCGACGAAGTTCGCGCTCGACCTGCAGCTTCTCGGCGGCGTCTGGATCCTGCAGACCTTCCCCGCGGTCGTCTTCGGCCTGTTCTGGAAGCGCCTGCAGGCGCCCGCGCTGATCGCCGGCTGGCTCGCGGGGATCGTGTTCGGCACCTGGACGGCCTTCGCCGACGGCGTGAAGCCCGTGCACACGCTCGCCATCGGCGGCGACCACTACACGATCTACACGGGGCTCCTCGCGCTCGCGATCAACGTGGGCGTGGCGCTGGTGGTGCAGGCGCTCGTGCCGGCGCGCAGGCGGGCGGCGCTGGCCTCTGCGTAAGTGGGGGGGTCAGGTCTTCAGACCTGACCCCGCATTCGACGACGGCCGTGCGAAAACACGGGGTCAGGTCTGAAGACCTGACCCCACTCCATTCGATCGACAATGCCGTCATGCGCCTGAAGGCCAAGCTGCTCGTCGTCGCGGCGGTGCCGCTGCTGCTGTCGCTCGCGTTGATCGCGGCCGCCGTGCTGCTGCAGCAGCGCGAGCTGGCCCGGCGCGAGCACGCGCTCGTCGAGGAGGGCTATGTCAACGCACGCCGCGCCGAGCTCAGGCACTACGTCGAGCTCGGCGCGAGCGTCATCCGCCCGCTCGTCGACTCCGGCCGCGACGAGCCCGCCACCCGGGAGGAGGCGCTCGGCCTGCTGCGATCGCTGAACTTCGGCGACGACGGCTACTTCTTCGTCTACGACCTGCACGGCCGCGTCGTGATGCATCCCCGCCAGCCCGACCTCGAGGGCCAGGATCTCTGGGGCCTGCACGACCCGCGCGGCCGCGCGACGATCCAGGAGCTTCTCACTGCGGCCCACGCCGGCGGCGGCTACGTCGACTACCTGTGGCGCCGGCCCTCGACCGGCCAGGTCGCGCCCAAGCTCGGCTACGTCGTCGAGCTTCCGCGCTGGGGCTGGATGATCGGCACCGGCCTGTACCGGGACGACATCGACGCCGCGGTCGCGCGGCTCGACGCGCAGGCCTCCGCCAACATCCGCACCACGCTGATGTGGATCGCCGTCATCGCCTGCATCGGCCTGGCCCTGATCACCGCCAGCGGCGTCTGGCTCAACGTGAGCGAGCTGCGCGTCGCCGACGCGAAGCTGCAACTGCTGGCGCGGCAGGTCGTGCGCTCGCAGGAGGACGAGCGCGCGCACCTCGCGCGCGAGCTGCACGATGGCGCGAGCCAGACGCTCGTGTCGGCCAAGCTGCTGGTGGAATCCGCGGTCGACCAGCTCGAGCGCGAGCAGCATGCCGCCCCGCCCGCGCTGGCCCGTGCGCTGTCGCGCCTCAAGGAATCCCTGACCGAAGTCCGGCGGATCTCCCACCGGCTGCGGCCCGCGATGCTCGACGAGCTCGGCCTGCCCGCCGCGCTGGAGCTGCTCGGTCGCGAGGCGGGCGAGACGGGCATGTCGCACGTCGACGTGCAGGTGGAGGGAGAGCCGCACGAGCTGCCCGAGGAGGTCAAGACCGCCCTGTTCCGGACCGCGCAGGAAGGCCTCGCGAACATCGCCAAGCACGCCGGCGCGAGCGCCGTGCGCATCGAATTGCGCTTCGTCCAGGATGGCGTGGGCATGCGCGTGGTCGACGACGGCTGCGGCTTCGAGGCCGAATCCGTCCAGCTCGATCCGCGGCGCGGCATCGGGCTGCGCAACATGCGCGAGCGGCTCGCGTCGATCGGCGGGCGCTTCGATGTCCACGCGGCGCCCGGCGAGGGGACCCGGCTCGAGGCCTGGGTTCCCGCGGCGGCGCTGCGGCGGTTCACGCAGCAGGTGTGAACCGGTCGTCCTGCCCGGGCCGAGACCCGGGTCGTCGACGACGCGCGAACCCGGCCTGGCCGCAACGAGCTCAGCGCCGCAGCCAGGGCCGCAGGTCGACGACCCAGAGGTTGTACTTGCCGTTGTTCCAGTCGGCATCCGCATCGGAGGGCGACGGCGAGCGGCGTTCGCTCGAGAAGTACAGCGTCGCGCCGTCCGGGCCGAGGCGCGGCTCGGCATCCGAGCCGGCGCTGTTGACCGTGTCGCCGAGGGATACGGGGGACTCCCATGAGCCGCCCGTGCGGCGGGCGATGAAGAGGTCGATGCCGCGCGCCGGGGCGCGGCCGGAGCCGAAGACGACGAAGGACTCGTCGGGCGCGACCGCGGGATCGACGTCGGTCGACGTGCCGTCGCTGAAGGGCAGGGGCGCGGGCGCGCCGTAGTGGCCATCGACCCAGGGCGCCCGGTACAGGCGGAAGCGCCCGGTCGCGGCGTCGGGCCGCATGAACCACAGGCCGCCATCGCGCGCCACGCTCGGCGCGAAGGTCGACGCGCTCGCGTTGACGAGGTCGGGCAGGCGCTGCGGCATGCCCCAGCCCGAGGCCGTGCGATCGACGCGCCACAGGTTGCCGCCGCCGCCCGGCACCGTGCGCCCGTTGAAGAAGCCGTCCAGCGGCGCGCCGCCGTCGTGCGCTGGGCGGTTGGACACGAAGACCAGGTGGCTGCCGTCCGGCGCCATGGCGGGCTCCATGTCGCTCCAGCGGCCCGAGAACGGCGCGGCCTCCGGCGTCGACCAATGGTCGTTCTCGCGATGCGACACGAGGATGGTCGATGCCGAGCCCTCGCTGCGGCTGAACCACACGGTGCGACCGTCGGGGCTGAACGCCGGCGCGGTCTCGTGCCGCGGGCCCGAGATCACGCCGGGCGCGAAGACCGCGGGCTCGCGCGGCGGGTCGGTGGCGGTCGCGGGCAGGGCGTGCATCGGCGTCGCGAGCACGACACCGAGGGCGAGCAGGGCGAAGGGGCAGGAGCGCTTCACGGCAATCCTTGCGAAGTGGCGACAGTGGCTGTCGACCGGCAGCCGGGGCCGAAGTTCCATCCAGCCGCGACGGGCGGGGGTCTGGTCTTCAGACTTGACCCCGTATTCCCTGGCCCGCGCTCGAATGCCGGGGTCAGGTCGAAGACCTGACCCCGCTCCCCGCCGGCCCTCGCGCTGAGGCGACAATGCGCATTTCCGCCACCGCAAGACCCGCCCATGTTCACCGGCATCGTCCAGGCCGTCGCCCAGGTCGCCGCAGTCGCCGATCGTCCCGGCCTGCGCAGCTTCACCCTCGCATTTCCGCCGGGCTTCTGCGAGGAACTCGCCATCGGCGCGAGCGTCGCCGTCGACGGCGTGTGCCTCACGGTCACCGAGCGCGTGGGCGCGGATGCGGCGAACTTCGACGTGATGCAGCAGAGCCTGGCGCTCACGACGCTCGGCACGCTCGCCGTCGGCAGCCGCATCAACGTCGAGCGCGCCGCGCGCGAGAACGCCGAGATCGGCGGGCATCCGCTGTCGGGGCATGTCGACTTCCAGGCCCGCGTCGCCGCGATCCGCCGCCCCGAGAACAACCACGTGCTGCGCATCGCGGTGCCGCCGCGATGGATGCGCTACGTCTTCGCCAAGGGCTACATCGCCGTGAACGGTGCGAGCCTCACCGTGGCCGAGGCCGACCGGCGCGCGGGCTGGTTCGAGGTGTGGCTGATCCCGGAGACGCTGCGCATGACGACCTTCGCCGAGAAGGGCGAGGGCGCCGCGCTGAACGTGGAGATCGAGCGCAGCACGCAGGTGATGGTCGACACGGTGCGCGATGCGGTCGACGAGCGCCTCGGGCCGCTGCTGCCCGCGTTGCAGGCCCTGCTCGCCGAGCGCGGCGTCGACGTCGAGGCGCTGCTGGGCACGCCGCCCGATTCGGCCGACCGCTGAAGCGGCGGACGGACGTCGACGCCAGACGCCAGACTGCCGCCCGCCTCCCGTGCGCACGGTGCCCGACGCCGATCCCTATCACCCGCCGCCCGACGAGGGGCTGGACGTCGTCCATCTCGACCCCGGCTTCATCGTGCTGGTGAAGCCGCCCGGGCTGCTCAGCGAGCCGGGCCGCGGCGAGTCCAAGCGCGACAGCCTGCTCGTGCGCGCGCAGGCGCGCCACCCCGGCGCGCGCATCGTGCATCGCCTCGACATGATGACGAGCGGGCTGATCGTCCTCGCGCTCGAGACCGGGACGCACGCCGCCCTCAGCGCCGCGTTCCGCGAGCGGCGCGTCGCCAAGCGCTACGAGGCGCTGGTGCACGGGCCCTGGCTCGAGGGCGACGCGAAGGCGCCGCTCGCGGGCGCGATCGACCTGCCTCTCATCGTCGACTGGCCGAACCGTCCGCGCCAGGTCGTCTGCCACGAGAGCGGCAAGCCCTCGCTCACGCACTACCGCGTGCTCGCGGGCGACGAGCCCCGTGCCGGCACCGACGGCGTGCCGCATCGCCTCGCCCGTGTGGCGCTCGAGCCCGTCACCGGCCGCACGCACCAGCTTCGCGTGCACCTCGCCGCGCTGGGCCATCCCATCGCGGGCGATCCCTTCTACGGCCGCCACGGCGATGCGGCGCCGCGCATGATGCTGCACGCCACCGGCCTGGAGATCGCGCACCCGGAGAGCGGCGCGCCCCTGGCGTTCCACAGCCCGGCGCCGTTCTGAGAGGGCGCGGACCCGTAGTGAGACACCCCTAGGCCGACCCGCTCGCCACGGGTCGGCGCCGATGTCCCGCCCCCCGCGGCGGGAGTAGACTTCTCCGCCTCTTTCCCAGGATTCTTCATGCCCCAAGCCGTCATCAGCGGGACCGGCCTCTACCAGGCTCCGAACGTCATCACCAACGAGGAGCTCGTCCGGGCCTTCAACGCCTACGCCGACCGCCAGAACGAGCAGCATGCCGACGAGATCGCGCGCGGCGAGCGCGCGGCGCTGACGCACTCGAGCGTCGAGTTCATCGAGAAGGCCTCGGGCATCAGGCAGCGCTACGTGATCGAGAAGGACGGCGTGCTCGACCCCGCGCGCATGCGCCCCCGCTTCCAGGAGCGGCCCGACGACGAGCTCTCGCTGATGGCCGAGATCGGCGCCGACGCCTGCCGCAAGGCGCTCGCCGCGGCGGGCCGGACGGGCGCCGATGTCGACGCGGTGCTCTGCGCCGCCTCCAACATGCAGCGCGCGTATCCGGCGATGGCCGTCGAGATCCAGCGCGCGATCGGCGCCGGCGGCTACGGCTTCGACATGAACGTCGCGTGCTCCTCGGCCACCTTCGGCATCGAGCAGGCCGTCAACGCGGTGCGCGCGGGCAGCTCGAAGTGCGTGCTGGTCGTCAACCCCGAGATCACGTCCGCCCACCTCGAGTGGAAGGATCGCGACTGCCACTTCATCTTCGGCGACGTGTGCACGGCCACGCTCATCGAGAGCGCCGACACGGCCACCTCCGCCGACCAGTGGGAGGTGATCGGCACGAAGCTCGCCACCCAGTTCTCGAACGCGATCCGCAACAACTTCGGCTTCCTGAAC
>Ga0209051_1002323_pt1 | contig 13819 bp, 11 predicted proteins | sample AraplaCvi_mMS_r2_2_FD_184286 | JGI IMG/M metagenome (GOLD analysis project Ga0209051, IMG submission 184286) | Arabidopsis root microbial communities from North Carolina, USA - plate scrape MF_Cvi_mMS_r2 (SPAdes) (version 2) | ecosystem: Host-associated > Plants > Roots > Endosphere | place...
GCGCAGTCCCTGGACGTGCTGTCCTCGATGGCCAACATCGCCGGGTACCGCGCCGTCGTCGAATCCGCGCACGCCTTCGGCCGGTTCTTCACCGGCCAGGTCACCGCCGCGGGCAAGGTCCCCCCGGCCAAGGTGCTCGTCGTCGGCGCCGGCGTCGCCGGACTGGCCGCCATCGGCGCCGCCGGCAGCATGGGCGCCATCGTGCGGGCCACCGACCCTCGCCCCGAGGTCGCCGACCAGGTCAAGTCCCTCGGCGGGGAATACCTCTACGTCGACCCCGAGGCCGCCGAGATCTCGGCCACCGGCTACGCCAAGGAGATGGGCGAGGACTACAAGGCCCGCGAAGCCGCGCTGTACGCCGAACAAGCCCGCGACGTCGACATCGTCATCACCACCGCCCTGATCCCCGGCCGACCCGCACCGCGGATCATCACCGCCGAGATGGTCGCCTCCATGAAACCGGGCAGCGTCATCGTCGACATGGCCGCGGCCAACGGCGGCAACGTCGAAGGCACCGTCAAGGATCAGGCCGTCGTCACCGACAACGGCGTGACCATCATCGGCTACACCGACCTGGCCGGGCGCCTGCCCGCCACGGCGTCTCAGCTCTACGGCACCAACCTGGTCAACCTGCTCAAGCTGCTCACCCCCGACAAGGACGGGCAGCTGACGTTGGACTTCGACGACGTGGTGCAGCGGTCGGTGACCGTGGTGCGTGACGGCGAGATCACCTGGCCGCCACCGCCGGTGCAGGTCTCCGCCGCCCCGGCGGTCGCCGCCGCCGCCGCGCCCGTCGCGGCGAAGCCGGTCAAGGAACCGATGTCCGCGGGGCGCCGGTTGGGGGTCGCGTTCGCCGCCGCCGCGGTGCTGTTCGTGCTGATCGCGCTGTCCCCGGCCGCGCTGCAGGTGCACCTGACGGTGTTCGCGCTGGCCATCGTGATCGGCTACTACGTCATCGGCCACGTCCACCACGCCCTGCACACCCCGCTGATGTCGGTCACCAACGCCATCTCCGGGATCATCGTCGTCGGTGCGCTGCTCCAGATCGGGCACGGCGACCCCGTCATCACCTCACTGGCCTTCGTCGCGATCCTGCTGGCCAGCATCAACGTCTTCGGCGGCTTCGCGGTCACGCGTCGCATGCTCGCAATGTTCTCGAGGAGCTAACCGGTGTTCACCCTGGAGACCACTGCCACCGCGGCCTACGTCGTCGCGGCCCTGCTGTTCATCCTGGCCCTGGCCGGGCTGTCCAAGCACGAAACCTCGCGATCGGGCAACACCTTCGGCATGGCCGGCATGGCCGTCGCGCTGATCGCCACCATCGCCCTGGCCATCAGCCGCCACATCGAGCCACTGGGCATCGCCCTGCTCGTCGGCGCCATGGCCATCGGCGCCGCGATCGGCCTGTGGCGGGCCCGCGTCGTGGAGATGACCGGCATGCCCGAGCTGATCGCGCTGCTGCACAGCTTCGTCGGCCTGGCCGCGGTGCTGGTCGGCTGGAACGGCTACCTGCACGTCGAGGGTGATCTCTCCGGCGCCGAAGCTGCCGTCCTGGACGGCCAGAACCTCCTCGGCATCCACTCCGCCGAGGTCTTCATCGGCGTGTTCATCGGCGCGGTCACCTTCACCGGGTCCATCGTCGCCAACCTCAAACTCTCGGCGCGCATCAAGTCCACCCCGCTGATGCTCCCGGGCAAGAACGTCCTCAACGTCGGTGCGCTGGTGCTGTTCTTCGCGCTCACCGTGTGGTTCGTCATCACCCCGCAGTTGTGGCTGCTCATCGTCGTCACCGTGCTGGCCCTGCTGCTGGGTTGGCACCTGGTCGCCTCCATCGGCGGCGGCGACATGCCCGTGGTGGTCTCCATGCTCAACAGCTACTCCGGCTGGGCGGCTGCGGCATCGGGCTTCCTGCTGTCCAACGACCTGCTCATCGTGACCGGCGCACTCGTCGGCTCCTCCGGTGCCTACCTGTCCTACATCATGTGCAAGGCCATGAACCGGTCCTTCATCTCCGTCATCGCCGGTGGTTTCGGCATCGAAGCCGGCCCCGCCGAGGACAAGGACTACGGCGAACACCGCGAGATCACCGCCGACGGCGCCGCCGAACTGCTCTCCGGCGCCTCCTCGGTGATCATCACCCCCGGCTACGGCATGGCCGTCGCCCAAGCCCAGTACGGCGTCGCGGACCTGACCCGCAAACTGCGCGAGCGCGGGGTCACCGTCCGCTTCGGCATCCACCCCGTCGCCGGTCGCCTGCCCGGGCACATGAACGTGCTGCTCGCCGAAGCCAAGGTGCCCTACGACATCGTCCTGGAGATGGACGAGATCAACGACGACTTCGACGACACCTCCGTCGTCCTGGTCATCGGCGCCAACGACACCGTCAACCCCGCCGCCGCCGACGACCCGTCGAGCCCCATTGCCGGCATGCCGGTGCTCACGGTGTGGAACGCCGACAACGTCATCGTCTTCAAACGCTCCATGGCCTCCGGCTACGCGGGCGTGCAGAACCCGCTGTTCTTCCGCGAGAACACCCAGATGCTCTTCGGCGACGCCAAGGACCGCGTCGACGCCATCAACGCCGCGCTGTAGCCCGCCGTGACCCGCGTGCCCGCGTGGTCGATGCCCCTGTTCTTCGTCGTCGGCGCGGTGTCGCAGTACGTCGGTGCCGCCGTCGGTGTGTTCCTGTTCGAGACGACCGATCCGGCGGCGGTGGCCTGGCTGCGCGCGGCGGCGGCGGCCGTGGCGCTGCTCGCGTGGCGTCGGCCGTGGCGGACGCGCTGGACCCGCCGCTCGATCGCCGCGGCGGGTGGCTTCGGCATGGTCACGGTCGCCATGAACGTCGCGTTCTTCGAGGCGATCGCCCGCATCCCCCTCGGCACGGCCGTGGCGATCGAGTTCCTCGGTCCCGTGGCGGTGGCCGTGCTGGGATCACGGCGTGGCCGGGACGTGGTGGCCGTCCTGCTGGCGGTCGTGGGGGTGGTCCTGGTGGCCGGGGTGCAGCTGGGCGTCGACCCGGCGGGCGTCGGGTTCGCGCTGCTGGCGGCGGCGCTGTGGGCGGGGTACGTACTGCTCGGCAAGCGGGTCGCCGACGCGGGTTCGGGGCTGGACTCGCTGGCCGTCGGGATGGCCGTCGCCGCCGTGGTGCTGGCCGCGCCCCTGCTGTTCGGCCAGCTGAGAGACGACGCCTCGGTGCTCGCCGATCCGCGCACCTGGGCACTGGGCGCCGCGGTGGGCGTCCTGTCGACTGCGGTGCCGTACGGGCTCGACCAGGTCGTCCTGCGGCGGATGGGCCGGGCCCGGTTCGCGCTGCTGCTGGCACTGCTGCCCGCGACGGCGGCCGTCGTCGGTGCCGTCGCGCTGGCGCAGCGGCCGACGATGGCCGAAGTGGCCGGCATCGCGCTGGTGATGGCGGCCTTGGTGGTCAGCGCGGACCGCGGCGATACAGTTGGCGAAACGCGAAACTAGGAGATGCAACCATGCCGGCCGACCGCCTTCTCCCCTCCGAGGACGCTGCCGAACTGATCGCCCTGACCCGCGACGTCGCCGACAAGCTCCTGGACCCCAAAGTCGACGAGCACGAGCGGACCGAGACCTATCCCGACGGCGTCTTCGCCCAACTCGGCGCCGCCGGTCTGCTCAGCCTCCCGCAGCCCGAGGAGTGGGGCGGTGGCGGTCAGCCCTACGAGGTCTATCTCCAGGTCCTCGAAGAGATCGCCGCCCGTTGGGCGGCCGTCGCGGTCGCGGTCAGCGTGCACAGCCTGTCGTCGCACCCGTTGCTGTCGTTCGGCACTGACGAGCAGAAGCAACGGTGGCTGCCAGACATGCTGTCGGGCAACCTGATTGGCGCATACAGCCTCTCCGAGCCGCAGGCCGGATCCGATGCCGCCGCACTGCGGTGTGCCGCGGTGCCGACCGACGGCGGATACACGGTCAACGGCACCAAGTCGTGGATCACCCACGGCGGTGTCGCGGATTTCTACACGCTGTTCGCACGGACGGGTGAGGGGTCCAGGGGGATCAGCTGCTTCCTGGTCCCCGGCGACCTGCCCGGCCTCAGCTTCGGCAAGCCCGAGGAGAAGATGGGACTGGCGGCCATCCCCACGACGACGGCGTTCTACGACGACGCCGTCGTCGACTCCGAGCGCCGCATCGGCGCCGAGGGCCAGGGGTTGCAGATCGCCTTCAGCGCGCTCGACGCCGGCCGGTTGGGCATCGCGGCCGTGGCGACGGGTATCGCGCAGGCCGCGCTGGACGACGCGTGCCGGTATGCCAACGAGCGAACTACGTTCGGGCGCAAGATCATCGACCACCAGGGCCTGGGTTTCCTGCTCGCCGACATGGCCGCGTCCGTGGGCAGTGCCAGGGCCACCTACCTCGACGCCGCTCGCCGCCGTGACCTCGGGAGGCCGTACTCCGCACAGGCCAGTGTGGCGAAGATGGTCGCCACCGACGCCGCGATGAAGGTCACGACCGATGCCGTCCAGGTCTTCGGCGGAGCCGGCTACACCCGCGACTACCGCGTCGAGCGCTACATGCGCGAGGCCAAGATCACCCAGATCTTCGAGGGCACCAATCAGATTCAGCGCCTGGTGATTGCGCGCAGCCTCACAACGTAGGTCTCCCCGAAAGGGGGTAAACCGGAGGTATGACGAACAACCCGGCCATCCTGCTGTACGACGGCACGTGCGGCTTCTGCGACGGCGCCGTGCAATTCGTCCTCCGGGTGGACCGACGGGGCGAGTTGCGCTTCGCCGCGCTCGAGAGCGACTTCGGTGCCGCGGTCCTGCAACGCCATCCGGAACTGGCGGGCGTGGATTCGGTGGTCTACGTCGAGAACCCGGATAGTGCCGACGAGCACGTGGCCGTCCGCTCGGAGGCTGCCCTTCGCGTGGCGCGGTACCTCGGCGGTCCTTGGCAGGCGCTCGGGGCGGTGGCGCGGGTGGTCCCGGCGCCGGTGCGCGACGGGCTCTACGACCGCTTCGCGGCAATCCGCTACCGGGTCTTCGGCAGGGTGGACTCGTGCGCGCTGCCCGCGCCCGAGGTACGTGCGCGCTTCATCGCCTGACTCGTCGGATTGACCGGCGTCACTTGGCGTTTGGAGTTATCCACAGGCTGGCGTCGGGGTCTGTTGCGTAGCGGTGTCCGCGGGTATCGTCGAATGCATGTTCGATTCAGTGACCACCACCGCGACGGGTACCTCGGGTGCCGGCGTGGTGGAGGGGTGGTCACAAGCGGAGTCCGCGGCGTGCGCCCGCAAGGTCGCCGAGATGGCGGAGATGTTTCTGGCCGCGCATGCCGCTGACGGGTCCGATGAACGCGACCTGTGGTGCACCGACACCTGGGACGCCGTCGCCGCTCACCTTGGGGCGGTCCTGCGGATCACCCCGGGTGCTGCGTCGAATCAACTTCTCGTCGCCGTGGCGTTGCACGAACGGTTCCCCCAGGTGGCCGCGGTGTTCGCCGACGGGCTGATCACCTACGCGGTGGTCCGGACGGTGGTGCAACGCGGTGCCTTGGTGGTCGACCCGTCGGCGTTGCACGAACTCGACCGACTGTTGGCCGAGGCGTTGCGTTACCGCGAACCGATGTCGGTGGCCACCTTGGAGAAGACCATCGACGCGGTCGTCGCCCAGGTCGACCCGCAGGCGGTGATCCGGACCGAGACCCGCGCCCGCGGTCGGTCGGTGGAGGTCGGGGAGGACGACGGCAGTGGCATGGCGACGGTGTTCGCGACGCTGTTCGCGACCGATGCCAAGGCCTTCGACACCCGGTTGGACGCCTTGGCCCGCACCGTGTGCCCGGCTGACCCGCGGACCCTGGATCAACGCCGCGCCGACGCCTACGGCGCCATGTGCCATCGCAACGACCGCCTGGCCTGCCTGTGTGGGACCGAGGACTGCACCGCCGCGCAGAACCCACCCGCGACGGGTGTCGTGGTCTACGTGATCGCCAGTGCGGAGACGCTCGAGGAGCGGCCGACGCCGGAACCGGCGCCACCAGCGCCTGAGCCGACGCCCGCCGGTGTCCCGGACGGGTCGAACGGTGTCGACGACTGCGAGGACGCCGAGGCTGCCGACGACGCATGCGTCGGCGAAGCCACCGACAACTCAGAGATCCCCAACGAGGCTGCCGCACAGCAGGAGCCGATCGACATCTCCGCGAACCCCGACCGCTCGAACGATTCTGCGACCCAATCGGAGTCGCCCGAGAACAACGGCTCGGGTGCCCCCGTCGACGAGCGCACCGCCCTCGACGGCGAACCCCCGCCCATGTTCACCAAGCCCTTGCGCGAACTGACCCTCACCGAAGCCCTCACCCCCACCCCGGGACGGCTGGCCAGTCTGCGGCCTGCGGCGTTGATGGGCGGGCAGTTCCTGCCCGGGGCGATCGCCTGCCGCGCCACCATCGGGGCGACGATCACTCGGATCGTGCACCCCGGGCAAGCCCCACCCGAACCCCGCTACCGACCGTCGAAGAAGTTGGCCGACTTCGTGCGGTGCCGCGACCTCACCTGTCGGTTCCCGGGCTGCCGGGTACCCGCCACGAATTGCGATCTGGATCATACGATTCCGTGGCCCTGCGGGCCCACGGCGGCGTCCAACCTGAAATGCCTATGCCGACGACATCACTTGCTCAAGACATTCTGGGGCGGCCAAAAGGGTTGGCGGGATCAACAATTCGACGACGGCACCGTCGTGTGGACCGCACCCGACGACCGCACTCACGTCACCACCCCGGGCAGCCGACTGCTCTTCCCCGAACTGTCCCAACCAACCAAAACCGTTCGGGCAATCGGCGTGCCAGCACGCCACGCGTCAGGCCTGACCATGCCGCGACGCAGGACCACCCGAGAACAGGACCGCGCCAACCGCATCCACCGCGAACGCGAACTCAACGGCGGCGGCGCCTATACCGAGGAGGCCGACGTCTCGGCGAGGTTGTCGTAGAACGCCGTCAGCTTCGCGACGAGGTAGGCGCTGAGATCCTCGGCGGTGCCGCTCATCCGGGACTTGATGTCGCGGGAGTCGTCGTCGGCCAGCACCTCGAACGCGCCCTGCACGAGCCCGTCGTAGGCCTGGTCGACCACGCTCGCCGCACTCACCTTCGGCATGTCGAACCGGGCCGACATGGCCGTGTCGACCATCCCGACGATGACTCCGGTGACGGTGGTGTTGGCCGCGGAGAGCTCACCGCGCAGGGCGTTGGTCGCCGACCACATGGCGGCCTTGGACGCCGCATATGCCGTGGGCAGCGGAAGCCACGCCGCCAGCGACAACACGTTGATCAAACCGCCACCGCCATTGGCCGCCAGCACCGGCGCAAAGGCCTTGGCAACCCGCAGGTTTCCGAAGTAGTTGGTCTCGAAGATGCGGCGCGTGACCTCTTCGTCGCCGGTGGCCACGGACACGTCGTCGGCGGGCGCGACGGCGGCGTTGTTGACGACCAGGTCGACGTCCGTCGCCACCTCGGCCGCCCGGGCAACCGAGGCCGGGTCGGTCAGATCGAGCGGCAACCCGACGATGCGCTCGTCCCCCCACTCCCTCGGCGTACGCGCCGTGGCGTACACCTTCGTCGCGCCACGTTCGAGAGCCTGTCGTACGAACTGCTCACCGAGACCGCCATTCGCGCCGGTCACCAACACCGTTCGCCCGTCGAGTCGCTCTGCCATCGTCACTCCTGCGGTAAGGTCGTGCATTAAGTGGGGTTGCTCCCCACTTCGATTATGTGGGGAGACTCCCCACTTATGCAAGGGGGTCTGCTCGTGGCCACGCAGACGTCTCGGCCGCTACGCGCAGACGCTCAGCGCAACCGCGACGCGATCCTCAGCGCCGCACTCGCCATGTTCGACGCCGAGGGAATCAACGCGCCCATCGATTGCATCGCCACGGCCGCCGGCGTAGGCAATGCCACCCTGTACCGCAACTTTCCCACCCGCAACGACCTGCTGGCGGCGGTGATCGAGAAGAGCATCGTCGAAATCATCGACGGCTCAGCCGAATTGGAGCGGGACGCATCGGCCGACGACGCGCTTCGCGAATGGCTTCAACGCCTCGCATGGCAGTTGCGCATCTGGAACGACCTGCCCACCTGCATCGCGACGTCGATCGAGGACGCGACGTCCCCGGTGCAGGACGTCGCCACGCGACTGACCAACCGCACGCGCCATTTCCTGGACCGCGCCCAGGCCGAGGGGTCCGCCTCGGACTCCGTCACCGCCGACGAACTCTTCGAACTCGTCACGGCCATCTCTTGGGCCATCGACCGCTTCGGCGACGATCCGCAGCGCGCCCGGGCTCGCGTGGCGCTGGCCATTGCCGGCGCATTCCAATCCCGTTAGGGCCTGGGGTCCTCCGGGGGCGACGTCACCGTCACCACGGTCCCGCGGCCGACGCCCGAGTCGATCGACATGGCACCCCCCATCGCGTCGAACCGGGCCTGCAGCGACGCCAGCCCGATGTGCCCCTCGGCCACTCGCTGGTCGACGATGGACGGCTCGAACCCCGCGCCGTCGTCGGCCACGGTGATCACCACGCGGTCGCCCTTGCGGAACATGCGAATGGTGACGTTGCGTGCGCCCGCGTGCTTGTGCACGTTGGCCAGCAGCTCGCGTGCGGCCCGGTACAGCAGCGGCTGCGACACGGGCTTGCCGACGTCCTCCAACTCGGCGGTGACGACCACGTCGCCGCGACTTTCGTGCTGGCGCACCAGCTCTCGCACGCCCGGTGTCAGGCCCAGCTGGGCCAGCACCTGCGGGTGCAGGGCCGTCACCGTCGACCGTAGGCCCGCCGCGGTGTCGTTGAGTGCCGCGTAGACCATGTCCAGCGCGGGGTCGGGCATCCGGTCGCGCACCTCGTCGAGCTCCAGACGCGCGGCGAGCAGGGTCTGCAGCGGACCGTCGTGCAAGTGTTCGGCGAGCTCCCGATTGGTCCGCTCGTCGGCTTGCATCGACTCGGCCACCAACCTGCGGCGCACGTCCAACAACGCCGCCACCCTCGCCGCGCGCCGGGTCAGCACGAAGCACAGCGCAGTCGTCGCCACCGCCAGCCACACCAGGAACCCGACCTGGAGGTAGACGACGTCCGGCAATCCGACGTGGTCGTCGCGCTTGGAGTAGACGATCCACGCCCCGAGATAGCACGCCGCCGTGCTGATCCCGAGAACGCCGGTGAACACGGGCCGGTCCCCGAACGCCACCGACAGCGGAAGCAGGAAGAACACCGGCAGCAGGGCCGCCGTCGCCCCACCGGACACCACGCACAGCGCCACCACCGCGAGCACGTCGACGCCGGTGGACAGCCGCCCGCCCCACGTCGGGACCGGCCCGCGGAACACCGCCACCGCCCACAGCACCGCCGCGATCGAGTAGGCGCCGAGGATCGCCGCGTAGACCTCGGGCAGCCAGCTGTCGACCTCCCAGATCCACACCAGGAAGCCGATCAGCCCGATCAGCGGGAGCCGCAGCAGCGCCGAGACGCGGACGGGTTCGGCGGCGAAGTAGTCGACGAGCTGCCGGGACGCGCGGTCCACGGTTACTCCAGCAGCCCGCGGCGCATCGCCTCGGCGACCGCCGAGCCCCGGTCGCCCACGCCGAGCTTCTCGTAGAGCCGTTGCACGTGGGTCTTCACCGTCGAGGGGGCAAGGAACATCTTCTTGGCCATCGCCGGGATGGTCTGGCCGTCGGCGATGTAGGCGAGCACCTCGCGCTCGCGAGCGCTGAGCGTGGGGGCGTCGGATTCGTTGCGACGCTGGATCTCGCCAACCAACCCCGCCGCGAGGTTCGGGGCGACGACGTCGCGCCCCTTCGCGCAGTTCAGCACGGCGTCCACCAGTTCGGAGCGGCTGGACTCCTTGGAGATGAAGCCCGCCGCGCCCTCCTGCAACGCGCTGTAGACGATCGCCGATTCGTCGTGCGCGGAGATTAGCAACACCCGGGTCGGCAGCGCGTCGCGGCGAACCGCGGCGGCCACCTGGGCGCCGTCCAGGCCGGGCATCCGGTAGTCCAGCAGCGCGACCCGAGGCCCGTGCTCCCGGATCAGCGCAAGGGCGACCACGCCGTCCTCGGCCTCGGCGACCACGTCGATCGAGCCACTCGCAGTCAGGGCGCGCACCACGCCGTCGCGGAACAGGGGGTGGTCGTCACCCACCACCACGCGCACCTTCTCAGCCGTCACGCCGCCAGCTTCGCACGAAGACTCAGCCGCCGCTTCCGGATTCGGCCTCGGTCGCGCGCGTCCGTCCGGCCAGGCCGATCAGCTCTTCGTGCAGCTCGAACCACACCGTGTGATACGAGTCGACCATCGGACGGGTCAACCAGGACATGTCGCCGTCGCGGGCCCGGCGCAGCGCGGCGTCGAGCCGATCCGCATAGCTCCCGAGCCGCTCGACGAGCCCGCTGGCCTCGCCGATCACCGGCAGCACCTGGCGGTGCAGCTCGGCGAGCTGGTCCAGGACGGCGGTGACCTCGTCGGGACCCGCCGCGTCCCTGGTCAGCTGCCACTGCGAGATCAGGGGTTTGACGGCGGCGTTGACGAGCAGGAACCGGTCGTACACCCGGTCGGCGGCGTCGCGGTCGACGGTGGCGCGCTCGGCGGCCAACAGCTCGGCCAACGTGCTGCGCCCCGCGTCGGTCAACCGGACCATCGGGGCGTCGACCAACGACCCGGCCGCGACGCACTCGTCGACGGGGCCCGTCAACTCCGCGCGAGCGACCCGACCCTTCAGCCGGACCGTCTGCAGCAGTGCCAGCTCGTCGGCGCTCATGGGCGTGCCGCGCGAGCAGCCAGATGCAGCGCAGGCAGGTCGCCGACGGCGTCCGGGACCGCCGCGCGCACGATGTCGGCGAACCTGGACAGTTCCGGGCTGAGCATCGACACGGTCGACGCGGACTCGCCGAGCCGCACCTCGCCTGCGTCGCCGTCGACGGTGATGACCTGACCCGCCAGCGAGGCGGTCAGCCCGACCCCGCAGCCGACGACCGCCGGAATTCCGAGTTCGCGCGCCACGATCGCGGCATGACTGCTGGCGCCGCCGACCTCGGTGACCACCCCGTTGGCCGCCATGATGCCGGCGACGTCGTCCGGGCTGGTGGTCGGTCGCACCAGGATGACGTCACGACCCTCGTCGGCCGCGGCGATGGCGTCGTCACTGGTGGTGCAAACCAGGCCCGAGGCGATTCCGGGACAGGCGGCGACACCGGTGGCCAACGGCGGCCCCGCCGGCGCCGATCGCACCGCAAGGATCGTCGCCAGCTGTTCGGGAGTGACCCGATCGATCACCCCGGCATCGTCGACGAGGCCTTCGTCGCGGAAGGCCAGCGCCAACCGCAGCGCCGCGTGCGGCGACCGCTGTGCCACCCGGGACTGCAGCAGCCACAATTTGCCCGCCTCGACGGTGAACTCGACGTCCTGCACGTCGCCGCCGAGGAGCTCCAACCGCACGCCGGCGGCGATCAGCTCGTCGTAGACGTCGGGCAGGCTCGTCCGCATCGCCGAGAGGGGCTCGCAGTCGCTGGTGCCCGACACCACGTCGTCGCCCTGGGCAGCGGGCAGCCACTCGCCGAACGGGGCCGACGCACCGGTGGTCGGGTCGCGCGTGAACAGCACACCGGTGCCCGATCGAGCGTCGAGATTGCCGAAGACCATGGCCTGCAACAGGATTGCGATGCCGCCACGTTCGATTCCGCGGTGTGCGCGATAGGCGTCCACCCGGGCGGAGGACCAGGACGACGCGACCGCGTCGACGGCCCCACGCAGCTGGGCGAGCGGTCCGTCGGGCGCGTCGGCGCCGACGGCGCGTCGATAGCCACGCCGGAAGCGCTCCCGGGTGTCCTCGGCGAACGCCACGGAGTACTCCTCGCCCAGCGCCGTCACGACGGCGTCGTCGACGCCCACGTTGAGCACGGTCTCGAGCATGCCGGGCATCGACGTCACCCCACTGCTGCGAACCGAGAGCAACAGCGGCCGCGGGCCTGCGCCGAACACGCGCCCCGTGCGTTCCTCCAGCAACTTCAGCCCGCCGAGTACGTCCTGCCACAGGCGGTCGACCAGTTCCGAGGGCGTTTCGTCGCTCCACTCGGAGGTCACGCAGAACGCCGGCGGCACGGGCAGCCCCAGCGCCACCATCTCCGAGACCGCGCGGCCCTTGCCGCCGACCGCCCGTCGGGCGGCGTCGTCGAGGCCGTCGTCCAACAGGACCGCGTGTCGGCTACCAGCACCGATCGTCATCGCGTGACCACTCATCTCGCCTAGTCATGTTGGAGGGAACGCCCGAGTGTATGCACGTGAGGGGGTACCCGACGTCATCGGAAGGAACACAATGAACGGTCACGGTTCGCCGTGCACCGCCAGAGGCTTCTAGGCTCATCCAACGAACACGTCGTACCGAATACTCGTGGACGCTGCACTCGCAGCGGCTCAGACAGGGGTTTCACACCGTATGGCCGATCAACTCGCCAATGCCACCGAGGCGCTCCGTCGGGCACTCGTCCAGAACGATCGGCTGAAGACCCAGAATCGGGCCCTTCTCGAGCGCTCTGGCGAACCGATCGCCGTGGTCGGCATGTCGTGTCGATTCCCCGGTGGCGTGAACTCCCCCGAGGACCTCTGGGAGATGGTGGCCGAGGGCCGCGACGTGGCCTCCGAGCTGCCCGAGGACCGAGGCTGGGACGTCGCGGGCCTGTACGACCCCGACCCCGACGCACCGGGCAAGTCCTACGCGCGTGCGGGCAGCTTCGTCGACGACGTCGCCGACTTCGACGCGGGCTTCTTCGGCATCGCGCCGAGTGAGGCCCTGGCCATGGACCCCCAGCAGCGCATGCTGCTGGAGCTGTCGTGGGAGGCGCTGGAACGCGCCGGCGTCGACCCGACGTCCCTGCGGGGCAGTGCGACGGGCGTCTTCGCGGGCGTCATCGCCGGCGGCTACGGCATGTCCGCCGACAGCATCGAGGGCTACCGGCTGACCGGCATGACCTCCAGCGTCACCTCCGGCCGGGTGGCCTACGTGCTAGGGCTCGAGGGCCCCGCGGTGTCCATCGACACCGCGTGCTCGTCGTCGCTGGTGGCGCTGCACATGGCGGTTCAGGCGCTGCGCCTCGGCGAGTGCGACATGGCGCTGGCCGGCGGCGTGACGGTCAACGCCACCCCGACGATCTTCGTGGAGTTCAGCCGCCATCGCGGACTGGCCGCCGACGGCCGCTGCAAGCCCTACGCCAACGCGGCCGACGGGGTCGGCTGGGCCGAGGGCGGCGGCGTCCTCGTCGTCGAACGGCTCTCCGACGCTCAGCGGCTCGGGCACCCGGTGCTCGCCGTGGTGCGGGGCTCGGCGGTCAACCAGGACGGCGCGTCGAACGGCCTGACGGCGCCGAACGGGCCGTCGCAGCAGCGCGTCGTGCGCGCAGCGCTCGCCAACTCCGGTCTGACGGCCGCCCAGGTCGACGTGGTCGAGGGCCACGGCACCGGCACGCCGCTCGGCGACCCCATCGAGGCGCAGGCGCTTCTGGGCACCTACGGCCAGGACCGCACCACGCCGCTGTGGCTCGGCTCGGTGAAGTCGAACATGGGCCACACCCAGGCCGCCGCGGGCGTCGCGGGCGTCATCAAGATGATCATGTCGATGCAGCACGAGACGTTGCCCGTGACGCTGCACGTCGACGAGCCCAGCCCGCACGTCGACTGGACCATGGGCGCGGTCTCACTGCTGACCGAAGCGCAGCCGTGGCCCGCCAGCCCCACCCCGCGCCGTGCCGGCATCTCCTCGTTCGGCATCAGCGGCACCAACGCCCACGTCATCGTCGAGTCGGCGCCGGCAGTGGAGACCG